>Ga0209486_10000182_pt1 | contig 29607 bp, 26 predicted proteins | sample NCCompost_FD_187518 | JGI IMG/M metagenome (GOLD analysis project Ga0209486, IMG submission 187518) | Agricultural soil microbial communities from Utah to study Nitrogen management - NC Compost (SPAdes) (version 2) | ecosystem: Environmental > Terrestrial > Soil > Agricultural land | place...
AGGCGCGGGTTCGTTGGATGAGTCGGGTTTGTGCACGCGGCTAGTCCGCCCGAGCCGCCGACGGCAGGGGATTGCGGCCGCGTGGCCGGAGACTGCTAGGCCCCGGGTCCGCGTCTGGCACCGCGCCTCGTGATCGACCCCAACCCATAGCGATCCAAACGCCGGTACAGCGTCCTGCGATCGAGCCCGAGCGCCCGCGCGGCGGCCATCTTGTTGCCGCCCGACCGCTCCAGCACCTGCCGGATGTGATCGCGCTCCCGGGCGGAGAGCTTGACGTCGTCGCCTTCGGAAAATCCGCTGCCGGCGGCCGCCGACGACGAAAGGGGCACCGTCGTGGCCATGCGGGACGTGCTCTGCTTCAGCTCGCGTTCCGTCAGCCAGCTGCCTTCCGCCAGGATGCAGGCGCGCTCGATCGTGTTACGCAGCTCACGAACGTTGCCGTCCCACGCGCGCGCCATCAGCTGCCGTTCGGCGGCCGGCGTCAGCCCGAGCAGCGGCTTGCGCAACCGCGCGGCCGCGTCGCGGACGAACGCGGCCACCAGATAAGGAATGTCCTCGCGCCGCTCGCGCAGCGTCGGAACCGTGAGCTCGACGACGTTGATGCGGTAGTAGAGGTCGCTGCGAAAACGCTTGGCCGCGACCTCCGCCAGCAGATCGCGGTTAGTGGCCGCGAGCACGTGCACGTCGACGCGCCGCGGCGCGGTGGCGCCAACGCGCTGCACGTCGCCGGTCTCGAGGACGCGCAGCAGCTTGGCCTGCACGGTGAGCGGCAGCTCGCCCACTTCGTCGAGGAAGATCGTGCCGCCGTCGGCCAGCTCGAAGAGGCCCGGCGTCGTTTCCGTGGCGCCCGTGTACGAGCCCTTGACGTGTCCGAACAGCTCGCTCTCGAAGAGCGCCTCGACGACGGCGGAGCAGTTGACGACGACGAACGGCTGCTCGCGCCGTGGACCGGTGCGGTAGAGTGCGCGCGCCACGAGCTCCTTGCCGCTGCCGGTCTCGCCGGTGATGAGCGCGGTCCGCACATGCGGCGCCAGGCGCCGAATCAGATCGAAGAGCTGCTGCGACGCCGGACCGCGGCCGATCATCCCGCAGAACTCGGCGCTCTGGGCCGCCCGGCTCTCGGCCTTCAGAAGGTGCTCGCGGCGGCTGATTTCTTCGCGCACGGTGCCGAGCAGCTGGAGGAAACGCTCGAGGTCGAGCGGCTTGGTGAGAAAGTCCACGGCACCGAGCTTGATGGCTTCGACGGCGTGGTCGATCGTGGCGCCACCGCTCATCAGAATGACCTGGCAGTCGAGGTCCGCTGTGCGGATCGCGCGCAGGACGTCGAGGCCCCCTGTGCCAGGCATGCACAGATCGACGGCGGCCAGGTCGTAGTGGCGCTGCCGCAATTCGGTCAGCGCCTCGGAGCCGTCGGCGCAGAGCGCCACGTCGAACCCCGCGCGTTCGCCTACTGAGCGTACGAGCTCACGAATACCACGATCGTCATCGACGACCAGCAGGGTCGGGCGTGGTGGGGAAGACGCCACAGCGGTTGAATCTTAGCCGAAGGAATCGGCGGATTCGCGCCTGGCTTCGCCTGCCCGGAGCGGGCTTTTCTGAAAACGGTGAAATCCCGTGAAGCCGGCTGGTCAGTAGGTTAGCCGGTGTGACTAAGAGACCCGCCGTTTCTCCCAGGGATTGTCCTTCGCGGGTAACGCCTTCAGCATACGCGCACGCGGTGCGGGGGGAGCGGGCACCGGTGTGCGCACGGCGCTCTTGAGCCGGAGCGCGATGAGGGCTTCGACGAGATCGCGGCGGCGCCAGCCGCGGGCGACGTCGCGCCGCAGTTCTTCGTGCGCGGCTCCCACCGGGAGGGCGGCCCGGTAGGGGCGCGACGTGGTCATGGCGTCGTAGGCGTCCACCACGCCGACGATCTGCGCGAGCAGCGGAATCTGGTCGCCCACCAGACCGTCGGGATACCCGGCGCCGTTCAGCAGTTCGTGGTGATGCCGCACGATCGGCCGCACCAGCGCCAGCGATCGCAGGTTGCCGCACAGCCGGTCGCCAATCACCGTGTGCGCCTTCATGGTGGCGTACTCGGCGGCGTTGAGCGGCGTGGGCTTCTGCAGGATGGCGTCGGCGATCCCGATCTTGCCCACGTCGTGCAGGTAGCCGCCCCGGTGGAGCGCGCTCACCTCTTCGTTCGACAGACCGAGAGCACGGCCGAGGGCGCTGGCATATTCAGCCAGCCGCTGGCAGTGCCCGTCCGTGTAGGGGTCGCGCGCTTCGACGGTGAGCGCGAGGCTGAGAATCACCGATTCAGCCGAGTCGAGATCGTCGGTGTAGCGCTTCAGCCGGAGCAGGGACCCGACGCGGGCGCGAAGCTCTCCGGAGTCGAACGGCTTGCCCAGGAAGTCGTCCGCTCCCGCGTTGATGCCTTCGATGCGATGTTCCCGCGAGTTGAGGCCCGTGACCATGACCACGGGCGTCAGCCGCGTGAGGGGGTTGTGCTTCAGCCGGCGGCACACCTCGAACCCGTTGATGTCCGGGAGGCCAACGTCGAGCAGGATGAGGTCCGGCGGCTGGCGGTCGATGGCCTCGAGGGCCGAGAGCCCCGTGCCGGCCGTGCGCACGACGTGCCCTTCGGCCTCGAGCATCTGCGTGAGCAGATTCAGGTTCGGCTGCTGGTCGTCAACGGCGAGTATGTGGCCCCGTACTGGCCCGCTCTGGTTCATATGGAGTCGTCCCTGCTCCGGCCCCCCCCTGTCAAAAGCACGAGCTATGCCGGATATGGCGGCTGACCCAATCAGCGGATAAGACCTGTTTTCACCGCGAGATCTAGGTGGCCCTGAAGCGTGCGGACGTGTGCAGTGTGCGCGCGCGCACAGACAACTGTGCGCATCCGCCCAGGCGAAACCTCTTGTAAACTCTGGCGCGGAGGTGGACATGCGCCGCGTGCTCTCGATCTGGATCGTCGGCGTCTGCCTCGCGGCGGCCGTTCCGGTAGCCGTCGCGCGGGCCCCGTATTCGCCGCCCAGAACGCCCTGGGGTGATCCCGACCTGCAGGCCATCTGGTCGGGCGACTCGGCCTTCGGCTCTACGACCGCTGCGTCACGCTGGGCGTCATCGGGTCGATGACGCCGAAGATCTACGGCAACGGCTACCGCATCGTGCAGGCGCCGGGCTACGCGGTGATCATGGCCGAGATGATCCACGAGGCACGCGTGATTCCGCTCGATGGCCGTCCGCACGTCGGTGCCGGCGTGCGCGGCTACCTCGGCGACTCGCGCGGCCGCTGGGAAGGGAACACGCTCGTCATCGAGACGACCAACTTCAACGGCAAGGCGACGGTGCCGGGTAATCCCGTGCTCGCGAGCACGGAGCTCAAGATCGTCGAGCGCCTCACGCGCGTGGAGGCCGATCTGCTGCGTTACGAGGCAACGGTCATCGATCCCAAGACCTACACGAAGCCGTTCACGATCTCGATCCCCTTCACGTCGCCGCCCGGCTATCAGGTGCTGCCGGACGAGTGCCACCGCGGCGTCCGATTCAAGGCGGCCTCACGGTTGGAGGCCAGCCAATCACGCAACCATGAAAGCCTTTAGCCTTTAGCCTCTGGCCTTTAGCCTTCCAAGGACCCCATGAGATCAGTGAGAGTCGCCATTGCCACCGTCGTCGCGCTGGGCCTGATGGCCTCTACCGCAAGTGCCCAGGCGGCAGACGGTGCCGCCGTCTTCGAGAAGGCGTGCGCGAACTGCCACCAGAACCCGGCCGCCGACTCGCGCGCGCCCAACCGCACCGCGCTTGCGCAGCTCGCGCCCGAGACGATCCTCACGGCACTGACGACCGGCAACATGTTCCGGCAGGGGTCGGCGTTGAGCGACGCCGAGCGCCGCGCCGTGTCGGCGTTCCTCACGGGCCGGGCCGTGGGCACCGCCGCGCCGCTGCCCACGCAGGGACGCTGCACCGTAGCCGCGCCGGCGCTGCGCGCCCGCGATGTGCAGAGCGGCTGGAACGGCTGGGGCGCCGGAGTCGGCAACACACGCTACGTGCCGGCCGCGGCCGGTGGCGTGACCGCGCCGATGATGCCGCGCATGAAGCTGAAGTGGGCGTTCGGGTTCCCGGGCGTCAGCTCGGCGCGATCGCAGCCGGCCGTGCTCGGCGGGCGCGTGTTCGTGGGCAGCGAGAGCGGCGACATCTTCGCGCTCGACGCGAAGACCGGCTGCACGCACTGGAGCTACCACGCGCAGGCCGGCATTCGGACGGCGCTGTCGGTGGCTCCCTACAAGCCGGCGAACGGGCCCGCCGGATTCGCGGTGTTCTTTGCCGACGGCACCGGGTCGGCGTATGCGGTGGACGCCGCGACCGGCAGGGAGATCTGGACGCGCAAGCTCGATTCACATCCCTATGCCAAGGCCACCGGCTCGGTGACCGTGCACGACGGGCGCGTCTACGTGCCGCTGGCCGGCGTGGGCGAAGAAGGGCAGGGTGGCGGAGGCACGTATGAGTGCTGCACGTTCCGTGGCAGCGTCACCGCGCTGAACGCCAACACCGGCGCCGTGATCTGGAAGGCCTACACGATTGCCGACGAGCCGAAGCCGCGCGGCAAGAACCCCAAGGGCATCACGGCCTGGGGTCCGGCGGGCGGCGGCATCTGGGCGGCGCCCACCGTGGACGCGAAGCGCAAGGCGATCTACGTGGCCACGGGCAACGGGTATACGGAGCCGGCGGTGCTCACGACGGACGCCGTGCTCGCGTTCGACCTGAACAGCGGCAAGCTGCTGTGGTCGCAGCAGCCGCTCGCCAACGACGTCTGGGTCGGCGGCTGCCGGCCGACCAATCCGCCCGACAACCCGAACTGCCCGGAGAAGCTGGGCCCCGACTTCGACTTCTCGGCCTCGCCGATGCTGGTGAAGCAGACGAATGGCAAAGAGCTGGTCGTCATTCAGCAGAAGTCGGGGATGGTCTACGCCTTCGATCCGGACAAGAAGGGCGAGAAGGTGTGGGAGTACCGCTCGAGTCCGGGCGGCGGCATGGGCGGGCAGTGGGGTGGCGCGGCCGACGATCGGCAGGCGTACTTCAGCGTGAACGGCACCGCCGGCAAGACGCCGGGCGGCATTCGCGCCGTGCGCATCGACACGGGCGCCGAGGTGTGGTCGAAGGAAGCGTCGGAGCGGCTGTGCGGCACCGAGCGTGGCTGCAGCGCGGCGCAGGGCGCCGCGGTGTCGGCGCTGCCCGGCATCGTGCTCTCGGGGTCGATGGACGGCGGACTGCGCGCCTACGCGAGCGACGACGGCACGCTCGTGTGGAGCTTCGACACCAACAAGGAGTTCGAGACGGTCAACGGCGTCAAGGCGAAGGGCGGCGCAATGGACGGTCCAGGAGCCGCTGTCGCCAACGGGATGATCTTCATCAACTCGGGCTACGTGAGCCTGATCGGCCGGCCGGGCAACGTCCTGCTGGCGTTTGGCGTGGACTAAATAGGCAGAGTGGGCAGAGTAGGCAGAGTGAGCGGAGGGCGGAGATGAACGGAACGACGACGGTTGCGGTACCACAGGCCGGGCGTGGAGCGGCGGCAGTACTGTCGCTGGCCGCGCTCGCGGGGCTGACGTTCATCGGTATAGCCGCGCTGCCGTACTTGCTGCGGATGGACGAGGGGCAGTTCCGCCAGTACTGGCCGATGCGCGGCTGGCTGCTGCTGCACATCTCGATGGGGATCGTGGCGCTGCTCGCGGGCCCGGTGCAGATCTGGCTGGGGCTGAAGGATTTCTACCCGCGCGTCCACAAGAAGCTCGGATTCGTCTACATGGCCGCCATCACGCTGGGGGCGGCGTCGGCGTATTACCTGTCGTTCAACACGTCGGGCGGATGGGTGTTCGGCGCGGGGCTGGCGACCCTTGCCACCGCGTGGCTCGTGACGACGGGCCTCGCGTTCCTCGCGATCCAGCGGCACCTGATCGAGCAGCACAAGGAGTGGATGATCCGCAGCTACGTCGTCACGTTCGCCTTCGTGAGCTTCCGCATCCTGTTCGAAGGCCTGCGGAGCGCCGGCGTCGGCACGCTGCCCGAACAGCTCGGAGCGTCGGCCTGGTTCAGCTGGTCCGTGCCGCTGCTGCTGAACGAGGCCGTCCTGCAGGGACGCAAGATTCTGAGAGTACGAGTCGACTAACGTGGCGGGGTAAGCAGGGTAGGCGGGGAAGGGAGAGCTTTCCACACCCTGCTCACCCTGCCTACACTGCCCACCCTGCCTCCACTACTACGTCCGTGCCGCCTTGAGGGCACCCGTCCACCACGTGAGATTGTCCAGCAGCGTTTTGGCCGCGGCGTTGTTCTGCTCGGTCGCCACCCCGCTGATGTCCTGTATCAACCACGGGTTCGGAATGTGGACGGCCCAGCGGAGGGGCACCATGTCGAGCTCCACGGCGACGAGCCGCAACTGTTCGACGCCGCGCGTGCCGCCGGTGCCGCCCCAGCTCACGAACGCGACGGCCTTGCGGCCCCAGACGAAATAGACGTAGTCCATCGCGTTCTTCAACACCGCCGGGTAGCCGTGGTTGTACTCGGGCGTGCAGATGATGAAGCCGTCGGCCTCGCGGATCTTCTCGCGCCACTTCACGACGATCGGATTGTCGTAGTTGTCCTTGGCGTATCCGGGCGGGAAGGCTTCCTCGAAGAACGGGAGCGCGTAATCGCGTAAATCGAGGAGCTCCACGTCGAGATCGGCGCGCTTCTGCGCCTCGCCGAGGATCCATTGGGCCGGCTTCTCGCTGAACCGGTTCGCGCGCGTGCTGCCGACGATGATTTTGATTCTAAGTGTGCTCATGCGGCCGACATCTTAATACGCGGCCCGCAGGAAGGCGGACCGCGTCAGACCGGGACGTCGACTTTGATGACCAGCGTGCCGTCCACGAGCTCGGCGTGCGTGCGGCCGCCCCATGCCTGAACCACGCGGCCGACGAGCGGCAACCCGAGACCGGGACCGCGATAGGGCTTGGGCACGCCCGGCGCCGAATCGCGTCGATCGGCGAAGAGCGACTGCGGATCGCCGCTCGGCGTGATGCCCGTGGCGCGGACCTCGACGCGAAGCTGGCCATCCTCCTGCGAGACGGTGGCCGCGATCCGGCTGCCGCGGCGCGTGGCCTTCGTGACGTACCCGAGCACGCACGTGAGCACCTGGCGCAGCCGGCGATCGTCGCTCTCGATCGGGGTGCGCGCGTTCGACGCGTCGAGAGAGAACGAGACACCGCGCCGCCTGGCCAGCTCGCCCATCGAGGCGCCAAGCTCGTCGACCATCGCGGCGACGTCCACACGTGCGGCGCCGAACACGAGGCGGCCGCCGTCGAGGGCGCCGAGGTCCGCGACGTCCTGCACGATGGCGCGCATCTCGCGCGCGCTCGCCAGCACTTCGACCACCATCGCGCGTTGCTCGCCGTCGAGCGGACCGTAGGCGCCGGAGAGGATGAGCTCGATGGCACCGTGAATAGCGGTGAGCGGCGCGCTGAGGTCGTGCGCCAGGTCGCCCAGAAAGACGCCCCGCACGGGATCGAGTGGGGCCGGCGGCTTCGAAGCGTCAGACATGCACTGAAAACCCATTGAGATGATAGCCCCGGAGTGTAGAATCTCCGGGCTCGCCGGCGCCCCCGCCGGTGCGCCACCGGTGGTTTTGCGGCCTCGGCATGCTGATTCCGATTTTTTTGCACCGTTCCGATCCGTCTGCACGCCTGTCCGACGCCGAGCGTCTGTACTTCGTGTCGCAGGCGATCGACGCCAGCGTGGACGCCATCGCCTTCACGGACGTCCACGGCCGCATCTCGTTCGTCAACTGCGCGTTCGTGCGGCTGTGGGGGTATCAGCGCGCCGCCGACGTCGGCGGCCGGCTGCTGTCGTCGTTCGTCGAGCCCGATCAGGCGCCCGATCATTCGCCGGCCACGCTGAACGTGTGCAGCAATTGGACCGGGGAAGCCCTGGGCATCGCGAGCAACGGCCGGCGGTTCCCGATCGCGGGATCGGTCACGCGCATCGACGAGCCCGCCGGCAGTCTGGCTGGATTCGTCGCCTCGTTCCGCGACGTGAGCGATCGCGCGCGCGCCGTGCAGGCGCTGCGCGAGAGCGAAGAGCGCTATCGCTCGCTCGTCGAGTCGGCGCTCGACACCATCTTCACGGCTGACGCCAGCGGGCGCTTCCTCTACGTCAACAACGCCGCGGCGTCGACGCTCGGCCTGACGCCCGAGGACGTGCAAGGACGGACGGTGGACGAGCTGTTTCCGCCGGACGTCGCCGAGCGCTATCGGGGCGGCATCCGTCATGTGATCGAGACCGGCCAGACGATCACGACCGAGGAGATCTCGGACGCCGGCGGCCGGCTACGCTGGTTCAGCACGATCGTGCAGCCGATGCGCGACGACGCCGGCGACATCGTGGCGGCGCAGGCCATCGTGCGCGACATCACAGCGCGCAAGCTCGCCGAAGAGCGGCTCGGCCAGAGCGAGGAGCGTTTGAACCAGGCGATTCGCGTCGCCGACATCGGCTTCTTCGATCACGATCACGTGAAGGGCGAGCGCTACTGGTCACCGGAGCTGCGCCGCATCGTCGGCCTGCGCCCCGACGACCCGGTGCCGCCGCATCCCAGCACCGACGACCGCGACAAGGCGCAGTGGATTCACCCCGACGATCGCCAGCTGATTCTCGACGCCGTCTCGCGGGCGCACGCGCCCGACTCGGACGGCTTTTACGATGTCGAGTACCGCTTCACGCGAACCGATGGCGCCCTCCGGTGGCTCAAGGTGCGCTCCCAGACCTTCTTCCGCGGCGAGGGCCGCGCGCGGCGTTCGGTCCGGACGGTCGGCGGCGCGCAGGACATCACGGACCGCAAGCTGGCGGAAGCCGAGCGGATCCAGCTGCAGGAGCAGCTCACACAGGCGCAGAAGATGGAGTCGGTGGGACGCCTGGCCGGCGGTGTCGCCCACGACTTCAACAACATGCTCAGCGTGATCACGGGACACGTGGAGCTGGCGCTGCACGCCACGGCTGCCGGCGATCCGGTGCGTGGTGACCTCGAGGAGATTCGCGCGGCGGCACGGCGCGCCGCCGGCCTGACGCGCCAGCTGCTCGCCTTCGCCCGGCGTCAGGTGGTGACGCCGAAGGTGCTCGACCTGAACGCCACGGTGGAGGCGTCGCTCGGCATGCTGCGGCGGCTCATTGGCGGGAACATCGAGTTGATCTGGCTGCCCTCGGCCGATGCCGGGCGCGTACGGGTGGATCCGTCACAGGTGGATCAGGTGCTGACGAACCTGGCGGCCAACGCGCGCGATGCCATCGACGGCGTGGGCCGGGTGACGATCCGGACTGGGCTGGCGACGCTCGGAGCGAGCGAGCGCCCGCGGCACGAGAATGTCGTTCCAGGGCCTCACGCCGTGCTCGAAGTCACCGACAGCGGCCACGGGATGGGTTCCGATACGGTGGCGCACATCTTCGAGCCGTTCTTCACGACCAAGCCGGTGGGACGGGGTACCGGCTTGGGGCTGGCGACCGTCTACGGTATCGTGAAGCAGAACGACGGGGCCATCGAGGTGGACTCGGAGGTCGGGCGGGGTACCACTGTGCGCATCTTCCTGCCCAGGGTCGAGGCGGACGTGACGGGAGCAACGACGGACATGGCGGCCGGCTCACAGCAACCCGGGCAAGAGACGGTGCTGCTCGTCGAAGACGAGTCCGCCGTGCTGCGGCTCAGCAAGATCGTGCTCGAACGCTTCGGGTACAAGGTGCTGACCGCGGGCACCCCCAGCGAAGCCATTCACCTGTTCCAGACGCATGAAGGCCGCGTGCACCTGCTCGTGACCGACGTCGTGATGCCCGAGATGAACGGGCGCGAGCTCGCCGCACGGCTGCGCGAGACGCGACCCGAGCTCAAGGCGCTGTTCGTCTCTGGATACTCCGCCAGCGCCCTGGCGCCGCGCGGCGTGCTCGACGAAGGCGTGCACTTCCTGCAGAAGCCGTTCTCGCTCGAAGACCTCGCGTCGAGCGTACGCGAAGCGCTCGACGCCGCTCGCTGAGGTCGGCCCGCACACACGCGTCGCGTGTAATCTTGTGGCACCGTGAGCGGGGTGTGGCGCATCGCCGCAATCGTGGCCGTCATCCTGGCCGCGTATTCGAACAGCTTCCGTGGCCCGTTCGTGATCGACGACCAGGCGTCGGTGGTCCAGAACCCGGACATCCGCGACCTCACCCGCCTCGATCGCGTGCTGGCGCCGCGGCCCGACTCGCCGGTGGCGGGCCGCCCGCTCGTCAACCTCACGTTTGCCGCGGACTACGCGCTGCACGAGCTCGAAGTCTCCGGCTATCACGTCACCAATCTCGCGTGGCACGTGGCCTGTGCCTTACTCCTGTTCGGCGTGGTCCGCCGCACGCTCACGCTGCCGTCGATGCCGCCCGTGCTCGCGGCGGACGCCGCCGGCGTCGCGCTCGCGGTGGCGCTCGTGTGGGGCGTGCATCCGCTCACGACCGAGGTCGTGAACTACCTCTCGCAGCGCACCGAATCGATGATGGCGTTCTTCCTGCTGCTGACGCTGTATGCGGCGATTCGCAGCAAGGGGGCGCCCGGGCGCCGCTGGCACGCCCTGGCCATCGTGGCGTGCCTGGCCGGAACCGTCTGCAAGGAAACGATCGCGGTGGCTCCGCTCCTCGTCGCGCTCTACGACCGCGTCTACCTGTATCCGTCGTGGCGGGAGGCGGCGCGTGCGCGTGGATCGCTGTATCTGGGCCTGGCGGCGTCATGGCTGGTGCTTGGCGGCATCGTTCTGTCGGGGCCGCGCGCGGCGGTCAGCGGGTTTTCGTCGGGCGTGTCGCCGTGGACCTACCTGCTGAACCAGGCGGTGATCGTCGTGGACTATCTTCGGCTGTCGATCTGGCCGTCGGGTCTCGTGGTGCTGTACGGCTGGCCCGAGACGCTGACGCTCGGTGACGTCCTGCCGTACGCGCTCGGGGTCGTGGCGCTGCTGGCGATCACGCTGGTCGCCCTGGTGCGAGCGCCGCGGTTCGGATACCTCGGGGCGTGGTTCTTCATCGCCCTGGCGCCCGCGTCGAGCGTCGTGCCGATTGCCACGGAGGTCGGCGCCGAGCGACGGATGTATCTGCCGCTGATGGCGCTGGTGGTGCTGGCCGTGCTCGGCGTGGCTGCGGTGCTCCGCGCCGTGCTCGGCACCACCGGAGAGACGCGCCGCGCCGCTCGCGTGGCGAGCGCCGTGCTGCTGGGGCTGTCGGTGGCGGGGTTGGCGGCGCTGACGGTGCGCCGCACGGCTGAATACGCCTCGCCGGTGACGCTGGCGCGAACGGCCGTCGAGCGCCGTCCCACGGCCGTGGCCCACCATCTGCTCGGTGAGCATCTGGCGCTCGAGGGGCAGAATGCCGAAGCGGAGAAGGAGCTGCGCGCGGCGATCGCGCTCGGCGACTCGCGGGCACGGTATCAGCTGGGCGCGCTGCTCCTGAACGCGCAACGGTTTCCCGAGGCGGCCTCCGAGCTCGAGGCCTTCGTGGCCACGGCGGGCGTTCCGCAGCGGCTGCGCTGGCTGGAGCCGCCGCTGCTCGAGGTGCTGACTTCGCGGCTGCGGTTGGCGCAGATCTACGCCGTCGATCGGCGCTGGGCCGATACAGCCGCCCAGGCGCGGCTGGTGCTCGAGGTCGCGCCGCGGCATCCCGAGGCGTTGCGGCTTCTCGGCCTCGCCCTGTCGGGCGCGCAGGTGTTCCCCGAGGCGGTGGCCGTTCTCAGGGAGTACCTGGCGGTGCGGCCCGCCGACGCCACGGCGCGGTCCAACCTGGCGATCGCACTCATCGCGACGGGACGCCTGGACGACGCCGTCAGCGAGCTGAAGCGCGCGGTCGAGACCGAACCTGGCAACGCCAACGCCCGCCGGCTGCTGGACATGGCCGTGGCCGATCAGCGCGCCCTGGACGCGGCGCGCTAGCCCAGGACGCGCCAACGTAGAGGGCGGCCTTCAGACCGCCCTGACTGAGGGGTATGCTCTGACATGATGACGAACCCGCTGCGTCCCTCCGTTGCGGTCGCGCTGATTGCCGCGTGCGCGATGTCGACCGTCGTCGCGCAATCGGGCGTTCATCCGGTCACCGGACGCCAGTTCGCGGGGACGATGAGCGTCGAAGGCGCCCCGTGGCTCGAGCGACGGGAGCGTGAGCGCGAGGAGGATCCGGATCTCGGCCTGCGCCTGCTGAAGGTGGCGAAGGGCTCGACGGTGGGCGACGTCGGCGCCGGCTCGGGCTATATGAGCCTGCGTCTGGCCCGGCTCGTCGGGGCGGCCGGCCGCGTCTATGCGGTGGACGTGCAACCTGGGATGCTGCAGCTGTTGCAGCAGAACGCCGCCAAGGCGAAGGTGACGAACGTCGTTCCGGTCCTCGGCACGTTCGACGATCCGAAGCTGCCGGCGGGCGAGCTCGACCTGATCATCATGGTGGACGTCTACCACGAGTTCTCGCAGCCGCAGCGCATGCTCCAGCGCATGCGCGAGGCGCTCAAGCCGGGTGGCCGGCTCGCGCTGTTCGAGTACCGCGCCGAGGATCCGAACGTGCCGATCCTGCCGCTGCACAAGATGACGAAGGCGCAGGTGAAGACCGAGGTCGAGCTCGAAGGCTTCAAGCAGGCGCGGGTCTACGACGACCTGCCCTGGCAGCACCTGATCGTGTTCACGAGACCATGAGGCGGGTCTGAACCCGCAACTACGTACTCAGCGCAGCGGGGCGAGCTCGGCGGCGACGAACGCCGGGCGCGTGCGCGCAAAGGCGACGAGCTCGGCAAACGCCTGCTCGAAGGCGTCGTTGGTGGCCAGCTTGAACGGGTCGGCCATCGCCGCGTCGTGGATGAGCGTGTACTGCCGCGTGAACTCGCGCTCGAGCCACCCGTCGGTCTCGGCCGCCGCCGTCGTCTCCGTCACGGCCTGCACGTAGGCGGCGCGCAGTTCCGGATCCTCGAGCAGCCGCCGGCCGAGCACGTTGTTGGCCACGCCGGACAGGAGCGGGTAGTCGGCGGCGTGAAAGGCCTGATCGCGGTCCCACGGGATGAGGTGCGCCTGCTCGCCGATGCGATACAGGTAGAAGTTGTTCATGCCGTCGTAGCCGAAGAGGCCGTCCCATTCAGCCATGAAGGACGCGGCCCCGACCGCGCGGATGAAGCCAGTCAGATTGAGATACCGATCCAGCTGGCTGAAAGCGCCGTCGGGCGCCTCGTTGGCGGTGCGGAACAGCTCGCGCATCGGCGTATACAGCTCCGCCATCGAATGCACGCCGAGGTTGCGCGACTCGAAGAGCGTGGCGTACGTGTCGAGCGACTCACCGGGAAAGCTGGCGAAGAACGGATAGGTCCAGCGGTACTCGAAGAGCAGCCCGGGCCGGTCGAAGGCCTTCTGCGCGAAGACGGTGTCCACCGGCTCCACCATCATGTAGAGCCCGGCGTAGGCGCCGTTGACGAACACGCGGGCGGGAGCCACGCGCGGCGCCGGTACCCCGACGCGCCGCATGAGAGCCATGGCCGTGGCCTCGCGAATCATCGACGGGTCCGTCACGAGGTTGTCGAGCACGAGCGACCGCAGACCGAGGAACCGCTGCTGGCTGGCGTAGTAGTCGAAGGTCAGCTCGAGTCCGGGCTTGGCTTCGTAGCGGCTGCCGTTGCCGCGCGATCGCGCGGCGACGTTGCGCATCCGCACGCCGTTCCAGATCACGTCGCAGGGGTATTGATCGTTGGTGCGGAAATTCGCGTGGAGGTCGCTCCAGTCGCGCGAGTGCATCACGATCTCGACCGTGTGCACGGTGGTGTCGTCGAACAGCTGGGCCTGGGTCTGCGCCGGCGCCGGCGCGGCGGAGCATGCCAGGAGCAGCGCGAGCGCGGCAAGGCGCCGCACGGTGTTCAATGGCCCCCGCTTCGCGGGGGCGCCGGTAACAATCGTTGACATCATCACATCGCGACCTGAAAGCGGACAACCGTGCTCCACAGCGGCGCGGCGCCGATGGGCAGGAGCGAGAGCGGATCCACGATCTGTTCGCGCACGGTGTTGGCCTGCACCTTCACCCAGCGGTTCACGTACCAGTTCACGCCCGCCGTCCAGGCGTCCTTGCCGATCGGGGCCACCCGGTCGGCGCGCGGGTTGAGAAAGGCCTCGCCCGACTGGGCGGCGCTGCCGAAGGACAGACGGTCGAACCGCCCGGTGAGGTCGAGGCCGCGAAGCGGCGCCTGGCCCCAGCGTCGGCCGTCGCGCGCCGCGAGGTGCCAGATGCCGGCAACATAGCCGCCGGTGGAAACGAGGTCCGAGAGGTCACCGTTGTCGATGCCCTGGCCGAGGCGGGTGTCGAGCGACCGGATCAGCTCGCCGCGCAGCGAGGCGCGCGTGCCGTTCCACGCCACGCTGGCACCCATGCGTGTGCGCGTGCCGTTCACAAACATGGGGCGGAAGAACGTCTCGCCCATCACCAGATGCCCATTCAGGCCACCACGGCCTTCGGGCTGATCGCTGCGCAGCAGCGCCGCCGAGATTTCCAGCGCGTCGGAGCCGCGCGACTTGCCGTCGGCGAGCGGCGCCACCGTGACGCGGCCGGCGAGCGTCCGGACGGCGCCAGCCGTCCACAGCCGCGACGTGGCGTCGACCTCGAATACGCCGGCCTCGTACTTGATCGCCTTGTCCGCCACCCGCCCGTGCAGCATGAAGCCGATCTCTCGCGATGGCGACAGGTCGGTCACCGCGGCGGCGCGGGCGATGAAATCGAGGTCCGTGCCGCTCGTGAGCTGCTCGAGGCTGAAGGGCACCTTGAACTGGCCGGCGCGCACGCGCAGCGCGCGATGCACCTTGACGTCGGCAAACACGTCGCGCCACGGCGTGTCGTCCCCGACTTCACCCTCGACCTGGAACGTGACGCGGTCGAAGAGCACGCCTTCGACGCCGACGCGCTTGCGCGGCAGCGACAGCCGATCCTCGAAGCCGAGGGAGGTGGCCTCGGGATCCGCTTCGTCCCGCACCAGGTAGTCGCTCTGCACGCGCGCGTGAATCTCGATTCGCGACGTCTCGCCCAGCACGAACGTCGGGCGGCGATCCCAGATCACGCCGGTGTCCTGCGCCTGCGCGGGCGCGACGGCAGACGCCATCAGCGCGAGCGCGGCCAAAAACAAGTGCTCTGTGCCTTTCTTCACAAGGGTGGTATCGGCCCGAGACGCCGGGCGTGGTGCGCGGAATCGCGCGGCGCGTCGCAGTTCGTGGGGTGGGCGCGGCCGTCTGCCAACGGCTGCGCGGACCTGCACCGCCAGCTACGGGATTGTCGGGACCGACGGCACCGGCATGGGCATCGGCCGGTTCGACTCGACGCGAATCGGCACGCTGCGCAGCGGTTCGGGCTGCGTCCACACCAGCCAGGCAAACACGATCATGAGGGCGCCGAGGATGAGCGCCATCAGACGCAGGCCGCCGTACAGCCGGCGGATCGCGGCGTGCTTGGCGTGGTTCTTCAGCGACAGGCTGTGGACCTGCACGGCGATTTCCGAATTGAGCTGGATCAAGCGCACGTCCTGCCACGCCCTCCAGTGCTCGGCCGGGGTCTGCTGAATGACGTCCTCGTAGTAGCGAACGCCGGCGGGACGGTCGTCTTCGCCGCCGTTCCAGTCCCAGATTCTCGGGCGGAACCGCCCTGGACGCAGCGCCTCGATGGCCTGCATGAGAAAGCCGACCGCCATGACGATGTAGACGACGAAGAGCCCCACCATCCAGTAGCGGTCGCGGGCGGGCAGCAGGCTGAGGACGTCGGAGCGGGTGAGCAGCACGAGCGCCACGGCGTTCAGGGCGCCCATGAGGATCAGGGCGAAGCGGGCCTCGCGGTTGCTGATGTCGATGAGCTCGTACGCCTCGTCGCTGGCGTCAATGAGCGCGCGATAGCGTTCCCAGCCCTCGAGACGCCGCTCGGCGTCGTGCGCACGCTTGCGCTCACGGCGGCGGATCCGTTCGGCCTCGTCGACGTCCAGGAGTGACACCGGGTCGGCCGGCGCCAGCGGGGCATGCACGCTCACGGCCGGAATATCGGCCAATGTCGAGCTCGGCTGCACGCGCAAAGCGAACAGGCCACGGCAGGGGGCAGGGCGGGTGAGGCGCCCAGGGCACGAATCAGCGAAAATACGGACACGACACATGCAGTCCCCCAAGCGCGCCCGGTTGGTGTTCGTCGTGGCGGTGGCCGCGTTCGCGGCGGCCGTGGTGTCCGCCCAGCGCCGCGATGCCTTCGTGCTGTCCCGCGACCATCCGGCGATTCGCTACACGGCCGGCGACGTCGACAACCCCATCGTGCGCCTGAACGAACGGCTGGCGAAAGGCGAGCTGCGCCTGTCGTACGAGGCCGATCATGGCTACTTGCGCTCGCTGCTCGAGGCGTTGGCGATTCCGGTGTCGTCGCAGGCGCTGGTGTTCTCGAAGACGAGCTTCCAGGCGGATCTGATCACGATGCACAACCCGCGGGCGGTCTTCTTCGGCGACAGCGTGTTCGTCGGCTGGGTCCGCGGCGCCGACGTGCTGGAGATCGCGGCCGCCGATCGGCGGCAGGGTTCGATCTTCTATACGCTCACTCAGAAGGCGCCGGGCGAGTCCGACGCCCCGGTTGTGCTCGAGCGCAAGAACGACTGCCTGGCCTGCCACCTGTCGTGGGAGACGCGCGGGGTGCCGGGGCTGATGACCACCAGCATGTATCCGCTGCCCGACGATCCCAACGCCTACGCCAACGGCTTCACCACGGTGCAGGGCAGCCCGCTCGAGCAGCGATGGGGCGGCTGGTGGGTGACGGGCGACACGGGCGGCGCGCAGCATCTGGGCAACATCCCGGTGATGCCGGCGGAGAAGAACTTCGCCCGCCCGCGGAATCCGAAGGCGCCGCTGCCGACCGTGGAGGGCTTCTTCGACATGAAGGGGTACCTCGCCAAGACGAGCGACGTCGTGGCGCAGCTCGTGCTGGCCCACCAGACGACGGTGATCAATCTGATCGGGCGTCTGGGCTGGGAGGCGCGCGTGGCCGAGGCGCAGCCGTCGGCGGATGCGGCGGCGCGCGTGAAGGAGGCTGCCGCGGAGCTCGCCGACGCGATGCTGCTGCTCGACGAGGCGCCGCTGCCAGGCCAGGTGCGCGGATCGTCGGGCTACGCGGAGTGGTTCGCCGCGCAGGGCCCGCGCGACGCCAAGGGGCGGTCGCTGCGCGAGCTCGATCTGCGCACGCGGCTGTTCCGGTATCCGTGCAGCTTCCTGATCTACAGCGAGGCGTTCGATGGACTGCCGGCCGCGGCGCGGCAGGCCGTGTACGGACGGCTGTCGGACGTGCTCTCGGGGCGCGACACGCGTAAGATCACCCAGCAGTTATCGGCCGCCGATCGGCAGGCGGTTCTGCAAATCCTGCGTGACACCAAAACGGACCTCCCCGAGAGCTTCAAGTAGCGGCGTCGCGCGGTGGCGTGCCGCGGTCGTGGCCGTGGCCGTCCTCGCCGGCACGGGCGTGCTCGGGCGCGCCCAGACCTTCGGGTCGTGGCTCGACCCTTACCGCAGCACGGCACAGAAGCTGATGACGGCGGCGCAGGAGAACGATTTCGCCTGGCAGCGGCTCGCCGAGCTGACCGACACCTACGGCGCGCGCCCCGCGTGGTCCGAGAACCTGGCGCGCGCGATTGCCTGGGCCGCCGACGCGATGAAGGCCGACGGCCTCGACAACGTGCGGACCGAGCGGGTGATGGTGCCGAAATGGGTGCGTGGCGTCGAGAGCGCCGAGATCGTGGACCCGCCGCGGCATCCGATTGCGATGCTCGGCCTCGGCGGCACGGTGGCCACGCCGCCGGGCGGCATCGAGGCCGAGGTCGTGCCGGTCAGCAGCTTCGACGACCTGCGCGCCAAGCGCGCCCAGGTGCCGGGCCGCATCGTCCTGTACGACTTCACCTACACGACCTATTCGGAGACGATGTCGTACCGGACCGGCGGGGCTCGCCTGGCCGCCGAGTACGGCGCGGCCGCGGTGCTGGTGCGGTCGGTGGGGCCGCTCGGGCTGCGGACGCCGCACACCGGCAGCGTGGCCTACGTGGCGGGGCAGCCGCAGATTCCGGCGGCGGCCATCGCCGCCGAGGACGCCAACCGGATCGTACGGCTCACCAACGCCGGCCGGCGCGTCCGCGTGCGGCTCGTCACCAGCGGGCGCATGGACGGCGAGACGGCGTCGGCGAACGTGATCGGCGAGATCGTCGGTCGCGAGCGGCCGGAGGAGGTGGTGCTCGTCGGCGGCCACCTCGATTCGTGGGACGTGGGCACCGGCGCTTCCGACGACGGCGCCGGCTGCATCGTGACGTGGGAGGCGCTGCGCCTCATGAAGAAGCTCCGCATCCAGCCGCGCCGCACCGTGCGCCTGGTGCTGTGGACGAACGAAGAGCACGGCATGAACGGCGCCGCGGCCTACAGCGCCAAATACGCGCACCAGGCCGCGAACCACGTGCTGGCGATCGAGTCGGACTCGGGGGTGTTTGCCCCGGCGTCGCTGGGGTTCTCGGGCAGCGTCGCGGGCCGGATGGTCATGGCGCAGATTGCCACGCTGCTGGCGCCGCTCGGCCTGCAGGACCTCGGCGCCGGCGGCGGCGGACCTGACATCGATCCCATCGTCCAGGCGGGCAACGTCCCCGCGCTCGCATATCTGGGCGACGCGTCGCGTCTCTTCCAGATCCACCACACCGCCGCGGACACCGTGGAGCGGATCGCACCCGAGGAACTGTCGAAGGCCGCGGCGGCCATTGCGGCCATCACCTACGTGGCCGCCGAGATGCCGGACCGGATCCCGAAATAGAGGGACAGGTGGGACAGGTGGGACGGGTAGGACGGGTGGGACGGGTGTAGAGGGCGGTCTTCAGACCGCCCTGCGCCTTAGAGCAGTTCGGTGAGCGTGACGTCCAGCAGGCGCGCGCTGCGCGGCGCCTGCTGCCACTGCACGAGGATGGGGCTCTGGTAGGTGCCTTCGACGATGCCGGGGTTGCCCTCGTCGCTCGACACGAGCAGGTTCACCGAGCGCCGCATGCCGAAGAAGCGCGCCGCCGGCACCGCCAGCGTGCGGGCCAGCACGCGCTCGACGATCGAGCCGCGCAGGCCGAACGTGTCGAGGCCGCGATTGAGCACGCGCACGAGGTCGTACTTCGCGTAGCCGAGCGTCTTGGCCGGGACGGCCCGCGGATCCGCCATCGCATTCCGGTACTGTTCGGCGACGAAGCGCAGCGGGTTCGACAGCACTTCGGCGAGGTCGTACTTCATCAGCAGCGTCTCGTACTCGTTGACGGTCAGCGCCGAGTGGCGCTCCGAGCTGGCGAGCGAGACCCGCAGCTTGCCCTTGGCAACGCCCGCGCGCTTCACGAAGTCCGCCAGCTGCGGGTAGACGCCGAGACGGGGATCTTTGAGGTTGATCGAGTCGATCGGGTGCGCCGACACGGGCACCTCGACGCGCGCGGTTCCGACCACACGCTCCTGGTTGAAGCCCACGAAGCGTGCGCGGCGCCGCCGCGGCTGCCCGTCGTTGATCCCGTCGAGGTCGACGAAGAACACCGGTTCGTCGGGGCGGTTCGAGTGGGTGACGCAGGTGCGCAGGCCGCTGGCCATGAACGCCAGGTGCGAGTCGGCGTTGCGCGGCTCGACGGCCCGCTGCGCCGAGTCCAGGTCCTCGCGCCGTTCGAGACGGTCGTGCTCGTAGCCGGCGCCCTCGGGAAACAGCGTCCGGAACGCTTCGAGATACGTCGGAATACCCTGAGCGCTGAGCCGGGAAGCCAAGCCGGGCTCGAGAAAGCCGGCGGTCGTGTGACACGACCAGTAGAGCGTCCGGGGATAGGTGGACAGGGCCGCGTGCTCGTCGGCGAAATGACGGCGCAGATCGACGAGGTCGAATCGCGCCCGCGGCGCGAGCTCGACCGTCAGGTCGAGGGTGTTATCGGACATTCCGCCCCGTCGCGAGCCACCAGCCCAAACTGAACAAATGTAACACAGTGTTCACGATCCTGGCCCTTCTGGCACGGAACCGGGGAGCATCCGTTCGCGGAAGCCAACGGCCGCGTTTAACCCTGAGATGACGACTTCCGGCTTTCAGGACTACTGCCGCCGCAAACAGGAAGAAGCGGTGGCGGCGCCGCTCGTGGGCTTCACGACCCTCGCCGAGGAAGCACGCGGCGCCGACCTGCTGTCGTTCGGTAACGCCTGGACCCGGCGGCTGTTCGACGGCGACTTCCATCGCTCCGCCGGCCCGGCGTCGCCGGAACTGCCGTCGGTGAGCCTCGTGGTCACCGAAGTGCAGCCCGGCGCGGCCGCCTTTGGCTCTACGGTGCCGCATCTGCTCCACGAAGGCCTCACGCGGGTAGACGCCGACGCGGTCCTCGGGGGAATGGGCGCCGCCAGTACGGGCAATCGGATCTGTTCCGTGTGGCACCCGGAGCTGGTCCGGCTGCGCGCCGACCGTGGCCTGCCGCGGCATCCGGTGCAGGTGCTGGTCACCAACTCCTGCGAGGTGCCCTTCGATCGCTGCCTGCTGTTCCACGAGCCGTCGGTGCCGGTGATCGTCGTGACGCGCCGCAGCATGGTCACGACGGCGCGCGCGCGACTGCGCGAGTCCCCGTGGGTGGAGGTGCTCGGCGCCGGCGACCCGCTCGACCTGCGCTCGGCCTTGACCCAGCTGCGCGACCGCGGCATCGCGGTGATCTCGGCCGTCGGCGGGCAGCGTATCGCGACCTCGCTGCTGGATGCGGGCCTCGTCACCGACCTCTACGTCACGGTGCGCGAGCCGGCGTCGGCCGCGTCGGCGCTCTTGTTCTACAACGGACCTCCGCTCCTGCGCCGCCGCCTCCTGTCCAAGGCCGGCCGCGGCCAGGAGGGCGCCGTCCGCTTCGAACATCTCGTGCCCCCGTCCGTGTACGCGCCTGGGCTTCGCCTCGGCCATGGGCCGTCCGTTTGGCGTTGAGCGCCGCATCGCACTCGACATACCATCGCTGGACGATATGCATCGCACGGCTGCGGCCGCGCACCTAGGAGGCACATGAAAGGGAACGCGAAGGTCATTGCCGAGCTGAATTTGGCACTTCGTGAGGAGCTCACGGCGATCAATCAGTACTTCCTGCACGCGGAGATGTGCCACAAGTGGGGCTACCACGCGCTCGGAAACTTCATCAAGAAGCAGTCGATCGACGAGATGAAGCACGCCGAGAAGTTGATCGAGCGCATTCTGTTCCTCGACGCGGTGCCGAAGATGGACTACCTCGAGCTCAACATCGGCAGCGACGTGAAGGGGCAGCTCCAGGCGGACTACAAGCTCGAGCTCGGCGCAGTGGAGATGTACAACAAGGCGATCGTGATCGCGCGCGACAACCACGACGACGCGTCGCGCGAGCTCTTCGCGCTGCTCCTGAAGGACGAGGAAGAGCACGTCCAATGGCTCGAACGGCAGCTCCATCAGATCAAGGAGCTGGGCTACGAGACGTACCTGTCCAACCTGACGGAAGGGAAAGAGGATTAGCCGTCCTCTTTTTTTCGGTGAGCGGCGTTGCGGAAGGCGAGGCTGCGGGCCGGCAGCTGCCACGCCGTCCGCAGCGTCTTGGCCAGCTCGGGATCGTCGGCCGACAGGCGCTCGGCCAGCGCCGAGACCTTCTGCTCGATGCGGGCCACGCGCCCCTCGTATTTCTCCAGATCGTGGCGCTGCTGCAAATCGCGCCGCAGCAGGCCCACCTTTTCCACCAGGTCCACGACGAGCGCGGCCAGATCCTTGTCGATCACGCGGCGCCGTCTTTGGGAACGGCCGCTTCCTCGCGTTCCAGCATCAGATAGAAGGGGCCGGCGCCCAGGAATCCGATCAGCAGCGCCCACGCCGAATAGGTGCCCCAGCCCGCGAGGTTGGCGGTCTTGAACACCACGTGGTCGTTGACGCCCGCGACGAATTCCATCGTTTTCTTGAACAGCGTGTTGTCCACCTGGAGGGTGTGGCGCCCCGGCTCGATGCTCTCCGTCAGGGCGGTGCCGTAACTCAGCATGCCGATGCGGCGGCCATCCAGTTTCACGTACACCTCGCGGTAGCCGATGTCGTCGGGGGCCTGGCGGCGCACCGTGAGGGTGGCCGTCCAGCCGCGGCGCACCGACTCCATGATGCGATCGAGGTCGTCGGCGGTCGGCTCGGGCGCGATGTCAACGCCGTTGCGCGTCGGTTTCGTGGTCACGCCTCATCCAGCTCGAGCAGCGGGACTCCCGCCTGCACGAGCTCACCCTCCCGGCACTTTATCGCAACCACGGTCGCATCGCGAGGCGATCGCACGGGCAGCTCCATCTTCATCGCCTCGAGACGGATGAGCACGTCGCCGGCCGCCACCTTCTGGCCCGGTCGCACGGTGATCGCCAGCACCGTGGCGGGCATGGGCGCTGCCAGCGACGCCTGCTCATCCGCCGCCGTCGTGCGCGCGCGCGCCATCGTGGGACCGATCACGGTCACGTCGCCGTCGAGGAACACCCACGTGGCGCCGCCCGCGTGCGTTCCGTAGGCGAGCCGCTGCCGTCCGCCGCGGGTCACGAGAAACCGGCCAGCCCCGAGCGGTGTGACCGTGATGTCGCCGGCCTCCTCAGACACGGCGCCCTCCGAGCGACGACCACGGATCGGTGGCGCTGTCGCTCGCGGCTGGCGCGGCGGGCTCGCCGCGCCGCACCAGCGCCGCCACGGCGCGTGCGTCGGCCGATGGCGTGTCCTCGGCCGGGACCAGCGCCGCGGCTTCGGTCTGCAGGAAATGGGTATCGAGATCGCCGGCGACGAATCGCTCGTGGGCGAGCAGGCGCAGCAGCAGCGGCACGTTGGTCCGAATGCCGAGAATCGGGTAGTGGGCCAGCGCGTGCCGGGCGCGCTGCCGCGCCGCCTCCCGCGTCTCGCCCCAGGCCACGAGCTTGGCGAGCAGCGAGTCGTAGTGCACCGACACCTCGCTGCCCTCGCGCACGCCCGAATCGATCCGCACGCCCGGCATCGACGGCTCGCGATAGAGCGCCAGCACGCCGGCCTGCGGCAGAAAGCCCTGTCGCGGGTCTTCGGCGCAGACGCGCACCTCGATGGCGTGTCCGCGTTGCGAGAGCTGTTCCTGTGTCCACGGCACCGGCCCGCCGGCGGCCACCTCGATCTGCGCGCGGACGAGATCGACGCCGGTGACCGCTTCGGTGATCGGGTGCTCCACCTGCAGCCGCGCGTTCATCTCGAGGAAATAGAAGCTCGCCGTGTCGCCGTGACCGTCCACCAGGAACTCGACGGTGCCGGCGTTGGCATAGCCCGCCGCTTTCGCGAGCGCGACGGCCGCGGCGCCCATGCGGGCCCGCAGCGCCGGCGTGACGGCGGTGGACGGCGTCTCTTCCAGCACCTTCTGGTGCCGGCGCTGGATCGAGCATTCGCGCTCGAAGAGATGCACCACCGTGCCATGCCGATCGCCGAGCACCTGGAACTCGACGTGGCGCGGCCTGGCCACGAGCCGCTCCACGTAGAGCGTGCCGTCGCCGAACGCGGCTTCGGCCTCGCGCCGCGCCTGGGCGATGGCCGCGGGCAGCTCGGCGGCGGCGTGGACCGCTTTCATGCCGATCCCGCCGCCGCCTTCCGACGGCTTGAGGAGCACGGGGAAGCCGACCTGCTGCGCCGCGGCGATGAGCGCGGCATCGCTCTGATCGCCGGGTACCGCCCCCGGGACGACCGGCACGCCGGCGGCCTCGGCGAGGCGGCGGGCGGCGGTCTTGGAGCCCAGCTCTGCCATCGCATCAGGCGGCGGGCCGATGAACACGAGGCCGGCCTCGGCGCAGGCGGCGGCAAAGGCGTCGTTCTCCGAGAGGAACCCGTAGCCGGGGTGCACGGCCTGCGCGCCGCTCGCCCGCGCGGCGTCGAGGATGGCCGCCTGCGAGAGATAGCTCTCGACCGGCGCGGGGCCGCCGATCCGCACGGCACGGTCGGCCAGCGTGACGTGGAGCGCGCGGGCGTCGGCGTCGGAATACACCGCCACGGTTTCGATGCCCATGACGCGGCACGTGCGCAGGATGCGCACCGCAATCTCCCCGCGGTTGGCCACCAGGATCCGTGTGAACACGGGCTACATCCGGAAGATGCCGTAGCGGACCGCGGGGATCGGCGCGTTGTAGGCGGCCGAGATGCCGAGCGCGAGCGCGTCGCGCGTGTGCAGCGGGTCGATGATGCCGTCGTCCCAGAGACGCGCAGTGGAGTAGTAGGGCGATCCCTCGCGCTCGTACTTCTCGAGGATCGGCTGGCGAATCTGCGCCTCCTCGTCGGCGCTGAGCGCGCGCCCTTCGCGCGAGAGCTGATCGCGCTTCACCGTGCTGAGCACGGAGGCCGCCTGTTCGCCGCCCATCACCGAGATGCGGGCGTTGGGCCACATCCACAGGAAGCGGGGATCGTAGGCGCGGCCGCACATGCCGTAGTTGCCGGCGCCGAACGAGCCGCCGATGACCACGGTGAACTTGGGGACGGCGGAATTGGCGACGGCGTGCACCATCTTGGCGCCGTCTTTGGCGATGCCGCCGCGCTCGTACTGGCGGCCCACCATGAAGCCGGTGATGTTCTGCAGGAACACCAGCGGCACGCCGCGCGCGTTGCACAGCTCGATGAAGTGCGTGACCTTGAGGGCCGACTCGGAGAACAGCACGCCGTTGTTGGCCACGATGCCCACGAGGAAGCCGTGGAGCCGCGCGAAGCCGGTGACGATGGTCGTCGCGTAGAGCCGCTTGAATTCGTCGAACCGCGAGCCGTCCACCAGACGCGCGATCACCTCGCGCACGTCGTAGGGGTGCCGCGAGTCGGCGCTCACGATGTCGTAGAGGTCGGCCGGATCGTGCGCGGGCTCTGCCGGCGGCGTGCGGTCGCCCGGCAGCTGCTTGGACCCGTGCAGCGTGGACACGATGGTGCGCGCCAGCTCCAGGGCGTGGGCGTCGTCGTTGGCCAGGTAGTCGGCCACGCCCGACAGCCGCGCGTGCACGTCCGCGCCGCCGAGCTCTTCGGCGGTCACGTCCTCGCCGGTGGCCGCCTTCACGAGCGGGGGACCGCCGAGGAAGATCGTGCCCGTGCCGCTGACGATGATGGTCTCGTCAGACATGGCGGGCACGTAGGCACCGCCCGCGGTGCACGAGCCCATCACGATGGCGATTTGGGCGATGCCTTCCGCCGACATGCGGGCTTGATTGAAGAAGATCCGGCCGAAGTGCTCGCGGTCTGGAAAGACCTCGGCCTGCAGCGGCAGATACGCGCCGCCCGAGTCCACCAGGTACAGGCAGGGAAGCCGGTTCTCGAGAGCGACCTGCTGCGCGCGCAGGTGCTTCTTCACCGTGACCGGATAGTACGTGCCGCCCTTCACGGTGGCGTCGTTGGCGACGATCAGGACTTCGCGCCCCTCGACACGCCCGATGCCCGTGACCAGACCAGCGCCGGGGGCCTCGCCGTCGTACAGGCCGTCGGCCGCCAGCGGGGAAAGCTCGAGGAACGGAGAGCCGGGATCGAGGAGGCGCTCCACCCGTTCGCGCACCAGCAGCTTGCCCTGTTCTCGATGACGTTTCACCGAGCGCTCGTCGCCGCCCTGCCGTGCCCGTTCGATCCGGGCCTTCAGGTCGCCGACCAGGCGTTCCATGTGAGCGCGGTTGGAACTCGATTCGGGTGATCCGCGCCGGATCTGGGTTGGAAGGAGGTCCACGTCTAGCGAGGCTCCGCCTCGAACCTGCGAGCCCGCAGGCTCCGCCCCGCTAGAGCAGTGTTTGATTGCCCGCCCTCCGGGCGGGCGTAGCCGTCTTGAACTGGTGCGGCCAGCGCGTGATTCATCAGCAGGGGTCCTGGCGTGTCAAGACGGCTAGTGGCGGATTATAGGACACGGGCTCCAGTCAAGCTCATCAGACTTAATCCAATACACACTGTCTTGTTGCAGCTCAGGTGGGCCGAATCTGTATCGTTTCAAAACGTCGCATGGTAAATTCGGCGTCGGGGGCACTGACAGAAAATGTCGACCATGTCGTCTATCGCTACGAAACGCCGGCGGCGCGTACTCGTGATCGACGACGAACCAGCGATGACGGAGTGGCTTCGCATCGTCATCGAGGCCGAAGGCTATGAGGTGCGGTCGGCGCTGATTGGCGCCCGCGGCGAGGAGATTTTCCGCCAGTGGCGCCCCGACGTGGTGCTGACCGACCTCGAGCTGCCTGACACGGATGGGATAGCGCTCCTCCGGCGGCTGAAAGAGGCCGACGAGGCGCCGCAGGTCATCGTGGTCGGTGCCCAGGGCGGCGTGGCGCGCGCCGTGGAGGCCGGTCAGGCGGGAGCGTTCTATTTTCTCGAAAAGCCCGTGGACCAGGCCGGACTCGTCCACATCCTCGACAAGGCCGTGGAGCTCACCCGCGAGCGGGCCGAGCACCTGCGACTCAAGGAACAGGTTCGCGGACGGTACAGCTTCGGGAACGTGGTGGGGCAGAGCAAGAAGATGAAGGACCTCTTCGAGCTCATCGAGAGTGTGGCGGCGAGCGACGCGAACATTTTGATTCAGGGCGAGAACGGTACCGGCAAAGAGCTGATTGCCAACGCCATCCACCACAACTCCAACCGTGTGCGCGGGCCGTTCATCAAGATCAACTGCGCGGCCATTCCCACCGAGCTCATCGAGAGCGAGCTGTTCGGGTACCGCAAAGGCGCGTTCACGGGCGCCACCAGCGACAAGGTGGGGCTCTTCGAGATGGCCGAGGGCGGGTCGCTGCTCCTCGACGAGATTGGCGAGATGCCGCCCTACCTGCAGACGAAGCTCCTTCGTGTGCTGCAGGAGCGCGAGTACCGCCCGATCGGCAGCGATCGGCTGATCCGGGTGGACTTCCGCCTGATCTGCGACACGAACATCGAGCTCGAGAACGCGCTGCGCGACGGCCGCCTGCGCGAGGACCTCTACTTCCGCATCAACACGATCACGCTGAAGGTGCCGCCGCTGCGCGAGCGCGCGGAAGACGTGCCGCTGCTCTGCAACCATTTCCTCGCCAAGTTCAACGAGCGCTACGGCCGCAGCGTGCGGGCGATCTCGCCGGCGGCCTACCATCTGCTGATCCGCAACCGCTGGTCCGGCAACGTGCGCGAGCTCGAGAACGCCATCGAGCGCGCGGTGCTCGTGTGCAAGACCGGCGACATCCAGCCGGGGGATCTGCCCGAGTCGATCCGGGACGAAGTGCCGTCGGTGGAGGAGTTCACGATCCCGCCGCAGCGCACGCTGGCCGAGATCGAGAAGGTGGCCATCGTCCAGACGCTGATGCGCACCAACTGGAACAAGCAGGAGGCCGCGCAGATTCTCGGGCTGTACCGCCCGACGCTGTACAGCAAGATGAAGAAGCACCAGATTCTCGACCAGCGCGCCAAGCCCCGCACGGTGCCGCCGGCGGCGCGCCCCGCGGCCCCCCGGACCGGACAGCACGGAAGGCGTGCCGGCTCGTGATGTGGCCCGCCGCGGGGGCCTCCGCTTCGGTGCTCGTCGCCGGGCGCTGAGGCGGAGTCGCCTCGCGCTGAAGGTGCTCCGCGAGGTTCGAGTGTCCGCGGCCGCCGCCGGCGGCGCGCTCCGCGAACTGCTCTTCAGCAACGACCTCACCCACGCGGCGGCCATCGCCTACTACGCGCTGCTGTCGCTGTTTCCCTTTCTGCTGCTGGTCGTGTCGCTCTTCGGCAGCCTCGCCGCCGACGACGCCGACCGTGCCGAGGTGCTGTCGTTCCTGTTCCGCTACTTCCCGACGCGCTTCGACTTTCTCGTGCAGCAGCTCGACGCGTTCCGCCAGCACCCGGTGGGGTTGAGCGTCACCGGCGCGCTGGGGTTGGTGTGGGGCTCGCTCGGCGTGTTCGGTGCGCTGACGAGCGCCATCAACGAAGCCTGGGGCGTGAGCAAGCCGCGCGGGTTCTGGAAGCATCGCCTGGCGTCGTTCCTGCTGTTCCTCGCCGCCACCGGCGCCATGATTGCCGGGCTGCTGCTGGTGAGCGCCAGCCACATCGTGTCGTCGAGCATCTTCGGCTACACGTTCACCGACGTCTGGTGGATCGCCTTCATCCGATCGCTGGCCCTGCAGTACCTCGCCACCATCCTCTTCGTCCTCGCCGTCGGCCTCCTCTACTACCTGGTGCCGAACGAGCGCGCCCGCTTTCGCGACGTCTGGGTGGGCGCCGTCTTCACCGGCGTGCTGTGGCGCGGGGCTTTCGAACTGTTCTCGTGGATGACGAGCCGCAACGCGCAGATCCAGATCGTGAACGGCTCGATTGCGGTGGTGGTCCTCTTCCTGATGTGGGTCTACGTGTCGTCGGTGATTCTGATGTACGGTGTGGAATTCACCGCCGCCCACTATCGCGCCCGGCGTCATCCGCCCGCGCCCGTCGCCAGCGCCTGACCGCGGCGCCCTGAGGCTCACGTTGCCGAACCGCCTCGCGTCCGAACACAGCCCCTACCTGCTGCAGCACCAGGACAACCCCGTGGACTGGTATCCCTGGGGCGAGGCGGCCTTCGCGCGCGCGCGTGCCGAGGACAAGCCCATCTTCCTGTCGGTGGGCTACTCGACGTGCCACTGGTGCCACGTGATGGCGCACGAGAGCTTCGAGAACGCCGAAGTGGCCCAGGTGCTGAACGCCGGCTTCGTGTCGATCAAGGTGGACCGCGAGGAGCGGCCGGACGTGGATCGCGTCTACATGACCTTCGTGCAGGCCACGACCGGCTCCGGCGGCTGGCCGATGAGCGTGTGGCTGACGCCCGGGCTCGAGCCGTTCTACGGCGGCACCTACTTCCCGCCCACCAGCCGCTGGGGGCGGCCCGGCTTCGTGGACATCCTCGCGGAGTTGATCCGTGCGTGGCGGGACGACCGCGCCCGCATCGAGGTGTCCGCGTCGTCGATCCTGGACCGCTTGCGCTCCTTCGGACAGTCCGAGGCGGGCGGCAGCGCCCCCGGGACTATTCCTGAACCGGCGGCGCTCGATCGTGCCGTGGCGGAGTTCGAGGCCGCCTTCGACCGGCGCCGCGGCGGCTTCGGCAATGCGCCGAAGTTCCCACGGCCCTCCGAGCTGCTGTTCCTGCTGCGCGAGCATGCCCGGACAGGGGCCCAGCCGCCGCTCGCGATGACCCTGCACACGCTCGGCGCCATGGCGATGGGCGGCATGCGCGACCACATCGGCGGCGGGTTTCACCGCTACAGCGTGGACGGCGACTGGCGGGTGCCGCACTTCGAGAAGATGCTCTACGACCAGGCGCAGCTCGTGCTGGCCTACCTCGAGGCCGCGCAGGCGACGGGCGACCGGTCGTACGCCGACATCGCCGTGGACACGCTGCGCTACGTGCAGCGCGACCTCAGCCATCCGGATGGCGCCTTCTACTCGGCCGAAGACGCCGACAGCGTGCCGCCCGACGACGCTGGATCGCCGCACCCGCACAAGAAGGAAGGGGCCTTCTACGTGTGGCCGGAGAGCGAGCTTCGCGCACATCTCGGGGAGGACGCCGAGGTGTTCTGCCAGCGCTTCGGCGTGCGGCCGGACGGCAACGCGCCGTTCGATCCGCAGGAGGAGTTCACGGGCAAGAACCTGCTCTACACGGCGAAGGGGCTCGAG
>Ga0209486_10000183_pt1 | contig 29440 bp, 19 predicted proteins | sample NCCompost_FD_187518 | JGI IMG/M metagenome (GOLD analysis project Ga0209486, IMG submission 187518) | Agricultural soil microbial communities from Utah to study Nitrogen management - NC Compost (SPAdes) (version 2) | ecosystem: Environmental > Terrestrial > Soil > Agricultural land | place...
CACTGTCGCCGGAAAGCTCCAGCACCTTGTGACGAATGCCCAGATGTTTGGCGGTTTCAGTCGCGTCTGAAGTTTCGTCTGCCGGATCGCCGGGAGTACCGAGTGTAAAAGCAGTCACGTCGCCGCCAAGCTGCGCGATGGCCCAACAAACGAGGCTCGAGTCCACGCCGCCGCTCAAAAGCGATCCGACCGGCACATCTGCAAACAGTCGTCGTTCAACAGCGCGAACAAAGAGCCGCTCGGTTTCTTCTACTGCCTCGGCGAAGGAAGGCTGCGCGGTCGAGGGTACGGGCGGGCGCCAGTATTCGCGTGTTTGGATCCTCCCCGCGGACCATTCGACGACGGTGGCTGCGGCAACCTTGCTGACGCTGCGATAGATCGATCGGGCGTCAGTTACAAAACCAAACTCGAGATAGTCAGCGATCGCCAGATCGTCGATCTCGTCGGCAAACCCACCTGCCTGTAAAGCGCGAGCGGTGGAGGCAAAGGCGATTTGCCCGTTGTGAACGGAATACAGAAGCGGCTTGACTCCCAGCCGATCGCGGACGAGGAAAAGCGAGCGTTTGCGATCGTCCCACAGAGCAATCGCGAACATGCCGCGAACCTTTTCGAGCAGACGATCGAGCCCCCAGGCATCGTAGCCATGCACGAGCACCTCAGTATCCGTGCGAGTTTTAAACTTGTAGTTCTTGGCTTCAAGCTCGACGCGTAGCTCGCGGAAGTTGTAGATGGCGCCGTTGAAGACGATGCCGATCGACCCGTCCGGCGACAACATCGGCTGGCGTCCGGCGTCACTCAGATCGAAGATAGAGAGCCGGCGGTGACCAAGCACCGCCTCGTTCCAAACTTCCAGCCCCTCGCCGTCGGGACCGCGCCGGGCCAGAGTCGACATCATCTGACGAACGCGTTGGCGGGATTCCTCACGATCGTCAAATCCTGCTAAACCTACGATGCCGCACATTTGTTTCGATCCCTAATACTAAACTGCCTGGAGTTCATGCCCCAGCATCTTCTCCATGAACTCCGAGTACTGTTGTCGATCGAGCGGTAGACTCACCGAGGTGCCTTGCACCGAACTCAACAACATGGCATTCGCCAGCTCAACGGCATTTCGACCTTCATTGCCGGGGCAAGTCAAAGTCCCACTTCCATGCACTGCGGCGACAAAGTCGTCATAGAAAACTCCGAGTACGTCGCCATCTGTTGGAAGATTGATCGTGCGAGTCTCGCTTTCGAGTGCGCCCATGGGTTGCGTGTCGTTCGCGGTGCGTTCGCGAATCGAGTCGCGCAGCTTGGTGACCTGCACCTTTCCGTTTTCCACTGTAATGCGGCCGCGATCGCAGCACAACACCATCCGCGAGATCGCCGGCGCTTCAATCGTGCTGATGTGAATGTAACCGTGAGCTCCGTTCGCGTGATACAGAATCGCGCTCGCGGTATCTTCGACTTCAATGTCGTGTAAAGTCGTATCGCAACGTGCGGTGACTGTTTCCGGCATGCCGCAGAGCCACGCGTAACGATCGAGAAGGTGCGGCGCTTGATTTAAAAGCACGCCCCCACCCTCGCCACGCCATGTTCCACGCCACGGGCTCGAACGATAGTAGCTTTCCGAGCGCCATGCCGATTCAATCATCGAGCATCGATAGAGTTGTCCCAGTTCACCGCTATCGAGCAACTGCTTGACGAAAAGATAGGCCGGCTCGAAGCGTTTCTGGTGTACGACGACAAACATTCCGCGACTCTCTGCTGCGGCCTGCAAGACTCGATCTGACTGCTCGACAGTCACAGACAGCGGTTTCTCGCACAGCACGTGCAGTCCGGCCTCCAACGCGTTGACTGCAAGGTCCGCATGTTGCCAGTGCGGCGTTGCGATGACCACGGCATCAATCTCGCCACTGCGAATCATCTCGTCGGCACTGCCGAACCACTTCACACCGAGCTCTGAAGCGACTTTGCGTCCGGTGGCCGGTTGTGCGTCAGTTGCTGCCGCCAAATCCAACAGGGGATTCGCAGCTATCACGCGGGCGTGTTCCTGGCCCATTACGCCGAGACCGATCACGCCGAAACGGATCGTCTTGGCACTCGTCCTCGCAACTGGAGCAGGTCCTAGGTCATGTACTGGTGTTGGTGCGGGAGTGGGCTGAGCTTGCTCGCGACCGACGCGTTTTGCGGTACCTTCCGGCTGATACCGAGCCTGGACCTTCATGAATGCTGCGGCCACCTCTCGCATGTCGGCTTCGCTACCGAGAAAAAGGTCGTGGGGCAGGAACAGCATGTTCTTGACAGCCTCGTCCGCCACGGGAGTGGGTAGCACGCGCAGGTAGGACGGGTGCTTTTCTCCGATAAGCTGTAGAGCCGGTTGTTGGGCCATCGTGGCCGTGTAACCGCGGCTGAGCGGAAGGCCTTCGGCCTGTAGTGCGCTCATGAAGTCTTCAATACCCAGACCAGCGCACTCTTCCGAGTCGTATCGCAGCACAAACATGTGAACACCGTGGCGCTGCACGCCTGGTCCAATACCGAGCGGTCTAAGGCACGAAACTTCAGACAGGTATTCACGCAGCTTATGGAAGTTTTCCGCGCGCAACTGTTGCTGAGCTTCGAGTTTTTCGAGCCGATGCAGCAGGATTGCAGCGACGTACTCACTCGCGCGCATGTTGAAACCGAGCGAATGGTGTCCCCAACGCTGTCCGCCACGACGTGCGCGGCCGACGTTGTGAAACGAGTAGGCCCGCTCGAACGTCTGCAGATCGTTCGTGGTAAACGCTCCGCCTTCTCCGGCTGACAGATTCTTCGACGATTGAAAACTGAAGCCCGCCGCATCGCCGATCGAGCCGACGCGACCGAGCTCGTGTATTGCTCCGTGCGCCTGTGCGGCGTCTTCAAGCAACACAAGCGAATGACGTTTCGCGACGTCGCGCAACGCAGTCATGTCTGCTGGTTGGCCAAACAGGTGAACGGCCATGATCGCGCGAGTCTTACCTGGAATGATCGCCTCTTCGACGCGCTGCGGATCCATCAAATACGTTTCCGGATCGACGTCGACGAGTGCGACACCAAATCGCCGATCGAGGACCGTCGTAGCGCTGGCGATGAAAGAAAGATTCGGAACGATGATCTCGCCGCCGTACTCCATACCGTCGTGATCGATGGCTGAGGCAATGGCGACTCGCAAAGCGTCCGTGCCATGAGGCAGGAGCAGCGAGTGTCGCGCACCGCAGTAACGCGCCCACTCATCGGCGAAGCGAGTCGCAAGCGGTTGCGGCAGCCCTTCAACGCCGGTCAAAAAGATCTGCAAAAACTTCGGCGCGATCTTCGTGGTCCATTCCAACATCGACGACGAAGGATAGACGGGCCAGGGACGATAACGCTTATCGCGCACCGGCAAGCCGCCCTCCTTCGCCAAGGTTCCCGTGAGCCGGCCGGGGCGACCTGGCAGTTGCGGCAGCGTGCGAATCGCGCTCTTGGCCGCGAGCTTTGCCGACTTCCGCACTATTTTTTTAATGTTTGGCATAGTTTCAGTCTTCTAATGCGTTTTCATGTGCGTGGAGACTTCGGCCCGCGCCTTCTCGTCAACCAGGAAAAGCGGATCGCGCCGCATCTCTTCCACCACGCGCTCATGCAACGCGCGCGCACTGGGAATGAACAACAACTCGCCGAGGCCGAGTTTACGTCGGACAAGCAGGCCCTGCTCGACTAACCAATCAGTGGTAGCGGCGAAACGGCGCGCCACGCCCATGTCCTGCCGCCACATCTGAACCGATCTCACAATACCGTCCTCGCCGCGCGTGCGCAGCGTGAACTGGTGAGGCATGTACAAGTAGGGGACGTCGGCCGCATCTTCAGCCGTATGGTAGAGCGTGTAAGCGTCCATCGTGGCGCCAAACATCAACACGCTCGAATTGCCTTCGGCAATGCACAGGTACGGCGTATTCTGGCCGCAAGGAGTTTCGCGTAGTTCGTGATCGCGGCAAAGATTTTCGGCTCCGGGACCACTGACTGCGAGCGAATGACTCGGGTGCTGACTCCGCACCACGCCCGGTTGCCGCCAGTAGTAATTCGTGATCGTGCCGACGACGCTGGGCGTCGACTTGAAGTCATAAACCGGCGCGACGCCAGTCGCGTCCGGATAGCTCCAGGTGTGTGTCGGCAATGCCAGCACCGCGCGATCGGTAATCCACGACCGCAACGCGCTGATCACCGTTGCCGGTCCCCCGTCGATCGATCCGCAGGCTGACAGGGAGCTGTGAACGAGCAGCGTATCACCTTGGAACGTCCCGCAACTGTTGAGCGCTTCGCGAATCTTCGCTTCGTTGAGGCGCACAAGTTTTCGCCTGGCTCGCTTGAACCGGCGAACGACGCCCTCGGTTATTCTGCTGGTAGTAAGTGTCATTGGTTCTTTAATTCGTGGTCAGAACAAAATCGGGTGACACGGATTTTTCAGATTTCTGGAGTTGGTCCATCATCACGTCCTGCCAGGCCAAACCACCCAGCCACTGCTGCTGCGGAGGCATGTAGCCCAACTTATCAACTCGATCGCTGATCTCCTTCGGCACCATACCGCGGAAGGCTTCCCTGATGATCCACTTGGTCCAACCATCTCTCATCAACAGACGATCCGGAACTTTGAAAACAAACTCGACCAGATTGTGATCGAGAAACGGAAGCCTGACTTCGCGACTATGGGCCATGCTGTTTCGATCGGCGTACCGGAGTAACTCCACCAACCCTTCTCGTGTCGTATTCCACCAGAGCAGCTTGCGCAGGCTGGAAACTTTCGCAAACTCACGCGGATAGACAGGCTGTGCCGGCTCTACCTGCGGTAGTGAGCGCGTCCGCTCCAATCCTTTCTTCAGCAGGCGTTTGACTGGTTCCGGCGTCTTCTGGCTGAGCACTCGCCGGAACGATCCGGGAACCACTCCATGCAAAGCGAGACAATCTTTGCGCCACTTCAGATAACCGCGAATGTCAAACGAATTCAGCAGATCGTCGGTCATCTCGTTGAAATACGAATGGTACCCGGCGAGCATCTCGTCGGCGCCCTGTCCATCCAGCAGCACCGTGACGCTGTTCTGTTTCGCGAGACGCATCACGCTCCACTGCGCGTACACACTCGCGGAAGTGAAAGGCTCCTCTTGGTGCCAGAAAAGATCGCTCAGCTCTTCAAAGAACCGTTCCGCGGTAGGCCACACATCGTGGCGTTCAACGCGATTGCTCTTAGTGACGAGGTCCATCCACTTGCCTTCATCTCGTGATGGATCGTCGAACCGCGCGGAGAACGTCTTCTGTACCGCGCTTTCGGGCAACAGCCGGTTAATGACGCTTACGACCGTGCTCGAATCGAGCCCGCCGGACAGGCTGGAGCCGACCGGAACATCCGCCCGCAACCGCAGGTTGACGGAGTTCGTGAAATGCTCGCGAAAACCTTCCGTGTACTGCGCGTCTGACCAACCATCGATCCGCTCGCGGGGATCGATGTCCCAGTAGCGGCGTTTTTGTAACCGACCATCAGCCGTTACGGTCAAACAGTGGGCCTGCGGCAAACGCAGGATGCCCTCGTAAATCGTCTGTTCGCCGATGTCGACCTGGCCGTGCTGCGTGAAAAGCGCCAGTGTCTCTTCGTGAATCCGGCGTCTGGCAAGGCCCGCGGCCCAGAGCGCTTTCATCTCGGACGCGAAGGCAAACAGCCTTTGTGGAATATAGACGTAATGGAAGGGCTTTTCGCCAAAGCGGTCGCGCGCGACGAACATTTTCCTGGCGGCAGAATCCCAGATCGCCAGGGCAAACATGCCGTTGAAATGCTCGACACACGACTCGCCCCACTGCTCGTACGCGGCGAGGATCACCTCCGTGTCGCTCGTAGTTTTGAAGTTGTGACCGTGGCCCGCGAGTTCAGTTCGCAACTCGCGATAGTTGTAGATCTCGCCGTTGAAAATTATCCAGCACCTGCCGTCACGACTCGACATCGGCTGGTGTCCACCGGGCGAGAGATCCAGGATAGCGAGCCGCCGGAAGCCAAACGCGAGATCGAAGTTTTCGGATTTGTATCGATCGAGATCCGGGAGTGACAGGCGGTAATCCGTATCTGGACCTCCGGGTGAACGCGTACGGCCGTCGCGAGTGTCGACGAGCAGATAACCCTCGTCATCGGGGCCACGATGCCTGATCGCAGTCGTGGCGAGTTGCAAACCGGCTACGTCAACCCGTTCCCGATCAAAATTCCAGATTCCGAAGATTCCGCACATTAGCAGTTAAATAGCTTGTTTTCGACGTACACTGGAACACGGATTGAAACCCAACCATGGATTACCCGTCCGTGGGTACACTCAAATCTCTCACCAAAAACGTTCGTACACGGCAGTTATGTTTTTCACGAACGCTTCCGGACTAAACCGGCTCACTACCGACTCTCTGACCGTCTGCGAATCGAAAGAAATGCGATCCTTGATGAAATCTTCCATCGCGCCGGCGAGCGCTCCGGCGTTCGCCACGTCAACCAGCACGCCATTCTGCTCGTTCACAAAAAACTCCGGACCGCCGCAGCGTGTCGAAATCACCGGCTTGCCGCAGGCCATCGCTTCGCCCACGACCACGCCGAAGGTCTCATGCAAACTAGATAAGACGAATACATCGCAATTTTGCATTCTTTCTCTCACTTGCTCGCGGTTCAGGCCCCCGAGGAAGCGACAATAGCGGGAAACACCGAGTGTTTGCACCAATTGTTCGAGTTTCTGACGATCGGGACCGTCGCCTCCGATCTCCAGCCTGAACGAGTTCAAACCCTTCTCCACCAGGAGGTGAACGGCCTTGATGAGATGATCCAGCCCTTTCTGCTCCGCCAGCCGCGCGGCGACGAAGAAACTCTTCCCCGTTCTGTCTGGTTTGTCAACATCCTCGGCGGGCACAAAAAAGTCGGTCCGCAGCGATTCTCCGATGATTTCGATCTTCAATCCCGGCTCGAAATCGAGAAGCTGTTTCGCCAGCGCGGGACTGATCGCAATCACCTGATTTACGCCGGTCAACGTTTCACGCACCAGGCGCCGGGTCAACTCCGTTTCCAGATGCATCGAAAACGGGCTCGAATGTTCCGTCAGTACGATTGGTATGCCGCGACGGTTGGCGGCTTTTAGAGCGGACCAGCCGGCGGGAAGGACGACATGAGTGTGGATTATGTCCGGCATGCCCCACTCGCTGCTCAGCCGTTTGAATCCCTTTTCCGCTGCTCTTGCGTATGTGTCGTAGTCGATCGGTTCAGGGCCGTGAGGAATCAAAGGGCGGGCGAATTCGTGATAAACCGGCAGGCCCGACTGCTGTTTCTTCACCGACCGATCCGGCGGGTTCGGCTTGAGAATGTTTCGCCACGCCGCCATGTCCGGCAGCAGCACTGCGACGTCAAATTGTTTTGACAGTGCGACCGCTTGTTCCTCGATGAACACGCCGGCGATCGGATTATCCTCATTCGGATACCATGACGGGACAAACAGAATCTTCTTCTTCATACGGTTTCGGAAGATACGCGCAGCCGCGCCAATGACAGAAGCATTCTTACGTCTTTTGATGTTGGGAGCAATATCTCGCGCAAAGATGCACCAGTCTCTCGCATGAAGAAGACAATCAACAGCAACGCACTCAACGAGTAAGACACGGTGCTCGCAATGGCTGCGCCAGCGATGTTCAGTTTGGGAATCAAAAGCAGATCCAACGCGATCGTCACGATTAACGAAACGCCCGACACCAACAAGTTCAGTTTCGGTTTACCGATGCCCGCGATGTACGCCGCGAGGACGTTCGCGATGCTAAAGAGGACGATCCCGGGCAGCAGCCAGAGTAGTGCCGTCACACTCGGACGAAACGCTTCGCCATACAGGAACGGGATCGCCTGAGTCGCCAGCAGAGCGAGTGCCGCGCCGCAAGCAGCAGTCGCCCACAGCGATAGACGAGTAACGCGCGCGGTGTGACGAATACTCACGTCGTCGTCGGTTGAAGCCGCAACTTTCGGCAACAACACAGTCGCGACGGAGTTGGACATCAACCAGAGCAACTGACCCAGGGATACCGCGAGCGTGTAACGACCGACCGGAGCCGCGCCGGCAAAGAAACCGACGACAAATACGTCGAGTTTGTAATTTAGAAACTGTGCGACGTTCGCGGCGTAACAGGGAACTGCAAAACCGGTGGCGGCCTTTAGACCGGTTAGATCGCGCGACAGTTCAAACTTGAAATCCAGCGACGCGAACAGCAACAGATTGATCAGCGCGCTCGCCCCCAGAGTCACTGCGAAGAGCACGCCGACCGACAGTTGGTTTCCGGAAAGGTAGAGTGCGCCGCCGATAATGAAGATGCTCAGAAACTGTGTCACGCGGCCGACAAATTCCGTGTTGTTCACGACGGCGATCTGTTGCTGGCCCGTAAGAATTGCCGCCCAGAACCTGGTGACGAGTTCCACCCAGACGTACAGGACGACGCCCGCGATGATCCACACTCCCCAGTTCGGCAGGAAACGTTCGAAGTGGTCCGTAAACCGTAAAAGAGCTAAGACGACCAGCGCTACTAATGCCTGGAGCAACGATACGAACACTAACTGCGACGCGAGCGTATTCGCCGCCGCCTTGCCTTGTGCGATTACGAACGTGATCCCCTGTGGCAGCGACACGCTCAGCACCATCGCCAGCAGCGCCGAGGTTGCAACTATCAGATCCAAAGTCCCCTTGCCGTCTGGACCAACAGTGCGCGCGATCAAAACGCTCGTCGCAATGCCTAACGGAAGCAGAAAGATGTTTACGCCAAACGCATGAAGCGTTTTGGGTAATCCAAAAGTCCAACCGGCGCGATTTCGTAAAATGGCAGACATCAATTTTGTTTCAGCCGATCCATACGGACCTTCGTACCGCCAGAATGTCGTTGCCGAATTGCAGCAGGCGATACCCGGTGACGCGCAGCAGCTTTCGCGCCTTCGCAAACTCTTCATCGGGGAGCAGGTGATGTTCGAACAGGATGGCTGAAGGCTTGTACCGCCTGAGGTCGAGCTGCGACAAAACTTTGTAATCGAAACCCTCGGTATCGATGTGAATCAGGTCGATCGCTTTGACCCCGTTCCTATCCAGCACTGCCTGTAACGGCAGACATTCAATGTCCTCTTCGACGATGTACGGGCTCATCTGTTCGCCGAGCGCTCGAATGATGTGCGCCCTGTCGAACGAACCCAACTGGTCGTGCCAGTACGGCAAGTCGAGTTCAGTCCTCGCCTTTTCCGAGACGTAATAAAACTTCTTAGTCCCTTTCTCGGTCCCGATCGCCACGTTCTCGAATACAAACCTGCCCGCGTTGCCGTAATTCATCCGCAGGCGCTGAAAAAGAAAATCGATCGGCTCAATAAAAATGCCGCGCCAACTCTCCCTCTCGACGATTAGATCGTGGATCGGATCACCCTGCACGCCGTCGTTCGAACCGACTTGCACGAAAAAGACGCTTCGTTTACTGGCGAGAGCTTTCAGGATCTGGTCTTGTATGGTGGGATCGGATTTTCGAAACCAGCGATAAATCCATTTTGCGGTACCATAAACCAGTGGCAGATTGCGCAGCTGCTCCTTGATTCGGTCGCTTGCCGGTTGTCGATTTCGGACTTCAGCCATTAAGAGGACCAAACCTAGCCGTCGGTAACCAGGACACAAGTAACGGCGCTTACCAGAAACTCACGCAGAAAAGGTATGTGCTTAACGGCAGGCAAGTTTTTAGTGGCAAAGAAATTCTGATGTTCTACGGTGAGGCCTGATTCTTTAACGATTCGCTCGAACTTAGCCAGCGTCATCCTGTTCAGACCCGAACGAATCTCTTCATATCGCGTTGCGCCGTCGTCCTTGAAGCGCGACCGTACTGCCATCACCGTTTTTTCCGGGAAAAGGATATTCAGATAAGGTACGCGGCAGAAGTTATCCATGTGACTTCCGCGCGGCGACAGCCACGGCTCGGCAAACGTAATCAAAATGCGGCCGCCCGGTCGCGTCATGGATTTCATGTTGGCGAGTTCTTTGGCGGGATCAGCGAAATGCTCGAAGCTTCCACAACATAACGTCACGTCGAACTTTCCACGGTTTGAACTGTCGCTTAAAAACCGGGGACCTTCGTAAAAAGAGACCCGGTCATGGCATTGGGGCTCATGAGCCAGTGCTCTCGCACATTCGAGCCATGTCTCATTTATGTCGAGGCCGACTACCGACTTTGCGCCCCGGAGCGCCATCGCGACCGCCTGGTAACCTGGCCCACAACCGTAATCGAGCACCGACTTGTCTTTTATTCGATCAAGAAGGTCGGGAATAGTCTTCCGGGGAAAATCCAGCGCATTGTCGACTGTGTAGTTGAGGGTCGCGCCGGCATATTCGGCGCTGCCAGGCTTCCGGGAGAGTTGCAGTAAGATCCGTTCACTAATTCGCATTTAACGTACCACCGACAAAATCCTATCAAATCCGCGCCTTACTTTCTCGCGCTCCTCGTCCGTCGCCACGCCGAGCATCAAAAACGCGAGGCCGTAAACTGCCGCGAACGCGATAAAACATGTAGTCATTATCACCAGCGGGCCCGGATTGCTGGAGATCATGACGGAACGCACCAGGAAACACAAAACGCCCGCCACGATTGACGCGACCGCCAACTTTCCAATGTCTTTGAAAAGTTGCAGGTCTCGCAGAGTCGCCCCGAGCACGCGGCTGAACCTCAACACAAGCGCCAGACGCAAAATCAGATTAATTCCCACGACCACGCTGATCGCGCCAATCAGTCCGAAACGCGAAATACAAAACCACAACGCAAAAACGTTCACGATCGACAGCACGATCTGAAGTCTAACGAGAAAAAAGCGATGGCTTTCGTAAGCACGCGCCACGGGGTCGACGTCCAGGAGTGCGAGCGGCAACAGTGCCAGGTTGATCGCAAAGATGGGCCAACTGTCGACGTAAGCGGACGTGAACATGAACGTCAAAAACTCCCGGCCGGTGACCAACAGAAAGACGTACATCGGAAGAAACACGGCGGCGAGCTTGCGGGTTGCATTCGCCAGCAGCTCGATGATCTCACGCTCCTGCCGCTGCTCCTGAAGCAAACTGATGCGTGGCAGCATTACCGAGCTCACGGACTCACGCAGAATCCCGACGAGCGGCAGTTGCGCCACGCCGATTGAATACACGGCAAACGTAGCAGGATCGAAGCGATTAGAGACGAAGTAGTTATGTAGATCTGTCTGGAACGTGTAGAGCAAGCCTGCGAATCCGAATGGCACTACGTAAGCAACTTGCTTCAACGTCAGCGACCAATCGAACTTGCGCCAGAATCCCGGAAAGCGAGACACGACGTACCAGATCAAGGTCCCACTTTGAAGGAGTCCATGAATGATCGCGGCGTAGAGCATCGCCCGAACGGTGTCGAAGACGATGGCGGCGCCGAATAACAGACCCGTCCTGCTAAGTTGGCCGACGACGATAAAGACAGTGGCGAGTCGCCATTCCTGGTTGGCCACGGTGACAGTTTCCAGAAACAGGTAAAACAACCAGAGGAGAATGACGACGCCGATGAATGGTGAATAAGACACCATTTCGGGATCACGGAAAATCCGGACGATAACACCGGGCCAGAAGATCAGCAGCAGGCACGCCGCCGCGCCCATCAGTAGATTAAAAAGCAGGATGTTGAGAATGACTTGCCCGCGACGAACAGGATCGTTCTCGCGCGGAAGATAGTAGTAAGCGCTCATGCCGAAACCGAACGTCAGGAGCGCGACCGCCGTCGAGGCGATCAGGAAAACTTGCTTGAAAATTCCGTACTCACTCTGACTCAGGCTGCGGGTCAGCAACACCGGCAGCGCAAAGGCGAGCATGAATCCCAGGGTCTTGGCAACCAACAGCCAAAGGGCTTGCGATGTTAGGGAGCTCCGGGGTCGTTGCTGGTCGGACATCCACGATAACTAAACGTGCAAGAAGCGGAAAGTTCCACAGTTACATGGATTTAGCGGGCGCCATCTCGCGCCGGTTGTAAATCCGCCAGAGAATGCCGGGCGCTATTCTCAGTCCCAGACAGACGAACATGAGCTTCCGACTGTGACGAAACTTCCGCGCTTCGTTAAAACACTGGAGTGCTCCGGAAAAGTCTCGGCGAAGTAGCTTTTCCTTGCCGGTTTCGAGCGCCAGCTCGCGCAGCGTTCGATTCAGGTTCAACTGGTGAGCAGCGTTTTCACTCTCCGTTAAATCTGTTCGCGCCTTCACCGCTTCGAGGACGGCCAGCGTGCGCTGGAGCTGGCTAATCGTGTCGCCGGAAAGACCGCTCTCGACGATGCGGTGATGGACCAGCACTTCACGGTCATACGCGAACCGCGCGTCAGCTTTAGCCAACCGGAACCAAAGATCAAAATCCTGGCCGCGGCGCAACGACTTGTCGAAAAGACCAACGTCGAGTATCGGCTGCTTGCGCGACAAAACGGATGAGGTGAGCACTGTCACGTTCACCGCCAGCAGATTTTCAGTAGTGACGTCACCCGTCGGAGGTTCCACTTGCATGAACGTGCGCCCGGCTAAACGCGAGTCGCCGAAGAGCATCGCGTCGCAAAAAACAATATCTGCGTTTTTGCGTTTGAGCAGTTCCATCTGGTGTTCGAGGAAAGTCGGCAGCCACGTGTCGTCAGCGTCGAGAAAAGCGACGAACTCTCCGCGGGCGGCACGTAGTCCGGCGTTGCGTGCCGCCCCTGCGCCCTGGTTCTCCTGCTTGATGTAACGGAGGTTCGCGGGATATCGCTGCAAGACCTGTTCGAGCTCTTTCGTGTCGGACGAGCCGTCGTTGATCACAATCACTTCATAGCTGTTGAACGTTTGCGCGAAGACTGAGTCGAGAGTCTCGCCCATGAACTCCGCGGAGTTGTAAGCGGGAATGATGACGCTGACTAATGGTTTTTCCGGCGGCTGCTCACTCATATTTAAACCAATAATAGATCAGCTTCACGTACTCACTGCCCACGGTGCGCCAGCCTGCCGGCCCCAACCACCAGAGAGCCGATTGCGAAGAAGCCGGCGTGGGTGATTCAAGTCCCACAATAGCGCCAGTGCCGGCAAACGTTTGCTGCAAACTACGCAACGCCCGTCGCGAGTGATACGCCGACGTAACCACCAACACGGATCGCAGCTGCTCGGCGACTGCGTAATTGCTGATGATCAGCGCTTCGTCGCGAGTGCTAGCGGGATCGCCGGGAACGATCCGGATCCTGTCCGCCGGCACACCTGCTTTGACCAATTCCTCAGTTGCGCGTTCGACGAAGAACGGATTTCGCTGTTGATCACTCGACCATCCGCCGCGCGTGTGATCGTCGGTCAACAACACGAGCGGCGCTCGGCCTTCGCGATACAACTGAGCCGCCTTTTCCGTGCGTTCAAGATAAGCACTCGAACCGCTCAGCACAACGATCGCATCCGCGGAAGGGAGCGGCGCGCTCACAATCAGCGCTCGCGGAGCCATCGCGGCCACGATCGTCCACGTGACGATTACTACCACAACTATTTTAAAGATCCGTGTCTTCACGACCATCTGGACCGCTTCATCAAACAATCGACGACCGTAAGATCTCCGGCGATGCTGATGGTGTGCGTCCCCAGCAAGTCGTTACTCCAGTTGGGAAGAATGTTCGACACCTGCTCCTCGCGAAACTGATCGTGATCGAGTTGAGTCACTCGGTTAATCGAGATCGCGTAGCCGTATCTTCCGGACGAATCCTGCGCCGGGCGATAGACATCGCCGTTCCACTCAAACAACGCGCCCGCCGGGCGCGACCCTCGCACGTCTGACTTCACCGGATTCCGACGGTGCGGCGTCCATGGTCCAAGCGGGGTCTTCGCAGAGAACAGGTACACTTCATCCGGAATGCTGTACTCCGAAATCGCCACAAACATCCACCACGTGCCGTCGATTTCGACGAGCGTGGCATCCTTCGCGCGCACGTCCCTCATGAGAACTTTCTCCAGTTCCCACTGAAACGGAAAAGACTTCGCGCGATACAACTCAACGGTTTTATTCGCGGCGCTCTCCGGCACCATGTAGTAGTTCTGGTTCCACTCGAAGACGCACGGATACGAGAGGTGATAGTCGCGTTCGAGCACCTTCGTGGGCCCCTTCACCACGCCTTTGCGGTCCAATTCGATGACGGAGATGTGCCCTTTGCCAGTGTTGTATAAAAGCTCCTCAATGAACACGTAATAATGATCGGCGGCTTTGATCGCGAAGGGGTCGGCCCAAAAGCGGTCCTTTGGCGGCACGAGGTTCTTGAACCGATACAACGTGTTATTCGAATCGCAAGGTCCGGAGCGGAAGCGATACGCCAGCGCCCACTGATCGCTGCTGCGCGCGGCCTGGACCTTACTCGCCGCGTATTTCGTCACCAGGCGCGACAAGCGCGGCAACATTTCGCGGTTTGTCGGCATGCGATACAAGCGGTTGGAATACGGGCGATACAGTTGATTCTCGGGCTCGCACACCGGTAGCTCGTCCGCGAGCTCTTTCAGTTTGCGAATAACGAACGCAGCAGACTTCCAATATAGGTTGTTCCGGTTCGCCTTGACGGAAAATCGGTCGGCTGTCGGCGACCACGATCGATAGATGACGCGGCCGTTGTCAAGATCTTCGGTGAGGATTTGCAGAACGGAACCGGTTACCGGCACGCCGTCCATCACTTCCCAAAATCCGGCCGGCCCGCCGCGATTCACAAGATTGTCGCCGTGATGAAACGACCACACGCCGTGCCGCGCGATCTTCAGAGCCTCGCCCTTGAGAATGCGAAACCCGAAAGACAAGGCGACATCGAGATCGAATTCGCGAATCTGTTTAACTGTCTCTTCAGGAAACCAATCGGAGTACTTCTTCATTTCCGGCGTGACCGCGATGACCGGAACGTCAGCCAACAGAGGCTTAATGTCAGTGGGTTCGAACGCGTCGGGACTAACTTTCACTCTCCGCTCGTCGATCTTACCGTAGAGCGCAAACAGCAGATACTTTCGATTGCGCCAGTAATTTTTCAGCCGCCCGCCTCTTTGTTTGCCCTGCTCCGTTTGCCCGGCTTCGTTCTTGATTATGACGGTAATTTCCGCAAAACCCGAAGACTGGATCTGGCTGATTACCTGATGGATCCATTTACGCTGGACAAACGAATCGATCAATAGTCCGATTCGCAGGGGCAGGCCCTTAGTTGGGGAATCACTCTTCACCAGCAGATGCCCTGGTAGTTTTCACTGGAGGTGCGTCCATCAAATAGATGGACCAGATCGATGAGCAGCTGATCCTTTCGCAGTCGTTCCTCGACGCTGCGAAATTCTTCAGCCTGGTTGCCGATGATGATCACGTCGGAATCGTTCAGCACACCATCGATGCCGGCTCGCATTAATTTCGAGATGTGCGGAATCTCTCGCTCGATGTATTCCTTGTTGGCGCCGACGAGGCGGGCCAGCGAAACATCGCGATCGTAAATAGCCAGCTCGAATCCCTTTCCAAGCAGGGTTTCGATCAGAGTCACCATGGGCGACTCGCGCAGATCGTCCGTGCCCGCTTTGAAACTAAATCCGAGCACTCCGACGCGTTTTTTGTTGCTCGCGACCACCATATCGACGGCCCGGTCAATCTGTAAACGGTTGCTCGGTAGAATTGCCGAAAGGACGGGAATTTCCACGTCAAGCTCTTTAGCCTTGTAGTTAATCGCGCGCAGATCTTTCGGCAGGCATGAGCCGCCAAACGCAAAGCCCGGTTTCAAGTAGTAGGGCGACAGGTTCAGCTTGGTGTCCTGACAGAACACATGCATCACTTCATGGCTATCGATCTGCAACGCCTTGCATAGATTTCCGATCTCATTCGCGAAACTCACCTTCAGGGCATGGAAGCAGTTGCAGACGTACTTGACCATCTCCGCGGTCTTCAAGGAGGTGGTATAAACGGAGGCGTTAATCTTCGCATACAGACTGCGCACGGCGGCGACAGTTTCTTCGTCGTCCGCGCCAATCAACGTGAACGGCGGCGAGTAAAAATCCTTCAATGAAGATCCTTCTCGGAGGAACTCCGGATTGATGCAGATGCCAAAATCCTCGATCGCTTTCTTACCTGCCGTCTGTTCCAGCGCCGGCACGACGGTGTTCTGCACGGTGCCCGGCAACATCGTGCTGCGAATCACGACGATATGCCGTTGTTGCTTATGCTTGATCGCAGCGCCGATCTCGCGGCAAACTTCTTCGACGTGACGCAGGTGCAAACTACCGTTTTGATTGCTCGGCGTGCCCACACAGACCAGCGAGAGATCCGATTCGTTAACTGCGCGCTCTGAATCGGTAGTTGCCGAGAGGCGGCCGGCCTTAACCACCTTCGCGATCAGTTCGTTAATGCCCTCTTCGATGATCGGGCTTTTTCCATCATTGATGATTTCAACCTTGGTCGGGTTGACGTCGACGCCAATCACTTCATTGCCTTCCTCGGCGAAACACGCCGCGGAAACGCAGCCGACGTAACCCAAACCAAAAACACTCAGTTTCACTCGAAATCGTTCTCCCGTTATGCGGTCTGTGGAGTAGCTTTCAAACCAATCGCGCGTTCACAAATAGCTGCGAAGCTGTCAGCGACAGTGTCCCAACCAAAATCTTTCCTGACTCTGGTCGCAGCGCGCTGGCCGATGTCATCGGCAAGGCTTCGATCCGTTAGTAGTTTTGTTACGGCGTCAGCAAACGTCTCCGGCGTATCTGACAAAACGATCTCTGTTCCGTCAGTCACCGGCAAACCCTCCGCGCCAATCGACGTCGAGACGATTGCCTTCTCCATCGCCATCGCCTCATAAATCTTCAACCGGGTGCCGCCACCGATTCGCAGCGGCACGATGTAAACCGCCGCCTGGTCCATGTAAGGTCTAACATCCTCCACGCGACCCGTAACGATCACCGACGTATCACGTTTACTCAACTCCAACAGCGCCGGATACGGATCGCGCCCGACGACTGTCAACGTCACATCGGGAACTGATTGCTTTACTCGCGGCATGATCTGTTCTGTGAAATAGCGAATCGCGTCTTCGTTTGGCAACCAATCCATCGAGCCAGTAAACACCAGATTGTGCGGCTGTCGTTCGTGCTTAGCACTTGGACGAAAGAAGGCCGTGTCAACGCCAGTCGGTACGTCGTAGATATTCTTCACGCCGTACTCGCGCTCCATCTGTTCGCGATCTTCACGCGACACCGCGACGACGCAGTCAAACCGCGGACATACTGCTGCTTCAAAGTCGACCATCTTTCGCCATTGGCGAAACAGGTATTTCTTTTTCGCCGCATTCGTCTGTACTTCGTGGTGACGCTTCCAGATCATCGCTTCAACATTGTGCTGAAACAACACTGTCGCGTTGTCGAGATTGCGTGGTACGTTCACAGCCGGCGCTAAGAAATCGCAGATCAGAACATCAAACTGCCCCACTCGTTTTTCAATCTCACGGCGCATTTCGTCCGATTGGTATTTCTTAATCGCGTAGGGAAGTTCGGACGTAAGATTGAGCGCGAGTTCAAAATAAAACCCGGGAGTAAACTTTTCGTGCCGCCGATGCGGAATGCATACCAATTCGTGGCAATACTCGCTCGCCAGTTCGCGCGCCCTGTCGTCAGCCGTGCCGTCGTCGAGAGTCAGGTAGGTTATGCGGTGGTTGCGCTTCAGCTCCTTGAGCATGTTGTAAGTGCGAATCTTTCCGCCCTTATCGACCGGATGAAGCAATTCAGTTTTGAGCCATAGGATTCGCACTCTTACGCATGAACCGGCGCGAGTTCAGCCTCGCGTGTCGTCAGGACTTCGGCGCTTCCGTTTTCGTCGCCGTCAAAGAATCGTCGTTGCCACATTTCGAAATTGACCAGGGCCCACAATCGTTCGTCGTGGTTCTCGCCGCCCGACTGGTGCCGCCTCACGAGATCTCTGAGGAAGTCAGGCTCGAAGATGCCTCGTTCCAGCGCGCGACTGCTGAGCACAAACTCGTCGAGCAGAAAACTGTAGGGACCCCGGAACCAGGCGCCGATCGGTACTGGGAAGCCCATCTTCGAACGAGTCAGGATCGTTTCGGGGAGCACGCCCTTCATGCTCTGGCGCAGGATGTACTTCGTGGTCCAACCTCGTAGTTTCAAGCGTTCCGGCAAACTCGCCGTGAATTCCACCAGCTTGTGATCCAGGAACGGCACGCGACTCTCGATCGATGCCGCCATGCTCATCTGGTCCTGCTTCATCAGCAGTTCATGGAGATAGGTCTTGATGTCGGCGTAAAGCAAACGATCCAGAAGTGACTGCGCATCCGTCTGTTCCAGCAAAGTCTTTACTTCTGCGTACGGATCGCTGTGGCCGACGTGGTCACGAGTTTCGGCCGTCAGTAACGCGGCATGCATTGAGCGCGGGAAAACAGCGAAGTTATCGAAGTAGATACTTTCGATATCGGGCGTCAGCGCCAGAAATGTTCGCGAGAGCTTTTGTCGAAGCTTCGAACCGGGCGACATTCCCGCGATTCCGCTTTGAATCGTTTTCCTTATGCCCGCCGTGGTTAGACTCTGGTAACGCGCGCCAAACTCAAGATTGAAAACTGTTTTCTTGTATCTCGCGTAACCGGCGAGCAGTTCGTCGCTGCCTTCACCCGTTAGGACGACCTTTACGTTTTGTGATGCGAGATGAGAGACGAAATAGAGTGCAACGCTCGACGGATGTGCGAGCGGCTCGTCTTCATGCCAGATCAGATTCGGTAAAGCGGCGAAGAAATCTTCCGGACTGACGAGGATCTCGTGATGGTCCGTCTTGTATTTGTCGGCAACGAGACGCGCGTACACGAGCTCGTTTGCTTCACGTTCGCGAAACGCGACCGAGAACGTTTTGATCGGCTCATCGACCATCCCGCTCATCATCGCTGCTATTGCCGACGAATCGATGCCGCCCGAGAGAAACATTCCGAGCGGCACGTCGGCCATCAACCGCAGCTTCACAGACGTGCGAAACAGTTCCGTCCACTGTTCGATGTAATCTTTATCGCTAAATCCTTCATCCTTAGCTTTGACGAAACTGACGTCCCAGTACCGCTTGATGTTGATTTTTCCGTCGCGCCAGACGAGCGTGTGACCGGGCAGCAAACGCTTCACGCCCCCGAAGAGAGTCGTCTCACCTGAAGGTGCGTGGTTCGCGAGATAATCCGGCAGCGCGGCGTAGTTGAGTTCGGGTTTAAGCGCGTCCGCGGCGAAGATGGTTTTTATTTCGGAGCCGAAGTAGAGCGAGCCGTCGTCGGCGTGAAAGTAGTAAAGCGGCTTCACACCCAGCCTGTCGCGCGCGATGAACAACTCCTGTTTGCGCTGGTCCCAGATCGCAAACGCAAACATGCCGCGCAAATGCTCAACGCAGTCAACGCCGTGCTCTTCGTAAAGATGAAGAATCGTTTCTGTGTCGCAGTGGGTCTTGTAAACGTGGCCGCGTGATTCAAGCCACTCGCGAAACTCGGCGTGATTGTAGATCTCGCCGTTGTAGATGATGTGCAGCGTGCCGTCTTCGTTGGTCATCGGCTGATGACCAGCGGCGACGTCGACAATGCTCAAACGGCGGTGGCCGAGACCGACGTTGCGGTCGATGAAGATGCCTTCGTCGTCCGGGCCGCGATGCCGGATGACGTCGCGCATCGCCTCGAGCTGCGGGCGCGAGACCGTCCGGCCCGATCGACTCGAAAATGCTATTCCGTTAATGCCGCACATTTACTTCAGGATCGAATCATATCAGGAGGTAGGTGTAAACACTTTCTCCTGGCTTCAAGATGGCGGAGTACCGGAACACTTTGGCCGGCTCCCTTTGACCATAACAGTGCGAAACCCACTGGTTTTCCTCGATCCAGCGGCCCGTTCCGTTAACTCGGATTGTCAGACCAGATTCGGTTTCGCGGATAACGCCGTCTTTCAGACTCGGATTTGTGTTGGAATTGAAGTGGAAATAGATGTCGGCGGTGTGTTCCGTCGAAGACTTCAGCGTGTCGCAAATAATCCAGGACTTGCCCTTCTCAAATTTAATACTGCGGACGAGGCCCGCTCCTTCACCAAAGGTTTCGCCTTCGACGTAAACATGGTCGCCTGTGTTTTTCCAATCGAGCACGCGACACTGTCCGACGGTCTTCCAAGTGAATGCTCCGTCGGGAATGGAAGAAGAGACGCCGTCGAGAGTCACGGTGTTGTGGGCCTGCGAGCTGCGAAACCAGTCGCGGAGCTCACTCGATCCGGTGTAGGTGTACGTTCCGGGATCTACGAGCACGGTACGCCCGTTAACGGCCAATTCGAACGAGAGGGCGTCAGCATGCGCATGACCGCAGTTGAGTGCGCCGTGGGGGCCGCAGTCGAAGAGCAGATAGTTTGACTTGTCAGTCCAGCCGTCGCGCATGACGAAATAGCCGGCGTCAGGAAACGCTTTCGACAGTTCGTAGGGCGCGTGAGCGTCGATCGTGTCGTAAATTCGTAAACCTTCGACCCCTAGTAGCCACAACAACTCTTCCGCCGCGTCGCGCGCTACGAACTTGTAGTCGCCACGAGCGAACAGTGCAGCGCCGGTCGCCAGCGAAGGGCGAAAGTCGTTCGTTGCGCGTGTGTCGAGCATCGCCAGACGTCCACCGTCGTCATCGCCAAAGAATGGCGTCGTGCCGTCGGGACGCGTGATGAACATCAGGTGGTTCAATAACGAGACCAGCGCGTCTTCGACGGTCTTCGGAACTGTGATTCCATTCGTACGCGAGAGAACCAGGAAGTGAATGTAAAAGTCCGTGGTGTAGCGATGGTAATAACTTGACTGTTCGAAATAGACACCATCGGGTTTAACGTGCACCGGGATCTGATCGATCAGAATGTCGCGGCCGAGATCCTGCCAGCGTTTGGCTTCATCAAACTCTGGCAGCAAAGTGCCGAGATAAAAAAGTCCGAGCGCTTCGCCGGTCAGATGTGTATTGGGACTGAAATACGTCGATAGATAGGATTCAAGATGGCGCGCATTCAGATACAAAAACTTCAGTGCTCGTTTTAGTGTCTCAACCGGCACGGCATCTTTGAAAAAGTAGAGCGCCCACAACCACGAGATCGATCGGAACGCGACTTCCAAGCTGCTGGCCCAATTGATACCAAGCTTCGGCGGGTTCGCGTCCATCCACGACTCAACGTGATTCACAAACGTGGTCGCGTATCGATCGTCGCCAGTCAGCGCGTAAGCTAGGCCCAACTTCATGAAATACTGGTGGCGATTCAACTCCCACGTGATCTTCTTGTCGCCGGCAACGTCAGCATCGAGATAGTCGAGCTTGCTCCAGTGTTGCAGAGGAATTCGCTTGCCGCTGACCGGTTCAAAATGCCAGTCGATCGGATCGCAAAAACTCAGGTTCTTGAATCCAAGCAGATCAAACCGTCCGTCACGAATACGGTTCGCCTGCTCGATGATTTGGTTAGCAGTATCAGGCCAGCGGGATTTCAGTTCAGACGCGGACTTTTTTAAGTTTTGAAAGCCGGCGAAGAACCGGTCATTAGAGAACTCCGCGTTAGGAACATTCTCGGGCAGCTTAACGAGACTGGACCAACCGCGCCGCTCACTGAACGCCGCCACGCGTTGCGACGCGCGCACGCGCAACTCGTGAAGCGACGCATTCTTTAGCTTTTGCAGCTTCATTGATCCAGCTCGATCAACTCGTATAACTCTTTCACCGCCCGCTCAGTCGCCGTGCCAGGCTTGTAAAACATTTCGTTCGCCACCGCTACCCGGTCGCCCGACTTAATCTTCGGCTCCGCAAAAGCACGCTCGACAGCCGCGACCGTCTCGTCCACGTTGTTCACGCTAATCGACGCATTCGCCATTAGCTCAACATAGCTCGGTTCGATGTCCGTATTCTTAATCAACTCCGGTACGTGTATCCGAATCAACGGTCGATCGAGCAGCAGATACTCAAAACCAACCGAACTGTGATCCGTGATCATTACATCAGCCGCCGGCAAATACATGGACGAGTTACTGCCCGTCGCCAACAACCCACCATAACGCTGCAACAACGGCTCCAGTCGTTCTCCCCAATCCAAGCCTCCAGAATGTTCATGATGAAGAGCATCTCTCGAACGGTCGTGCAATTTAACGATCAACGCATATCCCGCTTCGCCAAGTCGCCCCACCAACTCTTCACCCATCGAAACAACGGAGGAATGCGCGGACCATGTCGGCGCGTAAAGAACAGTTCGCCTCGACGGATCGATGCCGAGCGATGTCAGAATCTCATCACGAACAAGCGAACCGTCGACGAGGCAATCGAGCTTTGGCATGCCGATCAAACGCGCAGCCTCGCTGTTCTCGTCGATCGCACCGCAATCGATGAAGTGCTGCAACCGTCGCTTGTTAATGAAGAACAAGCGATCCCAGTCGCGCATCGAATTCGATGGCGAATCGTAAACCGTTCGATACTTCCCCGCGACGCCATGAAACGTCTGCACTCTCCGCGCGCCTCGCGGCAACTTCATCCACAAAAAATCGGCCGCGAGGTAAACATCAAACCGCGTCAGCGAAGCCTGAAGCGGCGTAATAAACTTAAATGGACCGTTCGCGTCGGCAAAAATTTCGGCATGATTCTCTGGCTTCTCGCTGGCGGTGAAGTAAAAATCCAAACGCGGATCCTGCTGAAGACGTTCGATGATGGGCGAGACGGTTGAATAGTTCATCGCCGTCCGCGCGTTGACAAGCAATCGCCTCCGGTCCGGAGACCGCCAACGTTGCCACTGCTTGTCGATCTCGCGGCCGGTGGTGATAACGCGCTTAAGGCTCATCGAACGTGCTGCAGCTGCGATTCGATCTGCGGGAAGATCTCGCTCACCGCGCGTTGGTAGTCTTGCGGAAAATCAATCTCGATCCAGGGTAAACCACCCGTGCTCAACGCACGCAGCGGATGATGTCGCGCATACTCTAGAAAAGCGCGCGGTGCCCACTCTTTTTTAGCGCCATTGGCTATCAACTCGTTCATGTATTGCACTAAAACTTTCGCTCCCGCCGCGCCGAACTTCACAATGCCGACGTTTTCGCCATCGGCGTCGAGCGGATCGATCTCTTTCGAAATGTCGACGACGAGTTGGTCCCTGACTTTGATCTTCATCTCTTCGTCGCCGAGTGGATTTGGATCTACATCGGATATCAACAACGCGTCAGGGTGGTTGGATTCAAGCAGATCGGCAAGCATCTGCGGATGGAAAAGCACGTCGGAATTGAGCACGACGAAACCGTCCCCCATGTGTTCGCGCGCCAGCCACAACGAGTACAGGCTGCTAGTCTCGGCGAACTTTACGTTCTCCACGAAACTGATCTCGTCGTCGCATTCTTCGCGAATGCTGTCCGCACCGAAACCAACCACAACCACGATCTTTGTGACGTCCAAACTCCGGAGCGTGTCGATCTGCCGGTGCAACAGCGTCGAGCCGCCGACATCCACCAGACACTTCGGTTTTACGGCCGCGCCGTCGAGCCGGGTACCTTTTCCTGCTGCGAGTATGATTGCTTTCATGACGGCTGGCTGAGCTCGTTCGCCGCCGGTGTGCTGGGAACCGAGCCTCGCCTAAACACTTCCTTCACTTTATTAAAATACCAATCCCGTTCGTTCCGGCTGATGGCGAACAGCAAAAACAAGGCCGCATAGATTCCCGCAGCCAGAAGCGCCTGGACCATCATCCACGACCAGGAAGCGCCGCCCTGCTGCCGCGCCAGCACGATGAACCCGGCCATTACGATCGCAGGCCAGGCCGCCGGCCAAATACTCTGACGAATCACAGTCCAACGCGAAAGCTCCACGCGCCGGCACGCCGCCGGGAACACCACAAACATTGAAAATACGACCATTGGTATCAATGTTCCGATGGCGACGCCGATCAAACCGTACCAGCGCACCAGCACAACACTCAACACCAGGTTGCTGATTGCCATCCCCAGGTTCGAAAAGGCGAGGATCTTATGCAGCCCCGATCCCTTCAAAATCACTGTCGAAGTCGCACTGCCGACCCGCAAGGCCACGACGATACTCAGAAGGTGGATAACGTTGACACTGCCCTCGAAATTGGGCCCCACCCACAAGTTAACCAGCGGCCGCGCCGTCAATCCGAGCACCGTTGCCAGCGGGACCACCATCGCCAGCGACAACCGCGTCCCCTGAATCAGAATCTTTCGCAGCTTGTCGACTTGTTCGACAGTCGAACTATCGACTACTACCGGAAACAGCGCTGCGTTCAGTTGATCGGTGATGCGCTGGACGATCTCGATTAATCGTTGGGCCACCGCCCAGACGGCGACCGCAGCGGTACCCATAAACGCGCCGATGACGATCGTGTCGGTTGAGTAGTTCAGCTTGTTTGCCAGATCGATGATCAGAATGAAGACGCTGAATCCTGTGATCTCGCGAAGCCGGTCCCGGTTGAAAAATCGTGGCCGGATGCTGAGGGACGGAAAAACACGGTAAGCGTTCAGCGCATACGCGAGATAGCTGAGGATGCGCACGCCGGTCGTTGCGGCGACCAGTTCCGCCAGACCGTAACCGGACAACAACACAGCGACGTTTACGAGCGCAACGACAATGGCCGTCACAAACGCGACCGCGCCGTTCATATACTGTCTTTGAAATCCGTTGACGATGCCGCCGAAAACACTGACAGGAAATCCCAACGCAACGTACGCACTGATGAAGAGCAGTACGATCTGTCCGGTGCGCACTTGAGCCGGCGTCAACTCAAAAAAGCTGTCGAGGTTCAGCGCGATCACACCGGCAACGAGAAACGTCAGCAAACCAATGCCGCTGAAGACGCAGAACATCGTGCTGGTGATCTCGTTCAGTGCCTTGACGTCACCCTGCGCCCGGTACTTCGCCGCAAATCGCACCTGGGCGACGCCGTACCCCAGATCGAACATCGAAAAGTACACGGTGATCGACGCGACCAGTACCCATAAGCCGTACGCAGCTTGACCCAGATGCGCCACGTTGAATGGCAGCATGAAGATGCCGATCAACAGCTCCGTTCCGGTAACCAGGTAGTTCACCGAAACGTTTTGGAAGATCAGCTTTGTTTGGCTTTGGTCTTTAATCACGAAAAAGGGTTACACAAGAAGCCACAAAAGACACAAAAGGCACAAGAACGATTCAAGAAGGGTGAAAGCTACTCATCCCGTTGTTGTAATGCCTTTTTTGTCTTGTGCCTCTTGTGCCTTTTGTGCCTTTTTGTGGCTATCCTTCCAACGCTGGCTCACGATGCCCGCGAAGAACCACAACCATAGTTCGTCTTCAAAATGCCGAATCGCGTCTCTTCGGGCCAAGGCCGTCCACATCGAAACAAACTTGCTCAGACACGTTCGGTATAGATACCGCGGCACTCCCGCGACATGCGGAACGGTTGAAAAATCAAGCGCCGTGCTCTCCGGTGACTCCATGTCGAGACGATTATTTTGGTAAAGAATCGCCCGGCTGATCCCGTGCCAGTAAAACCAACGTCGAAAGTATTTCTTGGTCAAACGGTCTTCGGGAATCACGTGATGAACGACGAGATCGGGCGAGTAGAACCCACGCAAACCCGCAGCACGCGCCCGCTGCGCCCATTCCCTGACCTCCTGGCCCAGCAAAGTCCCCGCTTTGCGACCGATGCTGTTGTCCCACAGCCCGGCCCGCTCAAACGCGTCACGCCGGAAAACCATGTTTACTCCTAATGGGACCCGGTCGCCAAACTCCATCGGCTTAGGACCGTAATCGAGCAGCGCGATCACGCCCCAATGCTTACCGCCGCGGTTCGGCAGCCAGTCAGGCCGTTTGCCGGACCAGATGGGCAGCGCTTTTCCGCCCACGTAATCGCAGTTCAAGTCACGCAGCGCGCGCTCGGAGTTGATCAACCAGTTTGGATCGACCCGGACGTCGTCGTCGGTAACTGCCAGAATCTGGCCTTGAGCAGCCCGTATGCCCGCGTTCAACGCTGCGGAACGTCCTTGTTCCTTTTCGAAGATATACCGGAGGGGAACGGGAAACGACTTGACGCCTTCTACGACCTCGCGCGTGTTATCGGAAGAGTTGTTGTCGACGACGATTACTTCCCAAGCTTCGTCTGTCTTTAGTTTCTTCAAGCTTTCGAGTGTTCTGGGTAGCTCGTCGGCCCTGTTGTAAGTGGCAATAATTACTGAAAACTTCATTATTCTTGCGGTAATTTTGCTCGATTGGGTCTATGATCCAGATACAAGTCTGAGATCGGGAACATTTTCGGATCGGCCGTCCACGATCTGACGAAAAAATTTTGGACGGGGCGTTCAACGGTTGGCCCGCGCCTTGCATCGGAGTCGTCAATCGACCTCGTTGCCTGAGCTTAGCGTGCGCGCGCCAAAAGTAAAAGGTTTTGCGCGTTACTAGCTGGGTTGCGATCCATTTTTGCTATAAACGTCGATTAATCTTGAATTCGTTTTTTATAGCTCCGAGGGCTCAGCCCCCGATTGGCGGTCGGAACGTTTCCAAATCGATCTCAGGGTTGTTTTCTTTCTATGCGCAGTAAATCGTTCTTCGTCGCGTTAGCATTCATCCTCCTGGCCTTGCTTTCATCTCCGGCTCAGGCGCAGGAGCGTCTGTGTGATACCGCTTTCGAAGATTGCCGCCAACCAATATGGACGTTGATCGACAATGAGACCGTCGGAATCGACATGGCGCTTTGGTTCATCCAGGACACTTCGATTTCCAACAAGATCATCGCCCGTTGGCAGGCAGGAGTTCCGGTTCGAATTCTCGTGGACCCACGCGGAAACTCGAACGCCGGCAACGAACAGATCCTGAACAGTTTTAAAGACGCCGGCATCCCAATGCGCTACAAGAACGGGGGCGGCATCCTTCACTGGAAAATGCTGCTATTTGTCGGTCAGAACAGACTCGAGTTTAGCGGCGCTAATTTCGGCCCCAGTTTCTTCGTACCTACAACGCCTTATTCAAACTATATCGACGAAGCAATTTATTTCACCGACGACCAATCGATAATCGACAGCTTCAAGACGAAGTACGACGATCTCTGGACTGACACCGTCAACTACTCCAACTACGCCAATATCAGCGGACCGCTCACCCGCAAGTATCCAACCTTCCCGATCAACCCCGAGCTCAATTTTCCATTCACCCCCGATGGCAGCCAAGATTTCTACAACCGCACTGCGGTCAACATGAATCAGGAGATGCAGAAGATCGACATCATCATGTATCGCATTACCAATCAGCGGTACGCCGATGACACGATTGCAGCGGTTCAGCGCGGCGTCCCCGTGCGGCTCATACACGAACCCAACGAGTATCGAAATCCCGCCCGACAGTGGGACTCGTGGAATATAGATCGGATGTACATGGCCGGTGTTCAGATCAAGATGCGCAAGCATCTGGGGTTGAATCACCAAAAGTCAGTGGTGCTTTATGGGAAAGGTATGACGATCTTCGGGTCGTCGAATTGGACGGGACCGTCGTCAAATTTCCAGGACGAGCACAATTACTTCACCACCAAACCGTTCTTCTTCAACTGGTTTGTCGATCAGTTTGAACGAAAGTGGAACTCGGCCACCGAGAACGAACCATTTGTTCCGGGTATTCCCGAAGATCCTGTCAATCAATTGCCGACAAACGGAGCGACCGAGCAATCGACGACGATTACACTGCGTTGGGAAGGCGGCCGTTGGGCGCACAAGTACGATATTTACTTCGGCACTTCATCGAATCCACCCCTGCTCGTTTCGAATGCCAGTACGGTTCAAAGCGGCGGCTGTTGCGGCCAACCACTGCTCAATACCGGTTCGGTTGACGATGGAGTCGTCGAGACGTTCACGCTGCCGATGACACTCAATCCCGGGACAACGTATTTCTGGCGCATTGTCGGTAAGACGATGGCTGACAAGACGGCTAATGGTCCGCTCTGGAGTTTCACGACATCAGGCTCGGCACCCGCTCCGACTCCAACGCCCAGTCCAACGCCAACGCCAACTCCCGGACAGGAGTCTCCGAATAACACGCGCGTTCCACCAGCTACTCAGATTACCGATAGCACCGGCGCTGTTTGGACTCGTGCAGCTAACGGAGCGATCTTGCGCAACGGTGTCCAGGCAGCGGGCGGCGTTGGTTCTCAAATTCTTTACTGCAATCACATCGTCTATGTGTTGGGCACAGATTCGCAGTGGTATAGGTGGAATAATGGCTGGATAGGACAAGGAACCGTTGATCCTTGTGGTGGGGTAACGCCTACGCCAACACCTACACCTACACCTACACCCACGCCTACACCGACGCCTACACCGACGCCTACACCGACGCCAACGCCTACGCCTACTCCAACACCAGGTGGGGAATCTGCGAACAACACGCGCGTTCCACCCTGGACTCAGATCGTCGATAGCGTAGGCGCTGTATGGACGCTTTCAAATGGAAAAGTTTTCCGCAACGGTCAAGACACGGGCGGCCTCGGCTCTCCACTTGTATATTGCGATCAGATCATCTATGTGTTCGGCCTTGATAATCAGTGGTGGCGGTGGATCGGTGGCTGGCAACCAACAGGTGCAGCCGAACCGTGCGCATCCATTCCCCAGCCAACACCACCACCGAGCGGGGAGTCTCCGCATAACACGCGCGTTCCACCCGAGACTCAGATCGTCGACAGCGCCGGCGCAGTGTGGACACTTTCGAATGGAAGAGTCTTCCGCAACGGTCAAGATACGGGCGGCCTCGGCTCTCCACTTGTATATTGCAATCACATCATCTATGTGTTCGGTCTCGATAACCAGTGGTGGCGGTGGCTCGGAGGCTGGGCACCGGTAGGTACTGTCGATCCTTGTGGCAGCACCCAGGCTCCGTCACCTACGCCAACCCCGACACCACCTACGGTCAGCACGATTTCGCCTACGTCTGGCCCAACGGTTGGCGGCACTTCAATCACGATCACCGGCTCGGGATTCCAGTCGGGCGCGACTGTTTCAATCGGCGGAACTGCCGCGTCGAACGTCGCTGTGGTAAACAGCACGTCGATAACGGCGTTGACGCCTGCGCATACCGCCGGAACAGTGGACGTTGTAATCACCAATACGAATGGATCGAGCGGAACGAAGACGGGTGGGTTCACTTACTTCGTTCCACAGACGTCCGTTCCGTTGTTCGATCGCGTTTTCATTGTCGTGGACGAAAACCAGAGTTTCACCAACACCATCGGCGGCTCGTCGATGCCTTATCTAAAAGCGCTTGCGGATCGCTATGGTCTGGCGGTCAATTACTTCGCGAACACACAGCCGTCTATCGGCGACTACTTCTGGTTAACGACCGGGCAGAACATTACCAACGACAGCAATTTCTCCGGCACGGTTACGGCGGACAACATCGTTCGACAGCTCAATTCCGCCGGGAAGACGTGGAAAGCTTACG
>Ga0209486_10000186_pt1 | contig 29306 bp, 26 predicted proteins | sample NCCompost_FD_187518 | JGI IMG/M metagenome (GOLD analysis project Ga0209486, IMG submission 187518) | Agricultural soil microbial communities from Utah to study Nitrogen management - NC Compost (SPAdes) (version 2) | ecosystem: Environmental > Terrestrial > Soil > Agricultural land | place...
GACTACGCCGCTTTCGTGCCGGGCATGTATGTGGACAGTACCGGCACGCCAGGCCAGTCGACGATTTCCCTACGCGGCATCGGCCCGATGGGTTCGAGTGCGACCGTTGGCATCTACATCGACGAGGCGCCAATCGGCTCGAGCGGCATCTACAACAGCACGTCCGTGCTGACCTTCGACCTGATGCCCTATGACGTGGAGCGGATCGAGGTGCTGCGTGGCCCGCAGGGGACGCTCTACGGCGCGAGTTCAATCGGCGGTCAGCTGAAGTATGTGACCGTCGCTCCGAGGCTCGACGAGTTCGAGGGTAGGGTCGGGGTCGAGGCCCTCGATGTCACCGACGGTTCGGATACCGACTTCAACTACGGCGCCCGCGTCAGTTTCCCGATTGTGAAAGACTCGCTCGGCTTGTCCCTGAGCTATGCCAGCCGCGACCTGCCCGCGTATATCGACAATATCCAGACCGGCGAGGAGGACATCAACGAAGGCACTCAGGAAGGCGCTCGCGTCGCATTGCTCTGGCAGCCTTCGGAAAGCACCTCCGTCACCCTGTCGGCCCTGCGGCAGGAAGTTGACAGCGACTTCAATGCTCAATTTATGGAGGATGATACGGGTACTCCGCTTGGCAACGGCCTGTCGACGAACCTCCTGCTGGACGAGCCCTTCGAAAGCCAATATGACCAGTACTCGGCGACGATGAATTTCGAGCTTGGGTCGATAACACTGACGTCGGTTACCTCGTACAGCGACGTCGAGTACTCGGTGACTGCGGATGCATCGAGGTCTTTCGGCGCAGCACTCGGTGGCATCCTGGTCGATGTGCTCTACACGTTCGACCAGAAGAAGCTGACGCAGGAAATCCGGCTCGCCTCGTCGGCGGAGAACCGCTTCGAATGGATGGTGGGCGCGTTCTATACGGACGAGGACAACGACGTCGGCCAGCTGGTGAGCGCCTATGACCCGGGAACCGGAGAACTGATCCCGGGATTCAACCCGTTGGCGCTGATTTCGCTGCCGAACGAGTACCAGGAGTACGCCGCATTCTTAAACGGCACCTACAAGTTCACCGATGCCTTTCACCTGTCCGCGGGCCTGCGGTACTCAAAGAACGACCAGGAGTTCCGCCAGATCCTCACCGGCCTGCTGTTCCCGCCTTCGGACGATCCTGGCGAATCTGACGAGGACGTCGTCACTTACAGCGTGAGCCCGGAGTGGCACATCAGCGAAGACACCATGGCCTACGCGCGCGTGGCCACCGGCTATCGTCCCGGTGGCCCCAACGTCTTCATCCCTGGAGTCCCTCCGATGGTGGATTCGGACGAGATGACGAGCTACGAGATCGGCGTGAAATCGAGCCTTGCGGGCGGCGCCGTGCAGGTCGAGGCGGCTGCCTTCTTCATGGACTGGGATGACATCCAGCTTGCGGTCACGTTCCCGAACGGGCTGGGCGGGCTCGCGAATTCCGGAGCGGCGGAAAGCCAGGGTATCGAAGGTTCCGTGTCCTGGCTCGCAGGCGAGTATCTTACGGTTGGCCTGAACGCCGCATATACCGAAGCGGAGCTCACGGAGGACAACCCGGAGACTGGCGCCCAGGCGGGAGATCGCCTGCCGCGCACGCCGGAATGGAGCGGCGCCCTCTTCGCCGACTACGTCCTCGAAACGGGCAACAATCTCGCCTGGCAGTTCGGGGGAATGCTGCGCTACGTCGGCGATCGCATTTCGGATCCTGCCAGTGAGCCCGGCGCGGTGACTGCGCGCAGCTACACGACCTTCGACCTGCATGCATCAGTCAGGATCAACGATCGCTGGACGATCCGGGCATTCGGCAGGAACGTCACGGACGACGATGGCGCCATTTCACGTGACATCGACATCGAAAATTCCGCGCTCGGCCCGGCGGGCCCGGATTTCATCGGCGTGGTCCCGGTACAGCCGCGGACAATCGGCCTCAGTGTCGACCTCGCGTTCTGATCGTCGCCGACTGGGCGGGAGTGCAGGATGAATGCACTTCCCGCACAGGCGGCGGCCGTCAACAGCCTCGTACTGCCTAAGCCTTACCTGCTGTTCCTCGGCGACGTCACCGAGGCGGGGTTCGCGAAGACCGCATTCGGCCTTCGCGACTGGGCGCCGCATCTGTGCATCGGTGAATATTCGCTACCGGAAGGGACGGTATCCGCGGGCCTGCCGCGACTCACCCCGCGCGAAGCGGCGGCGCGCGGCGCGCGCTCGGTGATCATCGGCGTCGCGAACACCGGCGGCATCCTCAAACCGAACTGGATCCCGTCCCTCGAGCAGGCGCTGGAGTCTGGCCTCGACGTCGTCTCCGGCATGCACGTCAAGCTCGACGCGTCGAGCGAGCTCAAGTCGGCGGCCGAGCGGCTCGGCCGGCGCCTTATCGACGTCCGTCGTCCGCCTGCGAACATCCCAGTCGCGACCGGGCGCAAGCGTACCGGCAAGCGCCTGCTTGCCGTCGGCACGGACTGCGCGCTCGGCAAGAAGTACACGGCGCTGGCGATCGCACGCGCGCTTCAGAGCCGCGGCATCGACGCGGATTTCCGTGCCACCGGCCAAACGGGAATCATGATCGCCGGCAGCGGCATGCCGATGGACGCGGTCGTTTCCGATTTTGTCGCGGGGGCCGCGGAGGTCCTGAGCCCGGACGCGGCGCCAGGGCACTGGGACGTGATCGAGGGCCAGGGCTCGCTCTTCCATCCCGCCTATGCCGGCGTCTCCCTCGGGCTCCTGCACGGCAGCCAGCCCGACGTCATCGTCCTGTGCCACGAGCCCGGGCGGGACTTCTTGCTCGGCTACCCGGATTTCCCGACGCCGCCCCTCGAGGATGCGATCGCGCTGCACCTGCGAATGGGCTCGCTGACGAACCCGAAGGTCCGCTGCGCCGGTGTGAGCTTCAACACCGCTGCCTTGTCCGCGGCCGAGGCGGAGTCCGTGTTTAAACGCACATCGGAAGCGATCCGCCTGCCGGTCGCGGACCCGATGCGCGGCGGCCAGACCTTCGAGCGCCTGGTTGACGCCTGCCTCGCCTGATGGCCCAGCCGTCCTGGTTCCAGCGATTCCTGCTGCCGGGATTCGCGTTCAAGGCCGTCGTGATCGGCGGCGGCTACGCGACGGGCCGCGAGCTCGCCGAGTTCTTCGTGGCCGTCGGCCCCCGGGGCGGATTGCTGGCGATGCTGCTGTCGACGGTCCTGTTCAGCCTGATCTGCGTCGTGACCTTCCTGTTCGCGCGCATGCACGGCAGCACGGACTACCGCAACTTCTTCCGCAACCTCGTGGGGCCATTCTGGGTGCTGTACGAGGCGGCCTACATGTTCTCGTTCGTGCTGGTCCTCGCCGTGTACGGCGCGGCCGCCGGCGCGATCGGCGTCGCCATGTTCGGCTGGCCGCCGCTTGCAGGGGTGCTGTGCCTCATCGCGAGCATTGCGGTGTTCACGATGTTCGGCAACCCGTCCGTCGAATGGCTGTTCAAGTACGCCTCCCTGTTCCTCTACGGGGTATACGCACTCTTCGTGTTCTTCACCTTGAGCCGATTCGGCACTGAGGCGTTGCATGGCCTTTCCGCGCCAGCCGACGACACCGGCTGGGCGACCGCGGGAGTGACCTACACGGGCTACAACGTGCTTGCAGCCGTCGTGATCCTGCCGGTCATTCGCCACCTGACCAGCACGCGTGACGCGGTCATTGCTGGCCTTCTCGCGGGACCGCTCACGATGATCGCGGCCCTGCTCTTCTTCCTCTGCATGATGGCGTGGTACCCGCAGATCGGCGCCGAAGTCCTGCCGGCGGATTTCATGTTGCGCCAGCTCGGGATGCCGCTGCTGCACGCGGCCTTCCAGTTGATGATCTTCATGGCCCTCCTGCAGAGCGGCGTCAGTTCCGTGCATGCGATCAACGAGCGCATTGCGGGCCACCTCGCCGAGCGTCACCAGCGCGCCTTCCCGCCATTCGCCCGGCTCGCCTGCACGTCATTCCTGCTCGTCGTTGCGATCTTCGCCGCCCAGCGTTTCGGGCTGGTCGACCTGATCGCCAAGGGCTATCGCGTGCTTGCCGTGTTGATCCTCCTCACCTTCGTGCTGCCCCTGCTCACGATCGGCCTGTGGCGGCTGGTCAAGGGACGGCCTGCGATTCATGCAAACGCCTGAACGGACCGGAGTTCCCATGCGTCACCTGATCGCCCTTCTCGCTGTCGTCCTGCCAGTCCTCGCCGCTGCCAGCCCGCCGGCGGATTTCGACGCGCGCGTCGAAGCGGTGTTGAAGGCTTCCGAAGCGCCGGGCGCTGCGATCGCGATCGTGGAGAACGGCCGGGTGACGCTCGCCCGCGGGTATGGCGTGCGCCAAATGGGGTCGTCCGCGGCGGTCGGCGCCGACACGCTGTTCCAGATCGGCTCGACGACCAAGGCCTTCACGGCCACGGCACTCGCGATCCTGGTGGACGAAGGGAAGATCGGCTGGGACGACCGCGTCATCGATCACCTGCCCAACTTTCGCATGTACGACCCTTGGGTCACGCGCGAGATCACCATTCGCGACCTGCTCGTCCACCGGAGCGGCCTCGGCCGCGGCCAGGGTGACCTGATGTTCGTGCCGTCGACCGAGATCAGCCGTGCCGACCTCGTGCGGCGCATCCGCTTCCTGAAGCCCGCGACGAGCTTTCGCTCCGGTTTTGCCTACGACAACGTCCTGTACGCGGTGGCGGGCCAACTCGTCGAGGCGGTGTCCGGCCAGACCTGGGAGGACTTCGTCGAGGCACGGATCTTTGCGCCCGTCGGCATGGACTCGAGCGTGACGAACGACGTCGACCGGCTCACCTCGGCGGACCGTGCGTTCCCGCACGGCCGCGTGGGCGAGCTGCGCGGCATCGGGCCGCAGCAGGTCTTCGACGAGAAAAAGGTGGCGCTCGGCGCAAACGTCGGGCCCGCCGGCGCCATCGCCGCCGGGGCCAACGACCTCGCGCGGTGGCTCTCCGTCCAGCTCGCGTCCGGACAGTTGCCCGGTACGGACGAGCGGCTCTATTCAGACGCCAGCGCACAGGCCATGTGGCAACCGGTCGTGCCGGTCCCGGCGACGCCGTTCCCGCCGGCGCTTGCAGATGCGGTTCCGCAGTTCCGCGGGTATGCGCTCGGCTGGATGGTCCAGGACTACCGCGGCCACAAGGTCATCCAGCACGGCGGCGGCACCCAGGGATTTCGTGCGGTCGTCGTGCTCATCCCGGAGAAGAACACGGGCTTCGCGATCGTGAACAACTCCGAGGACAACGAGATCGTGCCGGGCCTGCAGTACGAGCTGCTCGACCATTACCTCGGGCTGCCGGCGCACGACTGGCCGAAGGCGTTCAAGGATTTCTTTGCGGCGCGGAATGAGGCCGGGCTCGAGGCCCAGCGCGCGGCCGACGCGTCACGCCCCGCGTCGCGGCCCTCGCTGCCGTTTGCCGGCTATGCCGGCAACTACGCCGATCCCTGGTACGGCGAGATCGCGATCACCGAAGGCGGGGGCGTGCTCGCCATCGATTTCAGGCAGACGCCCGGCATGGTGGCAAAGCTCGAGCACTGGGCTTACGACACGTTCGTCGCGCGCTGGCCCGATCCGCTGATCGAACCGGCCTTTGTCACATTCGCGCTGGACGCGGCCGGCAAGCCCGCGCGCATCACGATGAAGGCCTTCTCCCCGGTCGCGGACTTCAGCTTCGACTATCACGACCTCGAGTTCACGCCCGTCGCTGCGCAGCCGGCTGCCGGCGACTGACAAGTAAAAAGGGCCCGGCGCACGCAGCGCCGGGCCCCAGGCTGCAGCGTGTGTGCCCGCTTACTTCGTGGGGGGCAGCACGGCCCAGGACTCTTCCGTCGAGCCGGGCTGTTCGCTTGCGCTCAGGCGGTCCTCGGAGACATAGAACGAGATCGTCTCGCCCTTGTTGAGATCCGAGAACTTCGTCTTCTTGCCGTCGATGTGGACCGCTGCGTCCGGACCCGGCTTGATGCTGAACGTGGTCAGCGGATCGCCCCGGGTGTTCAACAGCTGGACCGTGGTGCGGTCGGCGCTATTGAGGTACACCTTCGCTTTGAACTTGGCGTAACGCTTGCCTTCCTTCTCGACCGCTTCGACGCAGGCCGCCGGTGCGTCGGGATACTTCGAAAGGAACTCCGAGCTGTACTTCATCTCGGTGCACGCAATCTTCTTGTCGGACGCCATCGGGCTTTCGGCGAGCGCCGTGCTGATCGCAAGCGGCAGGGCAATCGCTGAACCGATCAGCGCGCCATGAAATTTCTTCAAGTTGGACCCTCCTCTAAATGGAAACCTTCAGCCGTGTAATCTATCACTGGGTCCAGGGAGCGGGCGGAGATTCCAGCGACAGTCGGAGGGACGCGGGAGCAGGCGCAACCTCGCCTATTCTCGACTCGGCTTTAAGTGTTCATCGCAATCCGCTAAAAACAAACGACTTGGGAGATGCAGAAAAAGGGTCCGGCGTATGCGCCGGACCCTCGATGTCGAGTCGCGATTTAGTTCGAAGCCGGCGGGGGCGGCGCCACTGCCCAGACGTTTTCCGTCGCGCCTGGCATCTCAGTCGCTTCCATGCGGTCTTCCGAGACCCAGAAAGAGATCTTCTCGCCGACGCGAAGGTCGGAGAACTTCGTGTCCTTGCCGTTGATCTTGATCTTCTGGTCCGGGCCCGGCTTCAGGCTGAACGTGTCGACGACGTCGCCTTTCGTGTTCAGCAGGTTCACGGTCGTGATCTCAGGACCCGTGAGATATACCTTGGCTTCGAACTTCGCATAGCGCTTGCCTTCAAGCTCACGCGCTTCAATGCAGGCGGCCGGGGCCTTCGGGTACCGCGCAAGGAACGCTTCGCCGAACTTGACCTCCGTGCACTCGACCTTCGGAAGCTTCGACGGATCGACAGGCTTTGCGAATGCCGCAGAGACTGCGAGCGGCAGGGCAAGCGCGGTGACGAACAACGCGCACTTCTTACTGTTCACTTTGAATACTCCTGGTGGTTGTTGCAATGCGCCCGTGAACGTCACGGGCGATTAGAGCTCTATTGCGCCGCGGCGGCCTTGCACTGTCCGAAGACGACATAGGCCCCCTGGCTGTCGGCCAAGGCCACGGTGAGCGCACCCGTGTTCTGGTCGACGAAAGCGCTCCAGGCGGCCGTCCCCTCGGCGCCCTGCAGCACCAGCGAGTCCCTGTTCGTGGACACGTTCGCAACCTTCAGCAGCGAGGCGCGGAATGGCGAGCGGATCTCCTTCTTGGCGAAGTCGATTCCATAGACCGGCTCGATGTTGGTCTCAGGCTTCAGGGGTCCGCAGGACGTTGCACCCGGAAGGCAGTCAAAGCCCTTCTCCGCGGTGCACGTCAGTGGCACCGAGCCATCGAAATCCCCCGCCGACGCCACCGCAGCCAGGGACATCGTCAGAACGAGCGTAACAGCTTGGCCTGCGCGCATGAAAGTTCTCCGGTTGCCTGAGGCTCGGATTATGCCACTCGACCATTGATGCCATGAGGATTTTGGCGCAATCTTCGGCGCCTTGTCGCCTTCACGGAGCCTCCCAGATGACCGCACGCTTGCCGGCCCTGCTTTTCGTGGCCCTTGCCTTCATCGCCTGCGGCGAACGGAACGGGTCGAAAGCCCCCGCCGAACCGGATTGGCCGGGTTTCGTGGAGCAGTTCGTCGAGGACTGGTTCGATGCCCACCCGACGATGGGCTTCGCCGCCGGCCGCAAGGAGTTCGCGGGCCGCTTCCCGGACTGGAGCGCAAGAGGCATCGCGGCCGAAATCGCACGACTCAAGTCCGCCGCCGCAGAGGCGAAGGCGTTCGATGCCGCGAAGCTCACCGATGCGCAGCGCTTCGAACGCGACTACCTGCTGGCCGTCGTGGATCGCAACCTGTTCTGGCTGGAGCAGGCCGAATGGCCCAAGCGGAACCCCACCTTCTACTTCGACTGGAACCTCGACTTCATGTCGCCGGACCCGTACCTGACGAAGCCCTATGCGCCGCTCGACGCGCGCCTGCGCGACTTCACGACATGGCTCTCGAACGTCCCGGCCGCGACCGCACAGATCCGCGCGAACCTGCGCACGCCGCTGCCGCGCACCTGGATCGACCAGGGTGTCGCCTCGTTCGGCGGCATGGTGCCGTTCCTGCGCGACGACGCGCCGCAGGTCTTCGCGGACGTCAAGGACGAGGCGCTGCAGAAGGCCTATGCGGACGCCAACGCCAAGGCGATCGCGGCGTTCAAGGAACTGGCCGACTGGCTGGAAGCGCAGCGCGCGACGCAGACCGAGGGCTACGCGATCGGTGCCGAGCTTTTCTCGGCCATGCTGAAGGAGACTGAGGGCCTCGACGTGCCGCTCGACCGCCTGCTCGAAGCCGGCAAGGCGGACCTGGCCCGGAACCTCGCTGCCCTCGACGAGGCCTGCAAGGAGTTCGCACCGGGCCGTGACCGCAAGGGCTGCATGGCGAAGATGAACGCGAACCGCCCGAAGGGCGGCGCGGTCGAGGGCGCACGCCAGCAACTCGACGTGCTGCGCGCGTTCGTCGTCGAGCACGAACTCGCCACCATCCCCTCCGACGACCCGATCCGCGTGGACCAGGCGCCGCCGTACCAGGCGACGAACTTCGCCTATATCAACCCGGCGGGTCCGTACGACGAGGGCATGCCGTCCACGTATTACATCGCGCCGCCCGATCCGTCGTGGCCGCAGGCCGAACAGGATGCGTACACGCCGGGTGTCGCCGACCTCATGTCGACGTCCGTGCACGAGGTGTGGCCCGGGCACTTCCTGCACTCCCTGCATTCGAACCGCTCCGAGAGCCCCATCGGTCGGCTGTTCCTGAGCTACGCCTTCACCGAGGGCTGGGCGCATTACGCGGAAGAAATGATGTGGGAAGCCGGGCTGACCGGCGAGCTCGCCGGCGGGCGCGCCGAGTACCGCGTCGGCCAGATCAACAAGGCGCTCTACCGCAACGTCCGCTACATCTGCGCGATCGGGATGCACACTCAGGGCATGAAGGTCGAGGAATGCGAGGGCATGTTCCGCGACGAGGCTTTCCAGGACCCGGGCAACGCGCGCCAGCAGGCCGCGCGCGGGACCTACGACCCGGGCTACCTCAACTACGCGCTCGGCAAGCTGATGATCCGCAAGTTGCGCGACGACTGGACGGCGTCACGCGGCGGCCAGGGCGCCTGGGGCAAGTTCCACGACGAGCTTCTGTCGTACGGCGGCCCTCCTGTGCCGATGGCTCGCAACGCGATGCTCGGGGACGCGGCGGGCCCTGCCCTGTAGTCGCGTCGCACTAGCGGATCGCGACGATGGCGGCGGCGCCGTCGGGTAACTCGACCTCGTCGCCGGTCGAGCAGCCGATCATCCGCCGCGCGAGCGGCGAGACGTAGGAAATCCGGCCCTGGGCCGGATCGGCCTCATCCTCGCCGACGATGCGATAGGACACGCGGCTGCCGTCGGGCCGCTCAAGCGTGACGGTCGAGCCGAACCGCGCCTTGCCGTCGGCCGCGGCCTGGGGCACTCGCTCGGCCGTGCGCTGCCGCTCGGTCCAGTAGCGCAGGTCGCGCTGGATGCGCTGGATGGCGGGGCGGTCGTCGGCCGATCGCGCCGCCGAGAGCTCGCCGCGCAGGCGCTCTACCTGGGCCTCGATCTGTACGACGCCCTCCGCGGTCACGAGGTTGCGGTGCAGGCTGACCTGCAACTCGGCGAGCGGCTCGCCCTCCGCCCCGTCGCCTTCCTTGACGAATGCACGGCTCATGTCGACATGCTGCCTGTTGGCACGCCGCCCTGACAAATCACCGTCGGACGTCCCACATCCGGTCACGCGCGCATCCGGCAGGACGGCGCTGCCACGTGGGTTAGCATTGAAGTCGATCCACTTGGAACCACTGGAGGATGAACATGGCTACAGCCAGCGGTCACACATCCGCAATTCGCGCGACAAAGGTCTGCGGGACGCCCGTGCACGACAGGTCGGGCAAGAAGATCGGTGAGGTCGAGGACATTCTCCTCGACAAGCTGTCGAACAACATCCTGTTTGCCGTCGTCTCGTTCGGCGGATTTCTCGGCATGGCCGAGAAGTACCACCCGATTCCCTGGTCCTCGCTCAAGTACGACAAGCCGAAAGGCAACTACGTCGTGGAGTTCACCCGGGAGCAGCTCGAAGCAGCGCCGGTCGCGGAGCTCGACGAGCTCACCCGCAACGACGGGCACGACTTCCGCAACCGCGTCCACGACTACTACAAGGCGCCGCGCTACTGGGAAACGCCGCGCCACTGACCGGCTGACGGCGTGGGCGACTGTGGCATCATGATTCGATGTCGCGTCGCCTTGCCCTCAGTCTCGACGCAGTCATCGTGGCTGTGACCGCGGACCAGCCGCGTGTCCTGACCGCAAGCACTTCCCCGGTGTCGGCGCCGGCCCTGCCCTTCGGCCTGCTCGATGCCGATGGCGACGCGACGCTCGAGCTGGGGCTGCGCCGCTGGATCCGCGCGCAGACCGGTCTGGCCGCCGGCTACGTCGAGCAGCTCTACACGTTCGGCGACCGTGACCGGCAGCGCACGGTGGACGGCGAGCGTCAACTCTCCGTCGCTTACCTCGGTCTGGTGAAGGAAGCACAGCCAGCACCCGGCGCGGCATGGGTCGACGGCTACGACCTCCTGCCCTGGGAGGATCGGCGTGCGGGCCTGCCGGCCATCGTCAGCGGGGAGATCTTCCCGGCGCTTGCGCGCTGGGCCGGCCGAGACGCGACGCGCCGCCACCGCATCGAGGCGAACTTTGGCGACCGACGGGCCTGGGACCCGATCCGTGTGCTCGAGCGATACGAGCTCCTGTACGAGGCCGGCCTCGTGCCCGAGTTCGAACGCGACCGCGGCGGCCGTCCCGGCGAGGCGCCCACGCTCGGGAAGGAGCTTGCCTTCGACCACCGGCGCATCGTCGCGACGGCGCTCGGGCGGTTGCGCGGCAAGCTAAAATATCGCCCCGTGGTCTTCGAGCTCCTGCCGGAGACCTTCACCCTGCTGCAGCTGCAACGGACGGTTGAGGCCCTGACGGGCATGCGCCTGCACAAGCAGAATTTCCGGCGGCTGGTCGAGAACGGCGACTTCCTGGAGCCGACACGCGGCGTCGAGAAGGCCGCAAGAGGCCGTCCCGCAAAGCTTTTCCGTTTTCGCAAAGAGGTCGTGCGCACGCGGCTTTATTGATATAAAATGCTCACTCCGAGCATAATTGGAGTGAGTCGTGAGGAACCTGGCCGCCGTCCTGCCGGATGTCGAGATCGCCGCCATCGCGCCCGTCATCGCGGAGATCGAGGCGCTCAAGGCGAAGCGCAATGCTGTCGTGCTTGCGCACAACTACATGACGCCCGACATCTTCCACGGTGTCGCGGACCTGCGCGGCGACTCGCTCGCCCTCGCCCGCATGGCCGAGGAGACAGAGGCCGACGTCATCGTCATGGCGGGCGTCCACTTCATGGCCGAGACCGCCAAGATACTGAACCCGTCGAAGACGGTGCTGATCCCGGACCTGCGGGCCGGCTGCTCGCTCGCGGAGTCCATCACCGGCGCCGACGTGCGGCTGCTGCGCCAGCGTTACCCCGGCGTGCCCGTCGTCACCTACGTGAACACGTCCGCCGAAGTGAAGGCGGAATCGGACATCTGCTGCACGTCCGGAAATGCCGTCGCCGTCGTCGAGTCGCTGGGCGCGGACCGCGTGATCTTCCTGCCCGACCAGTATCTCGGGCGCTGGGTCGCCTCGCAGACCGGCGTCGAGGTCATCCTCTGGGAAGGCAGCTGCATGGTGCACGAGCGCTTCACGGGCGCGCAGCTGCGCGAGTACCGTGCCGCGCACCCCGGCATCCGCGTCATCGCGCACCCCGAGTGCCCCCCTGACGTGCTGGACGAGGCCGATTTCGTCGGCTCGACGGCCGGGATGATCTCCTGGGTCGAGAAGAACCGCCCGCCGAAGGTCGTCATGGTCACCGAGTGCTCGATGTCGGACAACGTCGCCGCCGAGATCCGCGACGTCGAGTTCGTGCGTCCCTGCAACCTGTGCCCGCACATGAAGCGCATCACGCTCGCCGGCATCGCGGATGCGCTGCGCCACATGCGCCACGAGGTCAAGGTGCCGCCGGCTGTCGCCGAGCGAGCGCGCCTCGCCGTCACGCGGATGCTCGCCGTCAAGCCGTGACCGCGGACGATTTCATCACCGCGCCCGCCGTCGTCGTCGGCGGCGGCATCGCGGGTCTCGCGACGGCGCTCGCGCTCGACGGCTGCGTCGTGGTTTCGGGCGGGCCGATCGGCGATGGCGCGTCGCGCCTCGCCCAGGGCGGCATCGCCGCCGCGATCGGAGCGGACGATGAGCCCGCCCTGCATGCCGCAGACACGCTCGCGGTTTCCGCGGGACTTGCGGCCGCCGACGTCGCGGCGCTCGTGACCGCGGCCGCGCCGGAACGCATCGACTGGCTGCGCGGAATGGGCGTCGGCTTCGACCTGGGTGCGAATGGCAAGCCTGCGCTCGGCCGCGAGGCAGGCCACCGCCGCCACCGCATCGTGCACGCGGGCGGCGATCGCACCGGCGCCGCCGTCATGCAGGCACTCGCTGCTGCCGTGCGGCGCCGGCCCGACATCCGCCTGCTGGAAGGATTCAGCCTCGTCGACATCTTCACCGCGGGATCGCGCGCCGCCGGAGTCCTGCTCGAGGGCAGCGACGGAACGCGGCTCGCCTTGCTCGCACCGCACGTGGTGCTCGCCACCGGCGGGGTCGGCGCCTGCTTCGAACGCACGACTAACCCGGCAAGCTCCCAGGGCGCGGGCCTCGCCGCGGCGGCGCGCCGCGGCGTGCGGCTCGCCGATCTCGAGTTCATGCAGTTTCATCCGACTGCGCTTGCAGTCGCGGGCGATCCCCAGCCGCTCCTGACCGAGGCGCTGCGCGGCGCCGGCGCCTTGCTGCTCGACGAAGGCGGCCGGCGCTTCATGCCCGCGATCCACCCGGACGCCGAACTCGCGCCGCGAGACGTCATCGCGCGAAGCGTCGCCGCCCGCGCGCTGGCCGGACGGCCGGTGTTCCTGGACGCGACCGGAATCGCCGGCCTTTCCGAAAGATTCCCTGGCGCCTTCGCCATCGCCACGGCCGCGGGTTTTGACCCGGGGCGCCAGCCGCTCCCCGTTGCAGCCGCCTCCCACTTCCACATGGGTGGCATCGCGACCAACGCCGACGGCGCGACTTCGCTGATCGGGCTCTGGGCCTGCGGCGAAGTGGCCTCGACGGGCCTGCACGGTGGTAACCGGCTCGCGAGCAACTCGCTGCTCGAAGGCCTGGTCTTCGGCGAGCGCATCGCACGCGCCGTGCGCGCGGCCCGTTTGCCGACGCCGCACGGAGTGCTCGAGGTGGCGTACCGCGCGCGGCTGCCCGCCACCGATCCCGCACGTGTCCATGCACTCCGTCAACTCGTCAGCGAGAGCCTCGGGCCCCTGCGCCACGGCCCGGCCATGACCGCGGCGCTCGCTCGGCTCGCCAGCTGGCGATGCGACTCGCGCGCTGAAGAAGACGTGTTCACGGTGGCGCAGCTCATGCTCACCGCTGCTCTCGAGCGCCGCGAGTCACGCGGCGCACACTACCGATCGGACTACCCGTTACCGGCCGAAGGCACGCCAAGGCGCGCATTCGCTACGCCTCCCGCATTCCCGATCGAGATCCTCGCGCCGGCGCGAAGCCGCGTCGCATGACGCTCGAGGCGCCGAGCGAGGCGCTGGCGCGCATCATCGCCAGCGCGCTCGCCGAGGATCTCGGCGACCTCGGTGACGTCACGACCACGTCCATCGTGCCGCCCGGCACCCCGATGACCGGCGTGATCCGCAGCCGCGAGGCCGGCCGCATCGCCGGCGTCGATGCCGTCCGGCTGGTGCTGTCGCGGCTGCCGGAGCCGGCGACCGCAACCATCGTCGCGGCCGACGGCACCGACGTCGCCGCAGGCGCTACGGTCGCGCTGCTGACGGGAAGCGCGCGGACACTACTGACCGGCGAGCGCGTGATGCTGAACCTGCTCGGTCGCCTCTCGGGCATCGCGACGGCGACCGCCGCGGTGGTGCAAGCCGTGGAAGGCACCGGGGTCGCCGTCAAGGACACGCGCAAGACGACGCCCGGGTTGCGCATTCTCGAGAAGTACGCGGTCGCCTGCGGCGGCGGCGTGAATCACCGCTCCGGGCTCTATGACGCAGTCCTGATCAAGGACAACCACATCGGGGTCGCCGGCTCGATCACGGCGGCGGTGAGCCGGGTGCGCGCGAACCTCGGCAAGCGCTTCCCGATCCAGGTCGAGGTGGACACGCTCGGGCAGCTCGACGAAGCGCTCGCCTGCGGCGTGACGTCCGTGCTCCTCGACAACATGGCCCCTGAACAGTTGCGGCGCGCCGTGGAGCGTGTCGACCGTGGCTGCCACCTCGAGGCGTCGGGCGGCATCACGCTCGCCAACGTGCGCGCCGTGGCCGAGACCGGCGTCGACTCGATTTCCCTCGGCTGGCTGACGCACTCCGCTCGCTCGCTCGACCTCGGCCTCGACATCGACCAGTAAGGCAGCGGGACGCCCGGCAGCGGCCCGTGTACGCTCTCGCGATGGCGACACCCCGCGTCCGCAGCCTCATCTTCGTCCTGATCTTCGGCTTCGCCTGCTCGAGCTATCTGCAGCGTCAGGGCATCGGAATTGCCGCGGAACGCATGATGCCGGAGCTCGGACTGTCGCAGGTCCAGGTCGGCTGGCTCATGAACGCTTTCCTTATTACCTACGCCGTGTTCCAGGTGCCCGGTGGCCTGTTCGGCCAGCGCTTTGGCGCGCGCCTTACGATCACGGTGATCGGCGTGCTCAGCGTGCTCGCCAGCATCCTGACGGCGGCGGCGCCGCTGATCGCCACCTCCGCCCTCATGTTCACCACGCTCGTCATCGCGCGCTCCCTGCTCGGCGTTGCCCATGGCGGCCTTTTTCCGGTGGAAGCCGGCACGATCCGCCACTGGTATCCCGTCACGCGCTGGTCGTCGATGCTCGGGCTGCTGGTCACGGGACTCTGGACCGGCGCTACGCTCGCCTCCCCGCTGGTCGCCTCGCTCATGCAGGCTTACGGCTGGCAAGCGGCGATCCTGCTGACGAGCGTGCCCTCGCTCCTGCTCGTCGTCCTGTGGTGGATCGTGGTGCGCGACCTCCCGCAGCAGCATCCCTGGGTCAAGCCCGCGGAACTCGCGGAGATTGCCGCCAACCCCGCGTACGACGCTGCCGCGCCGCTCACGGTGCGGCGCGTGATCCGCGTTCTCGGCGACCCGCAGATCCTTCGCGTCACGCTCTCCTACCTCGTGATGAACTATGTCTTCTATCTCGTGACGTTCTGGAGCTTCCTGTACCTCGTGCAGGACCGGAAGCTGTCCGTTCTGGAAAGCGGCTGGCTCGGGGCGCTCCCGTTCGTTGTCGCGGGCGTCGCCGCGGCCGTCGGCGGGCGCATCGCGGACGGGCTGCGCCGCCGCTTCGGCGACCGCAACGGGCCGCGCATCCTGCCGCTTGTCACGCTGCCGCTCGCGGCACTCTTCCTGTACCTGACCGTCTCGATCGAGAATGCGTATCCGGCAATCGCCGCGCTTTGCCTCGGGTTTGCCTGCGTCGAGCTCAACGAGGGAAACTACTGGTGTGTCGCAATGCGACTCGCGCCCAATGACGCGATGGCGGCCACCGCAGCTCTGAACACCGGCGGCAACCTCGGCGGGGTCATCGGCACCGCGCTCGTCGCGTCGCTTTCGGCAGAAGGCCGCTGGGACCTCGTCTTCGCGACCGGCGTGGTCACGTCTGTCGTCGCGGCGCTGCTCTGGCTTACCATCGACCCGGGACGCGGAGAACGGACATGACGGACCTGCAGGCGACCATCAAACCCGAGCGGCCATTCCTCGACTGGCCGGTGGCCATGGAACCCTCCGGCTGGAAGGACGCGCGCGTGGCATTGCTCGGCATCTGCCACAGCGAGCCTTATGCGCACGACCCGTTCCCGAACGACCAGTCGAAGGCGCCGGACGCGATCCGCCGCATGTCGCACAGCTTCTGCTACAACCCGGCGCACTGGGACTTCGACGTCGGCACGGACCTCGCGTCCAACTTGCCCGCGCACGTCGACATGGGCAACGTCGCCTTTGACGGCGGCGACTACTCGGCCTATGCCGCCGCCATCACGGCGCGCGCGCGCGGCCTGTGGCGGCAGGGCACGCAGGTCATCGTCCTCGGCGGCGACCACGGCGTCACCATCCCGGTCGTGGACGCGCTCGACGCCGTCGGCGAGCCCGTGCACATCCTGCACATCGACGCCCATCTCGACTGGCGCGAGGACGTCGGCGGCGTGCGGCGCGGCTACTCGAGTCCGCTGCAATGGGCGAGCAAGGTGAAGGCCGTCTCGGGGATGACCCAGATCGGGCTGCGCGCGATCGGCAGCGCGCGGCAGAAGGAGGTGCAGGCGGCACGCGAATTCGGCTCCCACCTGTTCCTGGCCGAGCAGATCCACGCCGCAGGCATGGATCCCGTTCTCGCGACGATACCGAACGACCGCCCGGTCTACCTCACGATCGACGCCGACGGTCTAGACCCGACCGAGATGCCCGCCGTCATGGCGCCCACGCCCGGCGGCATCTACTTCCGGCAGCTCGCGCCGCTCCTGCGCGCGGTCGCGCGACGGAACCGCATTGTCGGCATGGACATCGTCGAGATCGCGCCGTCCTATGACTTCGCGAACGGGCTGACCTGCATCGCCGCGGGGCGGCTCATATTAAATGTGCTGTCGGCGTCCTGGAGCGAAGGTGGCGCGTTCCGTCGCGCGCAACACTAGCGGCCCCAGCCCTTGAAGAAACCCCCGTCCGCGAAGTCCCACAGCAGCGTGAGGTGGGCGCGCCAGTCATAGGCCTGGTCGCTCAGTGGAATCTCGGCCCCCAGGTTGAGCGCCACGTGACCGCCTCGCGTCAGCCCGACCCGCAACTGGGGAACGACGCTGAACTGCACTCGGTCGCCGTCGCCGCCATCGAACGGCGCCGTGGCCGTCGCCTCGAGCGCCGGAAAGACGCGCTGCGGCATGTCCGACCACGTGTAGTGCACGATGCCCGCGAGCTCGAGCGCGCCGGCGTCGACGTCGTCGACCGGCAGGACTGCGCGAGCACTCGCCTGGAATGTGGACTTCGGCGACAGCTCCTGCGCCCAGGCGAGGAACGGGATGAACTCTTCGGAGGAGTTCCCCTCCGTCGGTATCGCAAGCTTGGCGCCGCCCGACAGCAGGTAGCCGCGCTCGAGGCTCCAGGTCAAGGCGTGCTTCCAGCCGACCTCGACCTCGGTGAGCTCGCCCTCCTCCTCGATCAACTCGAGGATACCCTGCCCCCGCCGGCCGAAGCGCTTCTCGAACTCGAGGACGTTGCGCCACACGTCTTCGCCGTCCCGGTCTTCCAGCCGCGACTTCCAGACGACCTCGTCTTCGGGAAACGCCTTCTGCGTGCGGATCGGCAGCATCAGGTTCAGCTCACCGGGCGGGTAGCGTTCCGACCCGGGCGCGAGCGTCTTGATGTAGGCGACGAGTGCCGAGATCTCGGCATCGGTGAACGACGAGCCCCAGGCCGGCATCTGCGGCGACAGTCCGAGCGCGTGGCCGCCGTGCTTGACGACGAGCTCCCAGTCGAGCGCCGGCTCGCGGCTGTTGAAGAGCGGATCGCTGAGCTCCGCTGGCTCCGTCTCGAGCGCCTGCACGACGGGACTCGACGAATCGGGCTTTCCCCGCGCGCCATGGCAGGTCGCACAGGTTGTCTCGAACAGTCGCTGTCCGAGAGCGGGATCGGGCGGCTCGCCGACGGCAACTCCCGCTAAAGCCATCGCCAGGCCCGCGATCAGGAGACGCAGGCGATCGAATAGCGCGCGCACGACCCTCAATCCAGCTTCTTCAGGTACTCCGCCGCCGTCGTGGCCTCGACGGTCGTGTCCGTGTGCTCGGCGATGAACTGCCGGAAATGCACGAAGAAGTTCGCGCCCTGCGGGAGGCCGAGCTTCTTGTAGGCCGCATCCAGCTTCGCGCTCTCCTCGTCCGTGTGGTGCGCGGGCTGGAGGATCACGAAGTCCCACGACGCCCCGCCCTGGTGCACGAAGAACTGCCGCGGCGGCAGGCCCGCCTCGACGTTCGCCTGGTCGAGAAGCGCGACATGGCGCAGGAACTCCTCGTGCTTGCCCGGCGCGACCCGGAAAATCTCGATCACCATCTCCTTCGACTCGGCGAGCGCGGGCGCCGCTGCAAGCAGGCCGGAGAACAGGAACGGAACGATGGGATGCTTGGTCATGACGGCTCCAGGTTCACTCCGCCTTCGTGCCCAGCACCACGCTGGCCTCGGCGCTGCCGGCCCGCTCGTGCCTCGCCCGGGCCGTGAGCTTCGTGCCGGCGGGCGCCGCGACGACCCAGTCGGCGACCGCGCGATCGGGAGTACCGTTCGTGTATGACCACCAGGTCGCCGTCGAGCGTTGCCCGGTGCGTCCCGCGAGCTGGCCGAGTTGCCTCGAAGTTTCCCCCTCGACGAGCCTCGCCCCGGCCGGCAGTTCCAGCTCTGCGGAGGCGCCAGCGACCGCCTGCCGATCGAGCGCCATTTGCGAGCCGTGGGTCGGCAGCCACCCGGTGTTTTCGACCACGAGCCGCAGGCGCCACAGGCTCTCGCCGGCGGGCTCGGCCGTGAACGAGCGGACGGACAGCCGCGGGGTGGAAAGTCCGAGATAGATGAGCCATTCCGTGTGCGGCGCGACTTCCCGCTCGAGCCGATCGAACGGCACGTTGTACCAATAGCGGATGAGGTCGAATCCGCCGATCTCCACCGCGCCGAGCTGCGGATGGTCGAAGCGCGTCCAGGCGACGAACCCGTCGCCGTCGAGGTGCTTGTCGCTCCAGCGCAGGAGCTTCAACTCGTCCTCGACCGGATGGAAACCCCACAGCCAGGCGGACGCCGTCGTGTTCTCCAGCGAGATGCCGGCCGCCGTCAGCGGATTCCAGAATTCGGTAATGAAGGAGTAGAGGCCCAACCGGTCGTAGAGCCAGCCGAACGCGCTCGGGATCTGGCGCTCCCGATCGACGCTGCGAAGATCCAGGTAGGAGATCGCGGTATACCCGGTGAGCGCCGCCGCCTTTCCCGCGAGCGTTGCGTACACCTGGCGGTCCGCCTCGGGCAATGGCTCGTTCAGATTGACCGGAGGCGTCAGCACCAGTCCCCCGAAGGTGTGGCAGGTGACATGCGCCACGATGTTGGGCCGGCGCGCGATCGCGGCGACGTATGCGGCGACTTCCGGCTCCGAGGTGGCATACGTGCCTTCGGTCGGGCTGACTGACGTGCCGCGGTCGCCGGGAAAGTTGGCGCCGAAATCGAGCGCCTCGTGCTCGGACTCGTCGGCAATCGTGGCGCCGTCGTAGCCTTCGACCGACCCTTCCCGCAGCACGCGCCAGTAGTCGCCGCCCGTCTCGTCCGGGGCGCGCGGCACGAGCAGGCGCGGATCATCGGGATGCTGCTTCCACGGTCCGTTGGGATCGCGGAGTCGCATGAACACAGTCCGGCCGTCGCCGTCGACGTCGCGCGGAATGATGCCGTCACCCGTGGGACCGGGCGGCCACGGACGGTCGACCGAGCGGATGAACCGGCCCTGCGCCAGCGTCGCGTCGACGCCATCCGGCGTCATCCGCGGCAGGACGTAGACCGTGCGCGTGTCGAGGAGCCGCGTCACGCGCTCGTCGCTGCCGTACGCGTCGAGCAGCCTGTGGACGAAATGCAGCGCCGCGACGCCGCCCGCCCATTCCGTGGCGTGCATGTTGCCGTCCACGATGAGCGCGGGCTTCTCTTCCGCGGGGCCAGTCGCCCGGTTGCTCAACGTGAGGAACCACATCTCGCGGCCCTGCGGCGTCGTGCCGAGGCTCTCGAGCTGCACGATGTTCGGGCGCGCCTGCGCCCACTGGCGCAGGAGCCGCGTCATCTCGTCATGGCGCAGGATGTGGTCGAACGGCAGCGGCGCGACGGGCTGCGCGGCGGCCTGGCCGCAGAGCGCAAGGGTGAGGCCCAGCACCGCCGCCCTGGTCGCCCGCACCGCCGGGACGCTCAGAACTTGCGCGTGACGCTGCCCGTGACCAGGCGACGCGTCCCGTAGAAGCAATTGGAGGTGCTGCTGCATCGATCAACGAATATCTCGTCGGTGAAGTTGCTGGCGTTCACTGCGATGCGCCAGTTCGCCGTATCGTAATGCAGGATGGCGTCGTACACCGTCACGTCGTCGCTCTGGAACTGGTTGGCGCCGTCGCCGAACATCTCGCCGCGATGGCGGAGGCCGAGCCCGAACCCGAAGCCTGCTATCGGTCCTTCCTGGAACGTGTAGTCGACGAGCGCCGATGCCAGCATGTCCGGCACCGCCACGAGCTCGTTGCCGAGAACGGTCGGGTCGGACGTCTGCGTGACCTCGGTATCGATGCTGGTGAAGGCCAGGTTGAAGGTCAGGCGCTCGCGGATACGGGCGGTCACCTCGAGCTCCACGCCCTTCACCTCGACCTCGCCCTCCTGCACGCTGAAGAACAGGTTGACCGGGTCCGGCGTCAGGACGTTTTCCTGCACGATCTCGTAGGCCGAGAGCGAGCCGAACAGCCGCACACCGCGGCCCAGCGTGCGGCCATCGTACTTGATTCCCGCCTCGATCTGGTCGCCGCTGGTCGGCTCGAACGGCTCGCCGGCGAAGGTTGCGCCGCTCACGGGCTGGAATGACGTCGCCGTCTGGACGTAGGGCGCAAAGCCGCTGTCGAACACGTAGTTTGCGCCGACGCGATAGGTGAACTCCTCGTCGTCGACGGCATCGCCCACCGTCGGATCACGCTCGACCCAGTCGTTACGGCCGTTCAGCGTCAGGATGAAGCGGCCCATCTTGATCTGGTCCTGAAAATAGGCGCCGATCTGCTCGCGGGTCTCGTCGATGGACGGGAAGATCGTGGCGGGCGGGATTACCGCGTCGTAGACCGGGTCGAACAGGTCGATCGCGGGCGCGACGCCAAAGCCGAATTCAGAGTAGCCGTCATAATCGCGGTAGTCGATGCCGAACAGCAGCGACTGCTCGACGCTGCCGCCCGCGCCGATGTCGAGGTTCAGGCGCGTGTCGACGGACAGCGAATCGATGCGCTCGTTGAACGGAAAGTCGAAGCGGTTGACCGTGCGGAAATCGTCCGGCACGCCGTCGAAGTCGTTGTCGACGAGGCCGGCGCCGAACACGGCCCGCGAATCGACCTTGACGTCGAAATACTTGAGGTTCTGCTGGATCGAAAACCGGTCGTTGAAGCGGTGCGAGAAGTCGTAGCCCGCGCTCCACTGCTCGCGCTTGAAGAAGTTGTAGCCCGTCTCGCCGAGGTTGCGGCCGACCGGCACCTTGCCGTTCGGATTCGCCAGCATCGTGCCCTGTATCGGCAGGAAGCCCGTGGTCTGGTTCTCGAGGTCGTCGTCCTGGTAGTTCGCGAGCAGGGTGATCTCGGTGTCCTCGCCGATCGCGAACTTGACGGCCGGCGAGATGAACAAGCGCTTCGAGGTCAGGAAGTCGACCTGCGTCTCCCTGTCGCGGTAAAGCGCGGTGATGCGCCCGCTGGTCCGATCGCCGATCGAGCCGGTCAGGTCGCCGGCCACCTGCCACATGTTGTACTCGCCGCCCTGCACTTCGAGCTCGCCGCCCCGCCCATCCTCAGGTCGGCGGCTCACCATGTTCACGATCCCGCCGGGCGGCGACTGGCCGTAGAGCACCGCAGCCGGCCCCTTCAGCACCTCCACGGATTCGGACCCGTAAAGGTCCGTGCCCGTGTTGTTGACCGAGCCGATCGGCGCCTGCACGCCGTCGATGAACTGCACGGGATCGAAGCCGCGTATCTGGAGCCAGTCGTAGCGCTCGTCCGGGCCGAAGGCTTCGCCGGTCGCGCCCGCCGAATAGCGCACCGACTCATTGAGGCTGGTCCAGTTGAGGAGGTCGATCATGTCGCGCGAGACGACGCTGACCGACTGCGGCATCTCTACCAGCGGGATGTCCGACTTCGAGGCGGAGCTGCCTTCGGTGGAGACGTACCGCTCCGCGGTGACGACGACCGGGCCGAGCTCGTCGGCGGCGCCCTGCTCCTGGGCGAGTCCGGGACCCGTCACCGCTGCGCCGAACAGGAACAACAACGAGTGTCTGGCATCCATAGGTGTAGTCCCCCTTAATACGCAATCTAAACCCAGCCGCCCCCTGCGCCTGCGCGGCAGGGTCTCATACCGTCGCGTTCAGGCCATGCCGCCGGAAGACCTGCCCGAGCCATCGGGACGCGTCTTCCAGGGCCTGGTTGCTGACTGCCGCGATCGACATGGCCTCGATGAAACTGTGGGACGCGCCGGCGTAGATCGTGCTCTCCGCCGGCACGCCGGCGCCCAGCAGCCGGCGCGCCATTTCGACGCTCTGCTCCGCAAGGATGTCGCATTCCGCGATCACGAGAAAGGCGGGCGGCAGGCCGGCGAGCGATGCGAGCAGCGGGCAGGCGAGCGGGTCCCGGGCATCACGTTCGTCGCGCAGGTAGTTTTGCCAGTACTCGTCCATTTCCTCGCAGCCGAGCATGTACTGCGGGCCGCCGTAGCGCCGGCAGGCTTCCGCGGAACTCTGCGTCACGAACGCGCCGTAATTGAGGAGCATGCCGCACAGCGGTGGTCCGGCGCCGTTGTCCCGCCTCAGGAGGCTGGCCGCGACGCTGAGGTTGGCGCCGGCCGAATCGCCACCGATTGCGATACGGCCGGCGTCGATGCCGAGTGCGCGGCCTTCTGCCGCGAGCCAGCCAATCACGTCGACGACCTGCTCGAGTGGCACGGGAAACCTGTACTCCGGCGACAACACATAGTCGACGCCGACGACGCAGCAACCCGCGCGAGCCGCGTACTCGCGCATCACGCGGTCGTGGGTGTCGATGCTGAAGAGCGTCCAGCCGCCGCCGTGCAGGTAGACCAGTGCCGGCAGATTGCCGTGCCCGGGGCGGTGAATGCGCGCGCGCACCGGGCCGTGACGAGTCGGCACGAAGAGTTCCCGCGTCTCGAGCATCGCGGGCCCGCCTTGCCGCCAGCGCGCCCGCGCGTCTTCCGCCCAGCGGCGGGCGTCGGAGTAAGGCGTGCTGTCGGATCGGGGATGGCGGGCGGCCGCCTCGGTCACCGCAAGGATGAAGCGGCGGACGTCCGGGTCCAGGTCTTTCCCGTCGGCGGAGACCGTCTCGCCTCGCGCTTGCTCCATGGCCGCATCCTCGGGTCGGCCACGGCCCCTCGCCGTCGCCGGGCGCTCATTTGTCATCGTGAGCGGGCCAGATGTACGCTGGTGCATGGGCCGCAGCACCCGGGGCGCCGACTACCAGGACATTCCGCGTCCGATCGCCGCGCTCGCCGACGAGTATCCGCCAGGCCACCACGACCCCCATCACCATCACAAGCGGGCTCAACTGATCTACGCCTGCGCGGGCGTGACGGTCGTCATCACGGACCAGGCCAGCTTCGTCGTCCCGCCGCAGCGGGCGGTGTGGGTGCCCGCGGGCGTCGAGCACGAGGCGCACATGCGCGGCCACGTGTCGTTACGCACCCTGTATGTAGATTCAACGGCCTTTCCCGACCTGCCCACGAGCTGCCGCGTGATCGAGGTGTCGAGCCTCCTGCGCGAGCTCATCATCGAGGCCTGCCGCATACCGGTCGAGTACGACCTCGAAGGCCGGGACGGCCAGGTGATGAAATTGCTGATGGCCGAGCTCATCGCGATGCCCGCGACCCCGCTCGACGTGCCGATGCCGCAAGACCCGCGCCTCGTCAAGGTCTGCACGGCGATCCTGCGCGAGCCCGGGCAGAACGAGCCGCTCGACGGCTGGGCGGACATCGCCGCGATGGGACGGCGCACCTTCACGCGCACGTTCCGCCGCGAGACGGGCATCAGCTTCGCCACCTGGAGGCAGAACGTGAGGCTGATGGAGGCGCTGTCGCGGCTCGCGATCGGCCAGCCCGTCACCACGGTCGCCTATGACGTCGGCTACAACAGCCCGAGCGCCTTCACCGCGATGTTCCGGCGCGCATTCGGGCGGGCGCCGACGCAGTACCTCGCCTTGAACCCGAGCACGAAGCCGCCGGAGCAGCCGCACTGACGGACGCGGTCAACGGCCCGGATTGAGCTCGCGCATCCAGGCCAGCAAGTCGTTCGCGCCGGCGCGGCCGAGAGCTTCCGTGATCTCGGCGAACACCGTGTCCCGCTCGTCCTGGCCCAGCTTGAACTTCGCGCGCTGCCCGACGACCGTCGCCTCGAACGGGACGATCATGCGCTTCAGCTTCTCGTAGCGCGCGCCCATCTCCGCGGGCTGCCAGGCCTTCGCTCGGCCGCGCTCCATCGACTGCACCAGGTCGTGCAGGTGCGCATCGAGCCGGGCCGGCGTCTCGTCGAAGGCGATCGTGACGAGGAACTGCACGACCGCGTAGTTCCAGGTCGGCGCCCAGGTCCGGTCGCTCACCCAGGACGGCGAAACGTAGCCCTGCGGACCGCTGAACAGGAGTATCGCGCGCGGGTCCTGCTGGAGCGCCGCGCAGTGCGGATTGGAGCGCGCGATGTGACCCTCGAGCGCCTCGATCCGCCCCGCCCCACCGACGCGCGGGCGAAGCGGCAGCGGCGTCGCGCGGAAGCCGTCATCGCCCATCGACACGACCCAGGCGAGCGGATGCGACAGCACGAGGCGCAGGACCTGCTCGTCGCCCTTCGGGGCGAAGACGTCGCGCTGCCCCGTCACGGCGCCCCGCCCCCGCGCGTGAGCGCCGAGTTCCGCCGGCCGTAACCCGCATACAGGAACGCGCCGACCGCGACGTACACGCCGAGGAAGACCGCCATCAGCGGCTTGCCCGACGCGGCCTGGAAGCCGATGTCGATCAGCACGGGCAGGATCATGGCGATGCACAGCACCAGCGCCGTCGCCGGAATGTAGCCGATCCAGGCCCGCCCGATCCGGAACCCGCCGAGCGGCACGCGGAATGGCCGCGGCAGGTCGGGTCGCCGTGACCTCAGCCACATCGTGCAGAAGCACACGGTCGCGAACGCGAGGCCCGCGCCGAGGCTCACGAGGTCGGCGAGCATCGCGATCGGGAAAAACGCGGCGCACACAGCGGACACGATGCCGAGAGCCATGATTCCGCGATGCGGCGTGCGGAACCGCTCGTGCACGTGGCTGAACAGCGACGGCAGCATGCCGTCGCGCGACATCTGGAAGGTGATTCGCGACTGGCCGTACGCGTTCACGAGCAGCACGGATGCGAGTCCCATCAGCGCGCCGAGCTTGACGAACACGGCGACGCCCGGCCGGCCCATCCGGTCGACGGCGAGCGCCACGGGATCCGCCACGCCGAGCTCGCGGTAGGGCACGACGCCCGTGAGGACGGCCGCGACGGCGAGGTAGAGCACGGTGCACACAAACAGCGCGCCGAGGATGCCGACCGGCATGTCGTGCTGCGGGTTGCGCGACTCGGAGGCGGCCGTCGAGACGGTCTCGAAGCCGAGGTAGGCGAAGAATAGGATCGACGCCGCGCGCACGATGCCGGGCCAGCCGAACGCAAACTCGCCCTCGTGCGGCGGAATGAACGGCGTCCAGAGGCCCGGGTCGATCGCCGATGCGCCGACTGCGATCACGACCACGATGACGGCCACCTTGACCACGACGAGAAAGGCGTTGACGCCGGCCGATTGCCGGACCCCCGCGCAGAGCACGCCCGTCACGGCAGCGATCGCGATCGCCGCGACGGCATTCAGCGCGAATCCGCCGCCGGACCCGACCAGCGGCGTCGACAGAACGGGCGGCACCACGACGCCGAAATCGCGCAGCAGGCTCGTCAGGTAGCTCGAGAACCCGACGGCGAGCGTCGACGAGGCCAGTGTGTACTCCAGCATCAGGATCCAGCCGAGGCCCCAGGCGAACACCTCGCCGAGCGAGGCGTAGCAGTAGCTGTATGACGAACCGGACACGGGCACCGTGGAGGCGAGCTCCGCATAGCAGAGCGCCGTGAGCGCGCAGGCCGTGCCTGCGAGCACGAACGAGATCATCACGGCGGGACCTGCGAAGTTCGCAGCGGCCGTGCCCGGGAGCACGTAGATGCCGGCGCCGAGGATGCAGCCGACTCCGAACAGCACGAGGTGCATCGGACCAAGCGTCCGGCTAAGGCCGTGCGAGCCGGCTTCGGCCTGCAGCGACTCGATCGACTTGCACGCGAACGGGCCTGTCGGGTTGCGGGGGCCTGCGGCCATACCTGCCACCTCGCCGGAAACGACGTTCATACCACGAGGAGTCCGCAGCCAAATGCCTCGCGTGGGTCCGAATTCGTCGCAGGCGGGCCACGCACGACTATATTTTCCGCACTACTACCGGCCGCTTCACGCCTCTGATACTAAAGGAAAGGAACGTCAAACTGAGGGATCCAGCCATGCCATGCAATATCTCGGCGGCGGCACTCGCCGCGGCGGCAATCGCCATCGCTTCCGTCCAGGTCGCCGGCGCGACCGGCCTCGCCACCTGCGATTCGGGGCCGCAGGACGGCTGGCAGACGCAGGAAAAGCTCAGCGCGGCGCTGAAGGAGAAGGGCTGGGAGATCCGCAACGTCAAGGTCGACGGCGGCTGCTATGAAGTCTATGCGATCGACGACAAGGGCGAGCGCGTCGAGGCGTACTTCCATCCGGTCACGCTGGAACGGGTGAAGACCGCAGAGGAGTGAACGCCGGCGCCGCGCCGCCGGGCGAGATGGTTCCGGTGTGGGACTTCGCCGTGAGAGTCCTGCACTGGTCGCTCGTCCTGTCCGTCGCGGCCGCGTGGCTCACCCGGCACAGCCCGGGGCGCTGGCACGAGTGGCTCGGCTACGCGACGCTCGCGATCGTCGCCGCGCGCACGGCCTGGGGATTCATCGGGGCCGGCCACGCGCGATTCGGTGAGTTCATGCGCTCGCCGGCGGCCACGGCCGCGTATGCGCGTTCCGTCGTCGGCGGACGCGAAGCGCGCTACCTCGGGCACAACCCGCTCGGAGGCTGGATGGTCGCGGCGCTGCTCGCGATGGTCGCGCTCGTCGGCTTCACCGGCTGGCTTTACACGACCGACCGGTTCTGGGGCATCGCCTGGGTCGAGCGGCTGCACTCGACACTCTCCGATGTGCTCTTCGTCTTCGTCGCGCTGCACATCGTCGGCGTCGTCTTCACCTCGGCGAGGCACCGGGAAAACCTGCTGGCGTCGATGCTGCACGGGCGCAAGCGAAACGGCGGCGCGGGCCACGGGCCGGCAGAAGGGCGCTGAGTCACCCGCCGGCCCAGCCCGGCAGCAGCGGCCCGCCGAGCCAGATGTACTGTGCGAGCCACGCGCTCACCAGGCTGATGCAGATCGTGAGCGGCACGCCGATGCGGAAGAAGTCGCCGAACGTGTACTGGCCGGGGTTCAGGATCAGCAAGTTTCCGTGGTGCCCGATCGGCGTCAGGAAAGCGGTCACCGCGCCGAGCGCCGTGCAGACGATGAACGGCTGCGGCGGCATCCCGAGGGCGATCGCCAGGGCGAGCGAAATCGGCCCGAGCAACACGGTGGTCGCCGCATCCGAGAGGATCTGGGTGACGAGCGCCGCGGCCCAGTAGAGCGCGATCAACACGGCGAGCGGAGTCCAGCCGACCGTCACCTCGTTGAGCTGCTGCGCGAGAAACGCGGCGGTGCCGGTCTTCTCCATGGCGAGGCCGAGCGGGATCACGCCCGCGATCATCACGAAGATGCGCACGTCGATCTCGCGGTACGCGTGGTCGACGCTGACGCAGGACGTGAGGATCAGCGCGACGGCCCCGCCGAGGAAGGCCATCTGCGCCGGGACGATGCCTGAACCCGCCGCCAGCACCACGGCCGCCACGATCAGCAGGGCGCGCGTGGCGTGCTGGCGGCGCCGCGGCCGGCCGGAGAACGGCATCATCATCAGGAAGCCGTGGTGCGCCGCGAGCTCGGCGAAGCGGTCGGGCGTCCCGCGCAGCACCAGCAGATCGCCTTCCCGGAGCTGCACCTGCGACATGCGGTCGCGGATCCAGGACTGGCGCCGCCAGATGCCGACGACGACGACGTCGAACGTCTTGTGGAAGTCTACGGCCGCGATCGTCTCGCCGATGAACGGCGAATGCGGCGCGACGACCACCTGCACGAGCTGCGGCGACTCGTCGAACTCGCGCTCGCTGGCTTCGCCGTACTTCTTGACGGCGTGCAGGGCGAGCCCCGGCTCGCTCTCGACCGAGACGATCTCGTCGGGCGTCGCGCTGACGAACATCACGTCGCCGGCGGCCAGCACGGAGCCGCGGTTCTTGTTGTGCTGCGGCACTCCGTCGCGCAGCCACTCGACGACCTCGAGCCGGCCGTCGTAATACTGGTTGAACTCCGCCATCGCCTTGCCGATCCAGCGGGACTTGGGCTCGACGATCAGCTCCGTGTAATAGCGGTCGAGCCGCAGGTAATCCGCCTCGTCCGCGCGCGCCTTGCGCTTCGGCAGGATCCAGCGGCTGAGGAACATGTAGACGATCGCGAGCAGGATCAGCGCGACGCCGATCGGGGTGATGCCGAAGATGCCGAGCGTCGCCTGGTCGCTGGTCTGCAGCAGGTGGTTCATCAGCAGGAAGGCGGGCGCGCTGAAGATCGTGAGCGTGGTGCCGAGAGAGGCCGCGAGCGACATCGGCATCAAGAGGCGCGAGGGCGACAGGTTCTGGACCCGCGCGAGCCGCATCATGATCGGCAGCATCATGGCCGTGACCATGAGGTGGTGCGAGAACGCCGCGAGCGCGGCGACCGCGGGCATCACCACCAGGATCGCGCGCCATTCCCTCGCGCCGGCGGCGCGCGCGATCCCGGCGCCGATGCGCTCGGTGAGGCCCGTCTCGGTCAGCGCGGCGGAGATGACGAACACGGCGGCGACGATGATGGCGGGCTCGCTGGAGAAGCCGGAGAGCGCCTCGCTCGGTGTCAGTATCCCGGTCGCCGCCAGCGCAAGCAGCGTCAGCATCGCCGCGACGTCGATGCGGATCTTCTCGCTGATGAAGAGCACCAGCGTGACGGCGACGATCGCCAGGAATATGAGCTGTTCGGGAGTCATGATTGCGATGGCGCGATTGTACAGCCACCCTCCCGAATGAATAGAATGCCCCGATGAGCCCCTCGAGAGCACTGTGCCTGGCGGCCGCGGCCGCCCTCTCGGCGGCGTGCGCCGCACAGCCGCAGGCCCCGGAGAAA
>Ga0209486_10000187_pt1 | contig 29258 bp, 27 predicted proteins | sample NCCompost_FD_187518 | JGI IMG/M metagenome (GOLD analysis project Ga0209486, IMG submission 187518) | Agricultural soil microbial communities from Utah to study Nitrogen management - NC Compost (SPAdes) (version 2) | ecosystem: Environmental > Terrestrial > Soil > Agricultural land | place...
GCTGGACTCAGCCGAGAAAGTCTCTACAAGGCGCTCGGCTCAAATGGGAATCCGCAGCTCTCCACTGTCCTTAGCGTGCTTCGCGCCCTTGGCTTTACTCTGCGCGTCGTTCCAGAACGGGTCTGACCAGCAACCGAACCTCGGCACCGGCCTTTCCAAGTAACGCGATCAGCGTGTCAACACTGAAGCGATCGATCTTGCCACGCATCAAGTCACTGATTCTGGGTTGCGTAACGCCAAGGTGTCGTGCGGCGGCTGCTTGTTTGAGCCCAGCGGCCTGAAGTCGATCCATCAGCTCGGTCATCAGCTGGGATCGGAGCTGAAGATTCGCAGCTTCGGCCGCACTGAAGCCAAGGTCCTCAAAGACGTTCCCGCTGCCACGAGTTATGCGAGGACGCTCACGATTCACCGCGACTCCGGAGGACTTCCCGGTAGCGACTCTCGCCAATCGTGAGATCGTTACGGGACGTTTTGCGCGACCGCTTCTGGAAGGTGTGGAGGACATAGAGAGCCTCGTCGAATGTCGTCACGAGGAAAGCCGGAATGCGCCACTGGGGTACGTTTCCCGCTAAACCCGTGAGTCTCGCTGACACCATACCCGGATCACGGTTTGTTTTCGCTAGAGATGGCTTACTCGGAATCTGGTCGAGAGCCCCTCTCCATTTCGAGATGTTCGAACTCTGGATGCTCGAAGATGGCTCCGCCCGCCTCGAGTCCCTTTGGCATCGCGTCGCTGAACGCACCTGCGATCCTCGCGACCAGTTGGTTCATGTACTCCGTCTCGGCAATCAGGCGCGATTCGTCGCGGGTCTCCCAGTAGTGTCCCTCATCTCGCACTACGACACCGATGCCAAGTTCTATGGCGTGATCGAGTAGCCCGACCAAAGACGTGTGGCATTTGATGAGGTGCTCCCAACTCACGACGGAGGCATACTGCGTCTTACAGCAATGATGCCAGAACCATTCAGCATTGCCGCCGTCCGCTTCAGCGCGTTTCACGAAGCCATACGTCGCGCCTTCGCATCGTTTGCCTGGATAAATTCCGAAGCCGATCGCCGTATTCAGGTCACCGATGCGTGAATCTTCCTCGTCAGGCTTGCTGATTACCTCGGCCCACTGCGCCACGTAATCCCGGATACTGAACCAGGGATCTCCAGATGGATGTGCGATGATTTCGGTCACGTCCTCGAGCTTTGTCACTTCCTCGAACGGAAGTTGAAGCGCGCGCTCACGCAGAGCCGTCAGCAGCTCGGTCACTCGCTCCGCGCTCGTTTCAGCGGGGAGGTGAAATTCCCAATTCAGGTGCATGCCCATAGGAGATGCGTACGCTCGGCGATTCAATCACCGCAAGCGAACAGACGCCGAGGCCGCACGCATCCACTAACGACATGCGTTGAATCGCTGCCGCGTGCGTTCTTACGATGAAGCGCTCGAGCGCTCGGTCATCTCTCGGCGTATGTTCGCTTGCCACCTTCGTCCAGCCGAGCGTACGCTATGGATATGATTGTCTCTACCAACCCCCTCAAAGGACGATGACCGAGTCGACGCGCGAAGTGAGTAGCGTCCCGTGGGTAGTCACTCATGTAACAGTACTTCCGGGTTATCGGCTGTTTGTCCGGTTCATCGACGGCACGGAGGGTGAGGTCGACATGTCGGGGCAGGTGAACAGCCCAGACGCTGGTGTGTTCGCACAGTTAGCCGACCCGGAAGCGTTTTCGAAAGCGTTTAATGACGATGGTCACGTCGCCTGGCCCACAGGCCAGGATCTCGCGCCCGACGCGATGCACGACGAACTCGCGGCGAACGGTCGCTGGATCCTCGGCCCATTCTCGGCAAGTGAGCGCTTTGCGTTGGATTGGCCGCCGACGCATTGTGGCGATGAAGACCTGAACACGTTACGGGCGAACACTGGGCTCCTCGATTCTGAGGAGTTCATGCCCGAAATCTCACGATTCTTTGGAATCGTCATCCTGATGCACTTCAAGGAGCACGCCCCGCCACATTTTCATGCGAGATATGGCGCTTCGAAATGCTCCGTCGATCTGCAGACGCTAAGCGTGACGGCCGGTCATTTTCCTCGACGGGCGATGGCGATGACTCTGGAATGGGCAGCCGAGTACCGGAAGGAGTTGATGGAGAACTGGGAGCTGTGCGCCAACGGACAAACACCCAGGAAGATTCCGCCACTCGAATAGTCGCAGGTGTGAGTTAGCGGAAACGCCGTCTATCTCCTTGCTTTCCTCGGCGCAACTCCGCGTTTCCTTTGCGCGCCTCCGCGTTCAAAGGCTGTTAGCGGCGAGAATCCGCTCCCTCTTTACACACTCAAATTCCGGAAGACCCGTCCATTTCACTGTTCGCTTACTTCAGCGTCGGCCTCGATCTCTACCAGATACTCATCTCCCACCAGATCCGCCTGCACCAGCGTGTTCGCCGGCTGAATTCCCGCAAAACGCTCACCATGCGCGCGCGCCACGGCTTCCCAGTCGGACATCCGCTTCACAAAGACCCGGGTCCGCACCACGTCACCTAACGACGAACCAAGCGACTCCAGCGCCCCTTCGATCTTGTCCATGGCAAAGTGCGCCTGGGCCGCCGCGTCCTTGCCGCCAACGCACCAGTTCCCGTGCGTGGCCGTCGTCCCCGAGACCACGATGCGGTTCCCCACCCGCACCGCCCGGCTGAACCCGGCCAGATCCTCCCACACCGTTCCCGACACCGCGCGCCGGCGACCGCGTTCATCCAGACGCACCGGATACGGCGACGGGAACTCGCGCAGGTGGTGGCTCAGGTCACCCGATGCGGTCAGGAACGGCGCACGCCGGTACTCGTCGCCGCAGTCGCCAGGAATGGCGTGCAGTCTATTCATCGCATCGTCCAGCTCCGCCCGTGACCGCGCGTCGAGCGCGAAGTCGAACAGCTTCGCCGTTTCATCGACGTGCGCGCGTTGCCCAAGCCGGGCGCCGACGATCACCGCCCCCACCGCCGGCTGCTCCAGCGCATAACGAGTCGCCACGTTCGCGATCGACACACCAAGCCGACGTGCGACACCGTCTGCCGCGGCCAGCAGCTGCTGAAACACCGCCCAGCCTCCAGCGACGTCGATGAACCGCTTGTACTTCATCAGCGACCACGTGGCCAGGTCGGACTCTGCCGGCTCCGGCGCGCCTAACCAGCGTTCGGTCAGGAAGCCACCGGCAACGGTGCCATACGCCAGGATCGCGATGCCATTCGACCCGCAGAATTCGGCCATCCGCCCCGCGGCACGACGATCGAGCAGCGAGACGCACACCTGGTTCGAGACCAGCTCAATCCCCGTGCGTACGGCCACATGCAGGTGCGCCGTGTCGAAGTTCGTGACGCCGAGCCGACTAATCAGGCCCTCACCCTTGAGTTCCTGAAGGAACGTGAGCGCGTCGAGCCACGCCGGATCGGAAAAGCGCCAGGCATGGAATTGCATCAGGTCGATTCGATCGACCTGCAACCGCTCAGACGCCCGCATAACGGCGGTGCGCACCTGCTCCCGCGTGACTGGTCCGGGCTTCGGAACCCACTTCGTCAGCAACTGACAATTCGGGTTCGTCTTGTGGAAGGTCCCGGCGATGATCTCAGCCGATCCATAATGATCGGCCATGTCGAACGTCGTGAGGCCGGCTGCCGCATACGGTGCCATCGCAGGTGCTGTCACTGCCGGATCGAGCTCACGGCCGTCGCGCTCCATGTCGGCGACCTGCCACAGTCCCGTGATGACGCGCGATATGGACAGCCCCGGAGCCAGTTGAAAGCGCTCAATCGGCACGCGTCACTCCGGGGGCAATGTCGAGAAGACCGCCTGCACGTCGACGCCCCGCCTGACGAGTGCCCGCCGCTCGCGCCAGTAAATGAGGCTGGCGACGCTCAGCATCACCAGCCAGAGGATGGTGGACCGGAAGTACCAGGCGGTGTCGGCGGTGACATCACGCCAGATGTGCATAACGAGGAAGGTTCCGATGACCAGTACGCCGGCACCGGCCAGCGCGACCTGCGCCGCGCGTTGCGGCGCGACGCGCACCCGCGCCGCGAGTGCGGGATTGCGGCCGGGAAGCGTCAGCACCGCGACCGACATCACCAGGAAGTTGATCAGCATGGAGATCACCAGGATGTCCACGCCGAGGAAGAAGTCGCCGGCCAGGTGGCTGCCGAGAATGCCGGCGGTGGCCATCGCGCCACTGGCCAGGATGGCGGTGTCGGGCGTCCGCCTAACGGGGTGCACCCGCGCCACGGCCGCGGGGAAGATCCCGTCTTCCGCCCACGCGAACATAAGGCGCGAGGTGCCGAGCAGCATAGCCGGCAGGTCCTTCATCAGCGCCACCGCCGCGCCCGAGACCATCACGACCGTGAGTGGTCGTGGCAGCAGCGGCGCAAGCAGTCCAGGCGCGGTGAGGTCTCTCGTTCGCGCCTGTTCGGCCACCCATTGCCACGGCACCGCGTGGTACACAGCGGCAGTGAAAAGAAAGTAGAACGCAGCGACTCCGATGATCGCAATGCCGATAGCCAGGGGCAGCGTGCGCGCCGCGTCGCGTGCCTCACCTCCGGCCTGCGCGATGGTGTCGAATCCAATGAAGCTCGAGAAGAGGAGCACCGATGCGACAAAGACCGGACGAATACCGGCCGCAGTGTCGGGAGCTTCGGCCATGGCTCTCGTCGAGCCAACGACCGTACTGAGAAAGTCGATATGGTCGTACGAAAAGCCGGCGACGATCACCAGTCCACCGAGTATCAGCGTGAGGAACATCAACGGGACGACCGTGCGCTGATACGCGGCGATCCCGCGCAAGTTCACGCCGACGAACGTCCAGAGCACGACGATCGGAATGACGAGCCGCGCGGTGCTCGTCTCCAGGGCTGCGCTCACGCCTGACGAGCCGGCGGCGATCGCGACGTCGCGCAGGAAGGGCACCAGCAGGTACGACACTACGCCAATCGCCACACAGAGACTGAACCATTGCGAGAAGCTGGCGACAAAGCCGAGGTACGGATTGAGGCCTCGACTCGCGTAGACGTAGCTGCCACCCGCGCGCGGCATGGCCGAGGCAAGGATCGCATACGCGAGAGCGGCGAACAGCGCGGGAATGGCGGCCAGGAGATACGCCGGCAGCACGCTGGCGCCAATGCCCGGGACATTTCGCTGGATCATGAACGGAATGACGTTGATCGCGGCGCCAACCATGGCGCAGACCCCGGTAGCGACGAGTCCCAGCACGCCCATCTCGCGCGCGAGCGTGCCGCCGGTCTGGGGAGAGCCCGACGGCGCGTTCATTCGTTAGCGGTCCTCCTGTCAGGTCGTGGGCGCGTCGCGAATCATTCTGGACGCCCTCGAGGCAACAGGCAAGGCGATCAGGTTCCTATCCGATGAGATGCGTTGAATTCCCGCCAGGCGCGTTGCCAGGATGAAGCATCTGACCGGCCATTTCCCAACCTCGGCGTATGTTCGCTTGCCTCCTTCGCCAAGCCGAGCGTACGCTATGGGCATGCCTGCGCAGAACATCCGGTGGACCGCTGAAATGGTCCGAGCGCTTCCTGACGACGGGAGGCGCTACGAGTTGCTGGGCGGCGAGTTGCTCGTGAGCCCTGCTCCGAGCCACCTGCACCAACGAGCTTTGCGTCTGCTGTACGATCTCGTCGCGCCGTACGTGCATGGTAACATACTAGGCGAAGTCTTCTGGTCGCCGGCGGACATTGAGTTCGCGCCGGACACAATACTGCAGCCCGACCTGTTCGTTGTCCCGGAGCCACTGGCTGGCCAGGTCAAGCAATGGAGTGAAATCGACACGCTCCTTCTCGTCGTCGAGATCGTGTCACCATCCACGGCCTTCGGCGATCGCAACCGCAAACGGCCGGAGTACCAGAAGAAAAGGATTCCGGAATACTGGATCGTGGACCTCGACGCTCGCATCGTCGAATGTTGGCGGCCGGACGATTCGCGGCCAGAGATTCTGTCCGAACAGCTCATCTGGCAACCGATCAAAAACCTCCCAGCGCTGACCATCGCCCTGCCGGAATATTTTGCTCGAGTGTTCGGCGAGTGAGAGCTGTCGTGCTCTGGAGTTCGTAGCAACCAGCTCATCCGTCGTTCAGCCGTCGAACGGTGATGAACTTCGCATGAGAGGCGGCGTACGATCCGCAACCACCGTCAGCATGGAATAGATCGCGCAGTTGAACTCGCTGCGCCGCGCGGTGTCCACCTGCCATCCTCGGATGGGACCCATGAATCGATTCACTCCCAGGACGCGCTACATCCCGGCGCTCCTCCTCGCTGCCACACTGGGATTCATTCAGGCGTGTGATGATGACGACGACCCTGTTGTACCGCAGACCATCGCCGTCACCTTGTCTCCCACGAGTGGGAGCGCCCAACAAGGCGGTTCGACCAACACCACAGTCACCGTCACCGGTGGCGGCGGATTTGTAGGAACGCCGGCGGTCGCCGTCAGCGGCGCTCCGACCGGCGTGACGGCCACGGTATCCCCGATAACCGGAACTGGAGGAACGCGAACGGCGACCATCACGATCAATGTCGCCGGGACCACAGTACCGGGCTCCTATCCTATCACGGTCAACGCAACGGGACCGGGTGTTTCGGCCGTGTCGACGACGTATACGCTGACCGTCACTGCGTTCTCCTTCTCACTGGCGTTCACGCCGCCCACCCTCTCGGTCCCGCAGGGCAGCAGTGGGAACAGCACGGTAAACATCACGCGCAACAACCTCACCGGTAACGTCGCGCTGGCGGTCACAGGGGCCCCCACAGGTGTGACAGCGACACTCTCGCCCACAACGACGAGCGGTACGAGCTCGACACTCACGGTGACGGCGGCGGCGAACGCAGCGTTAGGCGCGGCGACACTCACACTCACCGGAACGTCAGCGGGAGCCGCTGACCAGACTGCCACGTTGCCGATCACGATCACGGCAGCACCAACGTCAAGCGTTGGGCTGACGCTTACACCGACGGCGCTGTCGATCGCGCAGGGCGCGAATGCAAGCACGAGCATTGCCCTCGCTCGGACGAACTTCACCGGCAACGTCACCTTCGCCGCGGAAGGCCTCCCGGCGGGCGTGACGGCGAACTTTGTTCCGAACCCCAACACGGGGACCGGGCCGACGACGCTCACGCTCACCACGAGCGGAACGACTCCGGTGGCCACGACCCCTATCACGATCCGCGCGACCGGAACTGGCATCGCAGCGGTTACCTCCCCGCTTACGTTGACCGTCGTCGCGCCGGGCCAGAGCGTTGGGTTGTCGGCCACACCGGCGACGTTGACCGTGGCCCGGGGCGCGAACGGCACGAGGACCATCGACCTCGCGCGAACCAGCTTCACAGGGGGCGTAACTCTCACGGTCGAGGGCCTGCCGACAGGAGTCACGGCGGCATTCGCACCAAGTCCTGCTACGGGTGCGACCTCGGTGATGACAATTACCGTGCCCGCCACAGCGACTGCGGGAACCTATAACCTCACGATACGCGGCACGGGCACCGGCATCACCGATGCGACGATGACCTTTGTGCTCACCATTACGTAGACTCTTTTCGAGGGAGCACGACGTCGCGATGGGCCGCGATCTGCCGCAGGTAGGCGGGTCGCGGTCCTTAAAGAACGTCAAAAGACTTTGAACGCAGAGTTTCGCAGAGGAATCGCAGAGAACTGAATTTGTTTGTGTTCTACTCCGCGAGCCTCTGCGTAACCTCTGCGGCGCTCTGCGTTGCTTCTTTTGAACCACCCGTGTGATCCCGGAACGATGCGAAACAGGCAGGTCTGGATGACTGATGAAGGCCCGGACCAGCGTTCATCTTGTTGCGAGAAGCATCCGCGTGCGCAACACGCGGTCACCAAGTTCGATACGGTCGACCACGTCCATCCCGCCGACCACGCGACCCATCGACGTGAAGTTGCCCTCGTTATGCGGCTGCACGGTGTGATTGAGCGTGTAACCTGGGCGTCCAGTATCGAGGCCGGCGCTCGCCCAGCTGAGATTCGCCCGTGTCAGCCGATGACGGTTCACTTCGTCGCGCTGCAGCGGCGCGCCGACGATGCCGCGCTGCTGGTCGACGAAATCGGGAACAACGCGGCTGAAATCGGTACCGACGATCGTGCCCGCATTGACCATCCGCACGAAGTTGTCCACTGCTATAGGCGCGTCACCCGGATACAGCTCGATCTCGATCGTGCCGCGCGACGTCACCCATTCGGCACGCGGTCGCGCCTTCCCGTTATAGTCGGGCACGATCCACTGCTCGACGATGCGACGATAGTCGGCATCCGTCTTTCCGGTTTCGATCGCGCCGCGTCCTGCACGACCACCGCCGCCGCCACCACGACCGCGGCCACCCGCGCGGCCGGCGAGCGAGTCGAACAACGCACCGTACGCGGTACGAGCGGGCGTGCTCACCAGGGTCGCGGAGTCGTTACGCAGGGAATCGAGTGCAACGCGCACGCGATCACCCATGCCTCGGAGGTACGTGACGGCAGCCGAACGACACTGAATCGCGGTGTCACGCGACATAGCAATCGCGGCATTGTATCCGTCGCCTGGCGAAAGCGTGTTGATCGACGCGAGCGCAACCGAGCGCGTTGCACACGATGGGCCGGAAGAGGCCGCGGCAAGGAGCCGCGGAACCGTCATGCCGGCAAACGACCGATGCGCCGCGAGCGCTTCGCCCGCCGTCACCGACAGCCACGCGTCGGGATCTTGCAGACGTTCAGCGACCGCAGCCACCGAAGCTGAATCAGGATGGGTGCCTAACGCGCGCAATGCCTCGGTGCGCACCGTCCGGTCAGGATCGGCGAGTAACGCGCGCAATCGCGCGCGCACCGCGGCTGCGTCGAGCCGCGAGGTGTCGACCTGGGCCCACGTCAGTCCGCGCACGGCCCAGTTGCGAACGATGACTTCGGGGTCGGACGTGAGACTGAGGAGCCTCGCGACCATTCCGGGATCACGTGGACGGAACAGCGCCCATGTGGCGCGCCAGCGAATCTCGACATCGCGCGATGTCGTCCAGCGCACCACGGGCGTGAAGTCGCCCCGAGGGTGACGTCCGACGGACAGCAGTGCTTCACCAACGACCGTCGGCGATGCATTCTCGGGCGCTGTGGCCAGAAATCGAAGGAGCGACGTTCGCGTAGCGGGCGTGCGAATCAACCCGAACGCGCGCGCGGCTTCTGCCGCGACACCAACCGGCGTCCTCGGGTTCATCAGGAGCGAGTCGAGCCAGTCGATTGCGGCTGAGTCGTAGAGTTGGGCCGTTGCGAAAACGACTGTCGCCGCTACGGCAGTATCCCGATCGCGTCGCGCGGTGCGCAACAGCGCACGCCCCGCGGGGTCCATGATCCTCCCGATCGAGAGCGCCGCTCGGCGCCGCACTTCGGGATGCCTGTCGCGGAGCATCCGAAGGAGTGCGACGGAGTCAAAACGGCGATTGTCCTCGAGACGCAAGAGCGTCGTTATGTCACTAATCTCACGATTGGTGAGTGGTGCGCGTTGTTGCGCAGGCAGGGCCAGAGGGATTAAGCCCGCCGCCAGAGTCACCAGGAGTCGCATATGCAGGGAAGCTACGGCGCCGGTCAAGCCGTCAGTGAGCGCCCTACGTCGGCAATGCATGCGCGAATGATTCCACTCACCACCACTTGTAGCATTGACTTTGGAGTACGCGGCCAAGCACCGTGAAGAAGCACCACACCCGCTGTAGCCTACCGAGATGTGACACGGCTCTGCTCCTTATTCATCGCTACGGTAGCAGTCGCCATCACCTGGCGAGACGCTGACGGTGCCCGCGCTCCGGCGTGCACCTACGAATTCAGGTACCCAGCAGCCCTCGGCCGGCAGACGTTCCTGATTGCGACGGCAACCGCTACGAGTGTGGCCGCGCGGAGCGACTCAACTCTGGAGTTTGGCGCGCGCTCAGTGCCGGCACAGGTAATGGCCGTGGACGACGTCGCCGGCTACCAATCGGAGCCTATTCGTGGTGGACTCCGCTCCAGCGGTGGAAGAGCTGTCTTCGTCCGATATGAAATCAGTATGAGCTGTTCGCCACTGTCCGCCAGAGATGGTGGCTTCGACAGCGTTGGCGTCAGCGGATTGTTCGTCGGACATCCCCGACCGGCAGATCGCTGGATCGATGGCATGCCGACGTTCGACATCGTGCGAGCGCGACACTATCCGTTACCTCAGCGATCGACCGGGCCGAGTGGACACCTCGTGATACAGTTCGTCGACAGCACGCCGACCATGTCAGCATCGGAGCTCTTCACGATGTACCGTGCGCTGTGGGCGGAGTCGGTGACAGCGCACGACGCCTCCGTTGAACCGCGCATCAGGCGCTGGTTGCGAAGTAACCCGGTCGCGGCCGGAAAACAACCGGCGGGACAGGTCGCGTCGGACATGTTGTCGGCGATGACCGATGCGCTCACCGCGCAGCACACGATTCCATTCGGCGGCACGTTCATCGTCACCATCTCGGCGCCAGGAATCGACTCAATCGTTATGTACGCGCGGACCACGCCCCGGACGCGACCTTGGATGTCTGACCTCGTCCGCGACAGCCTCACCGGAGTCCCCGTCGCGCTGGTCACTCGCTCTTTTGCGATCGACCTGACGACAGCACCGATGCTCGACGGCTTCGAGCCGGCATCCATCCAAATCAACCCGTGCCCACCCATCGCCGTCGTCGTTGCCGCATTGCCGATTGCGCCTGACGCCGATTCCACCTGGACGGGCGAGAGCTATCCGACGTCTTTCCTTTATTGCGTGCCCGCAGGTTCCGCGCTCGCTGCGCTGGCACAGCCTCACGTCCAGCGTACGTTTTCGCATGAACCAGCGACCATGACGTTCCGCCGGCACCCCGACGGTCGCGTGACCTTTACCGCGACTGCAATGCGAGGAACTTCACCCGGGCTCGTGATTCGCGGCGAACGGGTTTCGACTGCTACGTATGGCGTAAGCCAAAGTCAGGGCCATGTGGTCAGCCGTTATTCGGCCGGATACGATGGTGGATTGGCGTCACCAGAGCGTCATCGGGATGGACCGGGTTACATTCCGAATCATGACCGCTGAACCTCTGCTCGAACTGGCTGCGAAGCTGCTGACGAGGCACAAGCTCGACGCCGTGTTGATCGGCAACGCTGCTGCCGCCCTTCAGGGTTCTCCAGTCACCACGCTCGACCTGGACTTCATGTTCAGGAAGACAGCGGGCAACCTCGCCAAGCTCCGTCGCATCGCTGACGATCTCGATGCTGTGGTCCTTCATCCGTTTTATCCAGCGTCGGAGTTATATCGCGTGCTCCGCGAACGCGACGGACTCCAATTTGATTTCATGGCCAAGGTCGACGGCGTTCGGTCCTTCGAATCGCTCCGTAGTCGCGCGGCGTCAACGAGATTTGGCCGCTATGATCTGAAGGTCGCGTCGTTGGAAGACATCATTGCCAGCAAGAAGGCCGCTAACCGGCCCCAAGACCGCGCGGTCCTTCCCTTACTGCGGAAAACGCTTCGTGAAAAAAGCTGAAAACCGGCGGAGCATCCGGAGATCGGACTTGAGACGAGAATCGGACCGCGCGCTGATCGAGCAGATCCGCCGCCTGCTGGCGCTGCCCATGAACAAGCGCACGAACTTCCTCCGCAAGCGTCGACCAGGCGGGTCGAGCGTCTAAGGCAACTACTCACGACAGCGTGGCTCCGGATCCTGGCGTCGACTCATCCTGATCCCGAATGACACCATAGAGTGGCCGCCGAGCGTCCAATCGAGGTATTCTTTTTCGACTGCCTCGCATAAAGGACTGTTATGAAACGACACATCATTGCCGGACTCGGCCTGATCATTTGCGCAGCCTCGGGCCAAGCTCAAATGGCGGCCCTGCCCATAAAGGACACCGTGCTCGCCAACGGACTTCGCGTGATCGTCATCGAAAATCATGCCGTGCCGATCGTGTCGGTCGAGCTCAACGTGAAGAACGGCGCGTACACGCAGACCCCGCAGCACGAGGGGCTCGCGCACCTGTACGAGCACATGTTTTTCAAGGCGAACAAGACGATCCCGTCGCAGGAGAAGTACCTCGCGCGGCTGCGCCAGCTTGGCGGCCAGTGGAACGGCACCACGTCGGAAGAACGCGTGAACTACTACGTCACGGTGGGACGCGACTCGGTGGTGCCCACGATGCAGTTCCTCGAGGACGCGATCCGCTATCCGCTCTTTCTGCAAGAGGAGCTGGTGCGCGAACGCCCGGTCGTGATCGGCGAATTCGACAGGAATGAAGCGAATCCGTATTTCCATCTTCAGCGCGCCATCGACACAGTCCTCTATACCCCGGGATTCTATTCCCGTAAGAACACGATCGGGAACCGCGACACGATCCTCGCCACGACGCAGGCGAAGATGAAGGAGATCCAGGACACGTACTACGTGCCTAACAACACCGCGCTCATTCTCGCCGGCGACATCACCCCGGCAGATGGATTCAAGCGCGCGGTGGAAGTGTTCGGTGACTGGCCGCGTGGTCCCGATCCCTTCGCGACACCCGCGCCAAATCCGCCACCGCTCAAGGAGAGCGCTGCCGTGATCGTCGAGAAGCCGGTGAACGGCCTGACGATCATGTACCAGTGGCATGGACCGAGCGTCGGCGCCGACCCGAAGGCTACCTACGCCGCCGACGTCCTTTCGCAGGTGCTCAACAATCGGGCGAGCCCATTCCAGAAGCGTCTCGTCGACGGCGGACTCGCCTTCGGCGCGAGTATCAGCTACTACACGCTCAACCACACAGGCCCGATCACCGTTTTCGCGCAGACGACTCCGGAAAAGCTGGCCAGTGCGCAGCGCGCCCTGATGGAAGAGCTGGCGAAACTCTCCGACCCGAACTACCTCCCGCAGGACCTCCTCGAGGCAGCGCAGAAGCAACTCGGCGTGAACGCCCTCTATGAGCGCGAGCAGCCGAGTGAGTGGGCCCACACGATCGGATTCTGGTGGGCCGTCGCGGACCTCGACTACTATCGCGGCTACGTGCCGAACATGCAGAAGATCACCCGCCAGGACATCGCCGACTACGCGAAGAAGTACATCAGCGGCAAGCCCTTCGTCGTGGGCGCGCTGCTCTCGCCGGAAGCGCGGAAGCAGTTGCAGCTGACCCCGGAGCAGCTTCTTCAGCTGAAGGTGGTCCCATGACTCCCTTTTTCACGAGCCGCAGAGACGCGGAGAGACCACTTCTGTTGTTTGCCTGGGCGGCACTCCCATTGATGACGTTAGGCGCTTCAACACTTCATGCTCAGGCTTCGGGCACGGTCGCCGTTCCCGTCACCAGGACGGTCGTGGCCGGCATCCCGGTCATCCACAAGCGCGTTACCGCGAACGACGTCGTCGCCGTCCAGGTCTACCTCAAGGGCGGGAGTGCGGCGCTTACTCCCGACAAGGCGGGGATCGAAAATCTCCTCGGCGCCGTCATCACGAAGGGGACGACGAAGTACGACAAGGACAAGTTCAACGCGATCGCCACGTCGACGGGAACAAGCATCGGCTCCAGCGCGACGTACGACTGGACGACCTTCACGTTGCAGGGAGTCCGCCAGAACTGGGACCAGGCATGGGATCTCTTCACGCAGGCGGTGCTGCACCCGACGTTCCCTGACGCGGAAGTCACGCTTGCGCGTTCGCAGATCGAGGACGGGCTCAAGCAGCGCCCCGACAATCCCGACACGTTCCTCGAGCAGGTGGCCGACAGCATCGTTTACACGGGGCACCCGTACGCAGTCGACCCTGCTGGAACGCCCGCTACGATGGCCAGACTCACGCGCACCGACGTCGTAAACTGGCACAAGGCGCGCCTGACGAAACCGAATCTGCTGATCATTGTCGTCGGCAACGTTTCGCCGGACGACTTGGCAAAGAAGGTCGCGGCGGCGTTCGGATCACTTCCGGCGACTGGGGGCGAGGCAAAGACGCCGGCAGTCGTTTCCTCCGCAAAGGGAGAACCAGCCCTGGTGAAGCGCGAGCTGCCGACGAACTACATCGAAGGGGTCTTCGCCGCGCCGGCGCCGAGCCATTCCGACTTCGCGCCATTGCGCGTCGGCATGCTGATCCTGTCCGACCGGCTGTTCGAGGAAGTGCGCACCAAGCGCAATCTCACGTACGCGACCTTCGCGCAGCTGAACACTCGTCAGGCGAACCGCGGGCGGATCTACGTCACCGCGGTGAACCCGGACACGACGCTCAAAGTCATGTTGGCCGAGGTGAAGCGACTCGCGGAGGAGCCGGTGCCGGAGCAGTTGCTGAAGGAGACGATCGGCGTTTTCGCGACGGGCTACTTCATGGGCCAGCAGACAAACATGGGCCAGGCCAATTCGCTCGGCCTCTGGGAGCTCTCCGGCGGCGGCTATCGCAACGCGGCGACGTACGTGAACCGCCTGCGATCCGTGAAACCGGCGGACATCCAGCGCGCGGCAAAAACCTACCTCAAGGACTTCCGGTTCGTGGTTGTTGGAGATCCGTCGAAGGTTTCGACCAACCTGCTCAAGGGACAGTGACCGTGCCGAATTCCAGGTGAATCCACTCGCGATCAGCGACCTCACCAAGGAATTCGGCGACGTACGCGCGTTGCGCGGTGTCAGCTTTGCAGTGGCACCCGGCGAAATCTTCGGTTACCTGGGACCTAACGGCGCCGGCAAGACGACGACATTGCGCATCATCCTCGGATTGGTGCGCGCCACGAGCGGCAGCGTCCTCCTGTTTGGCCAGGCGCCGGCCGAGTCCGCGAGCCGTTTCGACATCGGTTTCATTCCGGGCGACCTGCGGCTGTACGGCGACATGCCGGCGCTGGCCACGCTCGACTTCTTTGCGCGCTTTCGCCGGAAAGCTCCGGTGCTGCGCCAGCGACTCCTCGATGCATTTGCCCTCGACCAGGCTACGCTGAAACGCCGGGTGAAATTCCTGTCGCATGGGACACGGCAGAAAGTGGGCCTTATCGCAGCCATGCAGCATGATCCTGCGCTGCTGCTTCTGGACGAGCCGTCGAATGGCCTCGATCCCCTTGTCCAGCAAGCCTTCCGTGAGACACTGCGCGACTTCGCGGCCCGCGGTCGTTCGGTGGTTCTATCGTCGCATATTCTGTCTGAGGCCGAGTCGGTGTGCGAGCGCGTCGCGATCATCAGGCAGGGCGAGATCGTTGCCCTCGAGTCCATCGAGCATCTCCGCGCGAACGTGGTCCGCAAGCTGACGGCGCGATTCCGCGGCGCTGTTCCAGACCTGACGAGTGTTCCAGGTGTCTCGCGATCTGAAATCCACGGCGACGAAGCCGTGTTGTGGTTGCGAGGCAATCCCGCTCCGATCCTGAAGGCTGTCGCCGCGGCCGACGTTCGCGACATCGTTTTCCCCGAGCCTGAGCTGGAGGACATTTTCCTCGGCTATTACCAGTCGGGTTCGCAGCAGTCCCCCCGGCCTGCGTCGGATGCGTAACATCCTGCGGCGGCTCGCTGCGCGACACCGGACATTCCTGATCGTCACCGCGATCGTGCTGGCAGGGTTTCAGCTGCTGATCTCTGCCATCGTCGCGGGCGTCGACGTGGAAAGCGCCTTCGCGCAGATTCGCGCCTTCGCGCCGCCTGCCCTGCTTCCATTCATCGAGCAGTCGATGATCGGATCCCCACAGGGGATGCTGGCGTTCGGATGGAACCATCCCATCACGCACGCACTCCTGACGGCGGTGGCGATCACGCTCGCTGCCCGGGCGATTGCGGGTGAAGTTGAAAACGGCGCCATCGAGCTGATACTCGCGCAGCCGATTTCGCGAGCACACTACTTCACGGCGCATACGACGTTCGGAATCAGCGCGATCACCTTCATTATCCTGAGCGGAGTCGCCGGGTCGGTTCTCGGACGGCAGCTCTTCGGGCTTCCCCCCATCGGAATCGCCGACGCTTCGCGCCTGACCGTAAATCTCCTGCTCCTCCAGGGCTCGATCTATGCCATGACACTGCTCCTGTCAGCTTTTGGCAGGGAAAATGGACAGGTAGCGATCGGTGGAGTGCTGCTCGCGGTCGTGTCGTACCTGATCGAGGTGATTTCATCGATGTGGAGCAAGGCGGCCTTCCTGCATCCGTATGCGCTTCACTCGTACTTCAATCCTCGTCGCATTCTGACCGAAGGTCAGATCCCGACTGCGTCGGTTCCCGTGCTCACCGCCTTTATCGTGCTCATGGGCACGGCCGCTTTTGTTCGTTTTCGCAATCGCGACCTGCCGTGACTTCCTTCCTCCGTGCCTGACGAGTAATCGTCGTGACTGTTGTCGTGGCGTGCCTCGGCCTCGCGATGACGTTGCCAGCGAGCGGCGGCTGAATACCCCTGCTTGTTCATGCGGTGCCGCGGAGACACGGAGCGTTGACACCGCCGAGCTGGCCCTCGTCGAGGGCAGACGGCACGGTTGACGGCTCCAAGCGCGCGCATCGGTACGTGATGCCACACGCCTAACGCTCTGAGCCGCGGGATTGGTCGAGTCTTCAGAACTTCGACGCCGTCAGGGCGTACAAGCGAAAAAGGTCGAAACTTGCGCCGGCGCTTGCGAACACGCGCCACCGTGGCGGTCGCCTCATACTTCGGATGATCCTATGAAACGCTCCATTTCCAGCTCGCGCGTCATCGCTTCGTTATTCCTCGTCGCCATCGCATTCACCCAGGGGTGTGGTGAGGATGACGACCCCCTCGTTCCAGGCACACTCGCGGTTGCCGTCGACCCGACAAGCGGCAGCGCGGCCCAAGGCGGCACTGTCAGTATTCCCGTCACCGTGACAGGCCAGGGCAACTTCAGCGGAACGCCATCGGTCACTGTTACCGGGCTGCCGGTTGGAGTCACCGCCACGGTCGCCGACGTCGTCAGGAGCGGCTCAACATCGACCACATCAGTGACGCTCAACGTGGCGTCCACAGCAGCAGCAGGCGTCTACCCGCTCACTGTGGTTGCGACCGGAGAAGGAGTTTCCGCGGCTGGCGCACCGTTCACGCTCACGGTCACTGGCGGCACTTTGGGCCTCGCATTCACTCCGTCCACGTTGTCAGTGGCGCAAGGGGCCAGCGGCACGAGCACCGTCAACATTACGCGCACCGGTTTCACGGGTGACATCGGCCTGACAGTCACCGGCGCGCCCACCGGCGTGACCGCGACCCTTTCGCCAACGACGGCAACGGGCAACACCTCGATGCTGACCGTAACCGCGGCCGCCAATGCCACGTTAGGCCCGGCCACCCTGACGCTCACTGGAACATCACCCGTTGCCGGGAATCGAACGGCGACGCTCCCGATCACGATCACGGCGGCGCCGCCGTCGGCCAGCATCGCATTGACGCTTACTCCCGCCGCGTTGACCATCGCGCGGAGCGCAAGTTCGACAACCACCATCGCCCTTGCGCGCACGAGTTTCACCGGCGACGTCACCTTTGCCGCCGAGAATCTTCCGGCTGGAGTGACAGCAACGTTCACGCCGAACCCCAGCACGGGAACGGGGGCAACAACGACGTTGCAGCTGACCACGACCGGAGCAACACCCGTGGGGACAAGCACCATCACGATCCGCGCGACAGGAACCGGCGTTACCGCAGTGACGGCGCCGCTGGCGCTGACCATTACGCAATGAACCGGCTTTATTGTCCTGACGAATAGCCAAGAGTCACACAGCTAACCGACTCTCGCGTCGGGGAAGCCCTGTCTGCGTCGCTTCAATGCGTCACGCGCAGGGCTTCCGAGCGACCTTCGGTGACATGGATTATGAGCCTTCGCGGATCGGCCGGCGTTGCCTCTGCACGGCTCAAACGTCAGCTGGTATGCGGCCAATTCGGGCTGATCTGGAAGAGCTGGTGCCCTTCATCAGGGCGCTTATCGACGCCATACGCCCCGAAAAGCCGCTGAGCGAGCCCGCGCCGCCGGAGCGAGGCGTGCTGCCGCCGCAACCGTATCGCGAAGGATATGTACAGCCGCACCGGGACATGACTACGCCCGGGTGACCCCCCGGCCGTTTCAAGGCGCGACGTCGTGAAACGTTACGCCCGTTTCGTGCTGCAGCGCCCTTCGTAAGTGCCATTCGTCCTCGAAGAGAATCAGCGTGTTTCCCTTCGTGTCATAAAGACGCATCCGGCCGCGACCAGCGACAACCCGCTCGACCTCGTCTTTGGGGCCGGTGACCCATCGCGGAAAGCGATACGTCATGCGCTCGAACCGGCACGGCGCTCCATACTCATGCTCGAGTCGAGACTGCATAACGTCGAACTGGAGCATGCCCACGGTCCCGACAATCGGAAATGGCGCGCCGCCGGTCTCGCCATAGAACACCTGCGCCGCTCCCTCCTCGGTCAGCTCGCGTAATCCAGTATCGAACTGCTTGCGACGGAGCGGGTCGGCTGGAATGACACGAGCGAAATGTTCTGGAGCAAATCGCGGAATCCCGGCAAACTCGAAATCTCCGTTCTCGGCAAGCGTGTCGCCGATGCGCAATGTCCCACGGTCCATGACGCCAACCACGTCACCCGGCCAGGCCTCCTCGATGCCACTCCGCTCGCGGGCGAGAAACTGCTGCGGATGCGCGAGGCGGATCATCTTCCCGGATCTCACGTGCTTTACGTCCATGCCGGCCTCGAACTTCCCCGAGCAGACCCGCACGAATGCGATCCGGTCACGATGCTTCGGATCCATGTTCGCCTGGATCTTGAACACGAATCCCGAGAAGTGAGGGTGAGTCGGTTCGATTGGACCGGCGGTCGACTCTCGTGCCCGCGGAGGCGGCGCCAACTCGAGAAACTCGCGCAGGAAGGGCTCGACCCCGAAATTCGTGAGTGCGCTGCCGAAGAAAACAGGAGTAAGTGTTCCCGCATCGACCGCCTCGGCGCTGAACGGATGACCTGCCGTATCGAGAAGCTGGATGTCGTGCACCAACTGGGCATGGGCCTGTTCACCCAGCAACTCGCCAAGCCTGGCGTCATCAATCGACGCGACGCGGACCGTGGCCTCGCGCGCCCCGTGCTCGCGATCCCGCTCGAAGAGGTGCACCTCGCGCAGCCGTCGATCGTACACGCCGGAAAAGACGTCGTCGCGGAACACCGGCCACGTGATCGGATGACAGTCGATTCCAAGATCGGCCTCAACGTCGCTGATCAGCTTGAGCGGATCCTCTCCGATGCGGTCGCACTTGTTGACGAACGTGAAGATGGGCGTGCGGCGGCGCTTGCAGACTTCGAAGAGCTGGCGCGTCCGCTCCTCCACACCCCTCCGGTTGTCGAGTAGCATCACCGCGCTGTCGGCCGCTACCAGCGTGCGATAGGTGTCCTCGGAAAAGTCTTCATGGCCGGGCGTGTCGAGCAGGTTGATCTGATAGCCGAGGAATTCGAACTGCATGACGCTCGACGTGACCGAAATACCACGCTCCTGTTCGAGCTTCATCCAGTCGGAGGTCGCGTGACGTTGCGCCCGGCGTGCTTTCACCGCGCCGGCGAGATGGATCGCGCCTCCATACAGGAGCAGCTTCTCGGTAAGCGTGGTCTTGCCCGCGTCCGGATGACTGATGATCGCGAAGGTCCGACGGCGGCGCACCGCGCGCGCCAGCTCGTCGTCCATCATGACTCCTGGTAGCTCGGTGCTCATAAACCGCGTCTGGTCGTGGCTGGGAAGATCGGCCGACAAAGTTAACCGATGCGCCGGACACCGGTCTGCGGTGTGAAAATCGACTCGCGGCCCGTTGCCCGCACGTGCAATTTTGACTCCACACCAATGAACTTCGTCTTCCGCGCCTTACGAGCAATTGTCGTCACAGTAGTGGTGGCGTGCCTGGGGCTCGCGATATGGGTCTACATCGTCAGCGAGCGGCGGCTGAACAAGATCCATGATATGACGGTCACGCCCGTCGCGGCTCGCACCGACAGCGCTTCGATTACGCGCGGAGAGTACCTCTTTCAGTCCATCTCGTGCACGCTCTGCCACGGTGAAGACGGTGGCGGTGCAGTCCTCCAGCGGGATCGGTTTCTAGGCACGATCGCCGGGCCGAACCTCACACGGGGACGCGGGGGAAGCGGCTGGCAGCGGTCGGATATCGACTGGGTTCGCGCCATCCGCCGCGGTGTCAGGCCTGACGGCACGTCACTCATCGTTATGCCAAGCGAAGTTTTCACGCACATGGCCGAATCGGATGTCGGTGCATTGCTCGGCTACATGCGACAGCTTCCGCCCGTGGATCGCTTTGTGCCTGCGAGCAGGTTCGGGCCGCTGGGAAGAGCACTGCTCGCGGCCGGAAAACTCAACATCCTCGTCGCACCCAAGACACCGCGCTACGAAGCGCCGGCAATTCCACCACGTTCCGGAACGATCGAGTATGGCCGATATCTCGCTGACGTAAGCGGATGTCACGGCTGTCACGGCTACGGCCTTTCGGGTGGCCGAGTGGCGGGTCCGCCCGGACTACCACCAGCGTCGAACCTCACGCCGACGGGAATCGGAACGTGGACTGAAGCGGATTTCCGGCGCGCGATGCGTGAAGGAAAACGGCCTGACGGGTCCGCGATCGATCCGTTCATGCCATGGGAAGTTTTCCGTAAGATGTCCGACGCCGACCTGCACACGCTCTGGCTCTACCTCCAGAGCGTGCCGAGTAAGGAGTTCGGTAACAAGTAGTGCAACTCGTCAAGTAATCGCGCGTGCCCCTCGTTTGATGAAGCCCCAGATGACAAGGGCCAGGCCCACGATCACGAGGAGATGAATGAGACCGGTCGCTATCTTGAGCCCGAGCCACATAAAGGCCCAGGCCACTACAAGGATGATGCCTAACCAGAGTGATGGCATGATGTGATCCTCAAGTCACCGGATTACGCGAACGACGCAAGCGACCGCATCAGCACGGTCGCCTCAGGTACTCGTACACCTGAACTGGCAAAAATGTGTGGCCGGCCTGTGCGGTTCGCGTACCCCCCATGCCCCATGCCGAATCGCACAGTCGTCCCACGTTGCGCGAAATCGCTGCGCTCAAGTCGATCGTTGCCAGCCTATTGGCGAAGAAGCCCTAACGATCCTCGTCGTCGTCATCTTCATCATCTTCCAGGTCCCACTGCTTCAAATCAGTCACGGGGCGCGGAAGACGACCCTCGAGCCATTCGGCAGCATCCGCTGGCGTGAAAGCAGCGTCCCGGGTGTCAACGAGCCATGACAGGAAATCCTCAGGGCCGCCGTTCATATAGGGTGGAGGCGATACGGGTTTGAACACGGTCGGAAGGCGCTCCTCGACCGACACATAATTCAGGACGTGGCCGAGTTCCTGCACCACACGCCAGGCAAGCGGATGTCTGATATCGATGGCGAACTTCACCCACCATCGGCCTTCGGTGCTGTAACCAGAGCCGATCGGAGTCCTTATCGCAGGGACCTGCTTCAGGAACGAGAGCAGCGGTTCGAATGCGGCGTCGTCGTGCATGTGGGTTTGGCCGTCGTGTCGAGGTCCGAGAAAGATGTTACCATCGGTGTGTGCCAACGTATCCCGTTCATCTTGCTGTCGCCTACCTGATCGCCCAGGCGATCCTGGTCACCGGGTGGTGGCTGATACTCGCGCTGCTGCCTGACGCGCGCGACTGGTTCCGCCCAACCGGTGCGCCAGACTCCATGCTCCTGGCATTCTGGATCGCTGACCTCATTTGTATCGTCGTCGCTTCCCTGCTCGCGGCCTGGCTCCTGCATCGGCGCGACCCGCGCCGAGTAGTAGTGTTGGCATTTACGAGCGGAGCGCTGCTGTATGGAACGCTTTATTGCGCGACGCTTACCTGGTTGACTGGGGAGGCATGGCTCGGCGTGATACTCATGATTCCAGCGACCGCCGCCACGCTGGGCATCACGCGCACCGAATCGAGATGATGGAGTTCCGGTGGGCGGACCGCACGTTCCGTCAGGCACGAGATGCGAGCCCACTATGGAATCTCGCCAAGACGCTCGGCCAGGTTGCCGTGTTCTGGACCGTGTTTCTGGTGATCATCCCCGTCGGCTTGCTCAGGATCGAGCGCGCGCTCGGTGTCGCACCACTGGTGACACCCGTCGGTCGACCTGTTCTCTGGTGTATTCTCGTCGCCGCGAGTGCACTGGGCCTGACGAGCGGTGTGCTGATGGCCGTGCAGGGCGCGGGAACGCCCCTCCCCTTCGACGCGCCGCGGCGGCTGGTCGTGCGGGGGCCGTACCGCTATGTCCGGAACCCGATGGCCATTGCCGGTCTCACGCAGGGGGCGTGCGTAGCCCTGCTGCTGCAATCGTGGTTTGCGCTGGCGATGATACCGGCCGGCTTCGTGGTGTGGAACTACGGCGTGCGTCCCCTCGAGGAGCGACATCTGGAGCTGGTGTTTGGCGAGGAGTTCCGGCGATACAAGGGGGAGGTTCGCTGCTGGATTCCCGGGTTTCGCGCCTGGAAACGTTAGGCGTTCGGCCTACACAAGCTCGACGACCTGTCCAAGTCCCGGCGCGGCGGCCAGCCGGGCGTCGCGGGTCACCAGCTTCGCCCGCAACCCTTCAGCCAGCGCAACGTACGCGGCATCGTACGCCGTCAGGTTTTCACGATGGTCCCACATGCGCGCCAACAGGGGTTCGTGCGCGTAACGGGTCAGCGGAAACACCGCCAGCACATCGAGTGCCTGACGCGCCCGTTCGGCGTACAGCTCTCCGCGAAGTACGTAACGACGCAACACCTGAGCGACTTCGACGTCGATGAGGTGTGGCGCGCTGAGAGGCGCCTCGCGGTCCAGGAGCTGCGCGGCTATCGCAATGCCGGCATCCGTCTGCAGCAGGATCTCGATGACGATTGAAGCATCGACAACGATCACCGACCGTCACGCTCGGCGCGAACCGCATCCACCGGCTGCTCGCGCAACGCGGTTCGTGACAAGCTGCCAAGACGGGCCCGAAGTTCGGACGGCGTCAGTTGAGCGGCGGTCCGCTCGAGTTCCTGTTGCAAATAGTCGGACAGAGTCATTCCGGCCATCGCGGCCCGGGCCCGCAGGCGTTTGTGAAGCGCATCAGGCACGTGGCGCAGTTGAATCATCTTGGACATGTGCTAAACATGCCGAACATGTGGACAACATGTCAACCTGCCGGTTGGTAGAAGAGAATGACGTGCCGTCAACCGGGAGTGACCAGGGTCACGAGCCGATCGAACCTGCATAGTCGTCCTCCCTCTGGATCATCGCTTCAAGGAGAGATTGTGATGACGGCGTTCTTTCAATACGCATGGCGCATAACGGCTGCGGGATTGCTCATCGCCACCGCCGCCTCGGCACAAGGCTCGCCGAAATCGAAGGCGTTGCCGAAATCGAAGGAACAGCCGGCGACCCTGACGAAGGAAGAGCCGAAAGCCCTGCAGACGCGCGTGTGGGTAAACAAGAGCTCCAAGGTCTATCACTGCCCCGGAAGCATTTACTATGGCAAGACGCGTGACGGGGAGTTCATGGAAGAGGCGCAGGCGCGAGGTCAGGGTAATCGCGCCAATCAGACTCGAGGCTGCAGCAACGTGGCCACGAATGGACCCGCGCCGCTGCCGTTCGCGACCAATGCCGCGAGGCGAATGGTGTGGGTGAACACCGAGTCGGGCGCTTACCATTGCCCGAACACGGCCGACTGGGGCGCCACGCGTCGAGGGAGATACCTCACCGAGTCCGATGCCGCCGTGGGAGGACACAAACCCGCCGCAGGAAAGTCGTGTAGCGCTCGATGACCGGTCTCGCACGGTGCGCGCTCGCGGATCTGCGTCACCGCACGTGCGACGATTCAGGGCTATCCTGATGCATGTCTATCCGGCACATCGCCTGGACTGCTGATCTCGCTCGAGCGCTTCCTAACGATGGCAAGCGATACGAGGTGCTGGACGGCGAGCTCTTCGTTAGTCCGGCGCCGAGCTTCAATCATCAGCGCGTCCTGCAAGCGCTCTTCCGGCTGCTGGATCACTGGGTCCGCATGCACGAACTCGGCGAAGTGTTCATTGCGCCCGCCGAAGTCGAGTTCTCACCGCGGCGCCTGCTCCAGCCCGACCTCTTTGTCATCCCATCCACGCCGGGGAATCGGCCCCGCGTTTTCCGGGACATTGGAAAGCTGCTCCTCGCGGTGGAGATCCAGTCGCCTAACACGGCGCGTGCCGATCGCACGACGAAGCGCGACATCTTCCAGGATGAACGCGTTCCGGAATACTGGATCGTCGACCCCCACGGTCGCGTGATCGAACGGTGGATGCCTGACGACCGGCGTCCCGAAATCCTGTCGACTTCCATAAGGTGGCAACCCACACTGCGGGTTCTGCCGGTGGAGATTGACCTGATTCGCTTCTTTGCAGACGCTCTCGATTGATCTCGGATTTGCGCGGTAAGTCAAAACACCTTGAACGCAGAGGGACGCGGAGGTATCGCGGAAGCGCGCGACTTGAACATCAAAACAAGATGTTCATCAATGGCGTCACGAAATCTGTTCTTTGTCCAACAAGAGCTTTTACAACCTTCCGCGACTCCGCGAGAGAACGGCTGTCCAGCGTCAGCGCAGTGTGCGCTCCACGGTGGCGGCTCGGCCGAGTGGCGTTTCGGATGTGACATGCACGATGCCGAGGCGACCGTCGCCTAACGCGCGGCGATCGAGCTCGCCGAGTGGGATGACCCCGCTCGACAAGGCCAGGCCCGGCCCGATCAGACGCTGGACGACGCGAACTCGCGGCGCGCTGACTCCAGCTCCCGCCGCATCCGTGCGACGCAGCGCGATCGCCTGTGAACTGCGCATCGACGTTTCTGGCATCCTCACGTCGTAATGCAGCTCGCTTCGCAAGGCGTCGAATCGGAACGACACTGACGCCGAGCCGGCACGGGCGCGATAGGTCTGGACTCCGGGTGGCTGGCCGTTGCGCAGGACAGGCGTCGTCAGGGGCGCACGACGCCTGGCGCCGCCGGGCGACTGCTCGAACGCGTACGCCATCGCCACGAGCTTCACATCATCGAACGGCTTCCCCATCATCTCCAGTCCCACGGGGAGGCCATCGTTGGTGAAGCCTGCGGGCAATGAAAGCGCCGGCAGTCCACTTTGCGCGCTCAGGCTGCATGTTGCTCCTTGCTGCGCCTCGCCTACGAACGCCGGCCGCCGTTGCATGGTCGGGTAAATCAGCGCATCGAGATTGAGCGAATCGAACAGCGCGACCAATCGCAGCTTCAATGCGGCTTGCTTCCGCAAAGCGGCCTTGTATGGCTCGCTGTCACGCGTCGATATGCTGTCACGGATGCGGAACGTCGCGTCGAGCGCCTCGTGATGCAGGCCGCGCTCGAGGATGTCGCGCAGTGAGGACACTGGCGCACCGGGGAACCTGGCGAAGAAATCCATCAGGTCCCACTTGAACTCGAAACCTATGACTCCCGTTCCGGCGATCAGCGAGTCGAGGTTGGGAATGGTGACGTCGATGACCTCCGCACCTAACGCGCCCATCGCCCGCGCAGTGGACCGTATGGAATCGGCGATGTCGCCGTCGGTTCCCGTCATGTAGTTGCGCAGGATCCCCAGTCGCTTCCCGCGCAGTGCGTCCTTGTTGAGCGCTGCCGCGAAACGCGGCAGCTCGCGGCCGTCGAGGACCGCCGTCGCAGCGTCTGCAGTATCGCGCCCAACGGTGAAATCGAGCGCGATGGCGAGATCGGTCACCGTGCGCGCGAGCGGGCCGGTCACGTCCTGCGTATGCGAGAGTGGGATGACACCGTGCCGGCTGACGACGCCACTCGTCGGCCGCAGGCCATACAGCGAACCGAACGCCGCGGGAATGCGGATCGAGCCGCAGGTGTCGCTCCCCCATCCGACTGCGGCAAAGGACGCCGCTATCGCTGCCCCTGTGCCTCCGCTCGATCCGCCCGGGCACCGCCGCGGATCGTAGGGATTGCGCGTCTGGCCACCCATCGAGCTGACACTCGTTATGCCGGCGGCGAGTTCGTGCAGGTTGGACTTGCCGATGATGATCGCCCCCGCATCGCGCAGCCGCCTGACGATGAACGCATCCTCGCGCGGCGTGAACGTTGCCAGCGCCAGGGTCGATCCTGTCGTCGGCATGTCGGCCGTGTTGTAGTTGTCCTTGAGGATGATCGGAATCCCGTGCAAGGGACCGCGCACCTTACCGGCCCGTCGTTCGGTGTCCATGGCCCGTGCGTCACGTTCCGCGGCTGGATTCACCCGGACCATGGAATTGAGCGTTGGACCTTTCTGGTCGTAGGCCGCGATGCGGGCCAGATATGCGCGCGTGAGGTCGAGCGCAGTGAAGCGCCTCTCGCTCATCCCCCGCTGCAGGTCCGTGATGGTGGCTTCGACGACAACCGTATCGAGTTTCGGCGACACGATTCGTGGGGTAGCCTGCGCACCAGCCGCGGATATCACTGCCATCAGCATCAGGCCGGTTGTGCCTCGCATCATCATCCGGTTCTCCAAATAGGTGTCTGACCCCTATCGAATGTCTGCTTAGGTGTCTGACCCCTAGCCTAGGGGTCAGACACCTAGAACTTTGTTGTAGCCAACCTGTTGACGGCAAACGGTTTAGAATACTGTCGACATTTGAACTTTGTGTTGCTACAGCAATTGTACTTTATGTTATTGAAGTTTATATTTGTACAGCATGGCAAAAGAGTTTTCTGACGACAACCCGTTCCGGGTCCATGGGATCGTCCACGACGAGTTCTTTACGAACCGGGTGGCCGAACTCGGAAAAATCGTTCGTGCCCTGCGAGAACCCGGCGCGAAGCTACTCGTCTACGGACCGCGACGCATGGGCAAGACGTCGGCACTCGTGCGAGCCATCGAACAGCACGAGACGGAGGGTGGCCTCGCGTTCCTCGCCGACGTGTCGACAGCCACCACGCTCATCGACATCGCCAACCGCATCCTCGACGCGGCGGTCCGGGCGGTTGGCAAACGCTGGCGGGATTCGATCTCCGACTTCGTTTCGCGCATCGGCATCTCTCTCACGCTGAAGCCGGAGCCCGGGTCGGGGCTTGTCCTTCCCAGCCTGGATGTCGGCCTCCGCTCCGCCGCGCTCGAAGAGCAGCGCCACTCGCTGGCGCAGACACTCGACGCCATCAACGTCCTGGCCGGCGATCGCAAAACGACGTTAGGCGTGGTCCTCGACGAGTTCCAGGAGATCAACCGATTCGGTGGCGACTCCGCCGAGTGGCATCTGCGGGGGATCATCCAGCATCACCAGCACGTGAGCTATGTGCTCGCCGGTTCCCAGGCGCACATCATCGAGCGGATGCTCGACCAGGGGCGCGCATTCTATGGGCTCGCTGATCACCTGCACTTCGGGCCGATCGATCCGGAACACCTGGCGCGCTGGATCGAGGAGCGACTGACCGGGGCAGGTGTGACAGCATCTGGCGTCGGTGCCGCGATTGTCAGTGCGGTCGGTCCGCGAACGCGCGACATCGTCCTCGTCGCCCGCGAGTGTTTTGACAATCGCGTCGCGGCCGGTTCCGCGACGGACGTCGATGTACGCGTGGCAGTCGACAACGTCGTCGCCAACCAGGCGGCGCTGCTCGAATCGGTCTGGATGGGATTCAGCGCGCTGCAGCAGAACGTATTGCGCGCGGTGGCGGCCGATACGGACGGACTCACCACGGCGGCATCGATGCGGAAATACGGACTGGCAAGCAGCGGATCCGCGACGAACGCGGCCACAGCGCTCATGAACGGCGGGCATTTATTGAAGGCCGCTACGTCAACGGGGTATGCGTTCGACAGCCCGTTTCTCAGGCGATGGGTTCAGTTGAACACGTTGGCGGACGTTGGGGTGCGTACGGTGTGACACAAGCGCGTGTCTCGTGTGTCATGGCACGTTCTCGATCGTCGCACCGACACGCTCAGCCATCGTTCGTTCCGCCGCTGAACTGCCAACGACAATTGACTGGTCAAGCGCGACGTTGCGCCTGATCGCAAACTCGATGAGCGGTCCGGGGATCGGTTTCCGACACCAGCAAACCGGCGGTCCGGCGTCGTGAGGGCAATACGCCCAGTCGAAGTCACCGCCTAACGCTTCCCGCAGGCTTGAGAACTCCTGTTCGACTGTTGCTGCGGTCGTTCCGCCGCGTGCGATGTGGGGCCGCCAGGCGTGGACGAAGGCCAACCAGCCCTCACTGCGATATCTCGCGATAGTCTCGAGCAAGGGCCTCGAGTCGTCACCGGTCAACTGGTCGAGGTCGAGGATCAGCGCGCGGTTCTCTCCCTGCGGTGCGCGAGGGGTCGGCGCGCGCCGCTCGACCTCCTCGAATCCTTCGTCCGACGTCGGCTCCTCCAGCGTGCGTTCATAACGAAATTGCGCATCGGGCAGAAGGTAGCGAGTGTCCATCTTCGAGCGCTGCCTGATTACCTCAGGAGTCGGCAACGAACCGTGAACGTCGATCAGTCGCCGAATGGCGTTGATCTGTGCGTCGCCGATATCTGTCTGGAGCCAGATGCAGCGCACGCGGACACCGTGAAGCCACGCAGTCTCGATCACTTCATTCCGCGACGCACGGGACGGATACGTGTTATCCAGAACGACTCGGCGCCTGCCTCCTTCGAGCACTTCGTCGAGTCGAGGCACCAGGCCGGCAAGCGTACCTCCGGTCTCATCACGGTTGAGACGCTCGTATCCTTTCGCCTCGAGCTCGCGGGCGAGAGTCGTCTTTCCAGCGCCGGGCATTCCCATGACGACGACAACATCGCCGTCGTTATGCGTGCCTGGTCGTCGCTGATCGCGAGGGACTCGCAGGAGTCTGCCGCAGAACTTCGCGTCGAGCATGGCGCGGTCGTCATCGGTGAAAGAGATGTTGAGTGCCCTGACGATAGACGCAATGGTCTCGACTCTCGTCGCGCCGGGAAGTGGAACGACCTGCTCACCAAACGTGAGCAGCCATGCCAGCGCGATCTCTTCCGGCGTCGCGTTATGCCGGTCCGCGACTGCTCGCAGAACCACGTCGCGCGCGAGCAACTTACGCCGGTCTCCGCCAACGGGACGATAGGCAATCAAGCGGATGCCATTGTCGCGGCAATATTCGGCGACGCCGTTGCGGAGGGCCTCGTCGCTGAGCGGACCGAGACTGACCTGCACCGTGGAAATCGGCACGATCGCCTGTGCGTCGCGAATCTGGCTGACGGTGACGTTGCAAAGTCCGACTTCGCGGATCCAGCCGTCCGCCTTCAACCTGGCGAGTGCGCGGACCGACGTCGCGAGGGGAGTCCTGGGATCAACAACGTGCAGCTGAT
>Ga0209486_10000188_pt1 | contig 29229 bp, 27 predicted proteins | sample NCCompost_FD_187518 | JGI IMG/M metagenome (GOLD analysis project Ga0209486, IMG submission 187518) | Agricultural soil microbial communities from Utah to study Nitrogen management - NC Compost (SPAdes) (version 2) | ecosystem: Environmental > Terrestrial > Soil > Agricultural land | place...
TCTGAACCCGAATACGTCGTCGCGACCGCCGCCAGCGGAAGTCCGGTAGCATGCGCCAGCGCTTTGCCCAGCCCGATGGCCGATCCACCGCCGTACGCCAGGAGCGATTGCGGCCGGCTGCGCTCGAGCGCCGCCCGCGCGTCAGCGACCACCTCCACCGGAACGTGCAGTCGCGCGCCGCTGTATTCGCCGACCAGCCTGCTGCCTAACAATGATACGACACGCTCCCGTTCCGCGGCGCGACCGGGCGTGGTCAGCAGCATGACGCTGGAGAAGCCGGCGCGGTCCAGTTCGTCCGGCAGCGTGCTGAGGACACCGGTGCCGAAGACGACGCGAACTTCGTGTGTGACGTACGAAAAGGTCATCCGGCGAGCCGTGCGAGCAGGTCGCGCGCGAATGAGACCTCATCGTCGTTCACGAGGTGGCCCATCCCGGGGTAAATCCGGGTCGTCACGCTGGCGCCCATCCGTTCGTAGATGGCCGCACTTTCCCGCACCCTCGGTTCCGGTACGTGCGGGTCGACATCACTGCACCCGAAAAACGCCGGTGTGGACTGGAAGCTGCCTTGCGCGTCCCACGTCGTTCCCGGCGGACCGATCAACCCTCCGGAGAACGCAATCACACCACCATAACGAGCGGGGCGGCGCTGGGCCGCGGTGCAGGTCAGGCACGCCCCCTGCGAAAACCCGAGCAGCATGATGCGCTCGCTCGGCACGCCACCGGAGACAATTTCCTCGATGAGGCCGTGGATCACGGCAATGCCTGACGAGATGCCCGGCTCGTTCTCGGGAATCGGCGACAGGAAGCTCTTCGGGTACCACGTGCCGCCATTCGCGCCAGGCGCCACATACGCAGCGCTCGGATGATCGATCAGCGGCACCAGGTCGAGTATATTTCGCGGACCCGCCCCCCGGCCGTGGATCATGATGACAGCGGCGCGCGCCTCGGACACCGGAACGCCGGCACGCAGGACCGGTTGCCCGGTGTGCGGAGCAAGCTCGCTGGTCACGATGCCGTCACCGTGGGTAATCCCGCCTCGATGTTGCGGCGGTTCCCTTCCTCCCACGGCGGAAGCTTCAACGACGTCCCCAGCTCCGCCACAGATTCGTCGGCCGTAAAACCCGGCGGAATCGTTGCCACTTCGAACAGCACGCCGCCCGGCTCCCGGAAGTAGATCGACCGGAAATACTGGCGATCCAGGACTTCCGTCACGGGAATGCCGCGACGCACCAGCTCGCGGCGCAACTCGAGCTGTTGATCGGGATCATCAACCGCAAAGGCGACATGATGCACGGTGCCGAGGCCATTGATGCCGTTGGCGGCATCGCCGGCACGCACGATCTCCACCAGCCGTCCCGGTACATCCCCGTTGACCGCTACGCGCAGCGCGTCCTCCTGTTCCCCGACAACGCTCGTCTCCATCAACTCGCTCATGAACGAGAGCGTCTGCTTCGGATCGCGGACGGTCAACGTCACGCCGTGGATGCCACGCAAGGCATGGGCTTCATCGATGTCCGGCTTGCGCCACGGCGTTCGTGGATCCGACTGGCTCTCCACGATCCGGATCGTGAGTCCCGACGGGTCGCGGAACCGGACGGCGCTTTCACCAAAGCCGGAGCTCTCCGCTTCGAACGGAACGCCTGCATACGCCAGTCGTTCAAACCAGAACGGCAGCGATCCGGGTGATGCGGAAAACGATGTCGCGGTGATCTGCCCCGCCCCGTGCGTTCCCTGCCTAACGCCCATCTGGCCGTAGGGGAACGTGGTCATGATCGTTCCCGGCGTGCCCTTTTCGTCACCGTAATAAAAGTGGTAGACGTGCGTGTTGTCGAAGTTCACCGTCTTCTTCACGAGGCGCTGTCCGAGAAGCCCGGTATAGAAATCGAGGTCGTCCTGGGCCTCACTGACGGTCGCCGTCACGTGATGCAGGCTGCGGATAGGTTTGTCCATCAGCGCAAATTACTGTCGGCGCGCAACGATCGCCTGTCCATCGTCCGCAAGCAGCTTCAAGGTCCCGTCGGCCAGGATTTCGAACCGGGCAACCGTACCGAGTGCCTGCAGGAACGCTGTCTCCTGGCTCATGCGCGGTTCAGCGCACGCCATCCTGGTTGAGACCAGGGTGCCGAAACTCAGGCCCTCTCCGCTCAGGCGGTACGGGCCGGAGTAGCGATTGCAGGACGTCGTGCCCCCGACGCGATTCGACCGCATGAAGACCATCGTCGGCGGCGGCTCCGCCATCGCGGTGCCTCGAACCTCGCGGACGATCCACTGCTCGCCGACCAGCAGCGAGGATGGCTCGCCTCCACATCCAGTCACGGCCGCGCCGTCATGCGTGATGTGCACGGTGTAGGGGTGCGGCATTCCGGTCGCCCCATCAGCGCACAGGGAATCGCTCACCACCACCGTCAGCTTCGATGACGTTTGCGTGATGTAGGTCGTGGCCCGGCCGGTCGTGGTCACCGACGCAGCAGAAGACTCCACGGTATCGGCGCCATAGTTGCCGATGTAGGTGATCCTGCCGCCGACAATTCTCAACACCCAACCCGGCTCATGCCCGCGCGCCTCGAAGGGCAACGTTGACTGCTCGAGACATGATCCCGGATCCTGCCCCTTTACACGGATTGTTGTCGACGAGTCCTGCCTGACGACATACGTCGTGCTGTCGGAAACCGCGACATCTCGCAGCTCCCCGCCGGCCGACGTCCGTCGCAGCGTCAACCGCTCGCCGTCGATGATCGCGACCGCGGAATCGCCGCCATACCGGAGCGTCACCTCGTGATCTCCGCAGTTCAGCAACACGGCCGGCGGAATGACCGAAGCCGTGGAGACGCTGCTCGAGTCCACGATCGCGCTATCTGCGTTTTTGTTGGCCCTGGATTGACAGGCAAGTGCAACGAGGATGGTCACCACTACGCGGCCATGATTCATCCGTGCTCCGTGTCTTCAACCGTTGCGGGAATCCAGTATCCGTTGCGCTTCCATCAGGTCGTCGATGAACGACTGCATTTCTGCCCGCCGCGATTCATCGTCGGCCGCCCGCAAGATAGAGGACGGATGCACCGTTGCCATCACACGAGGCGCGATCGGTGACGACACCAGTGTGCCCCGGCTCTTCGTTACCCTGAACGACGGACCGAGGATGGCGTGCGCTGCCGTCGCGCCAAGACAGATCACCAGCGCTGGTTGAAGTGCCGCTATCTCCGCCTCGAGCCACGGCCGGCAGGCCCGGATCTCGTCCGCTTTTGGTTTCTTGTGGATGCGGCGCTTCCCTCGCAGTTCAAAGCTGAAGTGCTTGACGACATTCGTGAGATACGCGGTTTTCCGGTCGATGCCGGCCGCTTCCAGCGCGTCATCGAGCAGACGTCCCGCTGGTCCGACGAACGGCTCGCCCGCAACGTCTTCACGATCACCTGGTTGCTCGCCGACGAGCATCAACCGCGGCTTTTTCCGGGACTCGGAGTTCCCGAACACGGTCTGCGTTGCATTACGCCACAACCGGCAGGCCTGGCACCCCCGGGCCGCTGCCTCGGCATCCGCGAGCGAGGCGACACCTTGCTCCACCGCGTCGCGCCAGGCAGCCGGCTCCGGTGACTGCGACTCGGGTTTCACGACGGTGGATTTCATGCGTTAGGCAGTCTTACCTCTGCTTGACGCCGCTAGCACAACGGGAACCGGCGTCGTGCGCATCCGGTAGCACGGCCCATGACCGTTGTCTCCCAGCTTCAATCCGAAGGAATCCTTCGCCTCGGTGGCATGAAGACCGGCTTCCGGTATCGGTATGCCAATGGTACCCGTGCGCCGCGCCGACAGGTCGAGCGAATTCAGCTGCTGAAGATTCCGCCTGCCTGGACCGCAGTCGCAATACATGACTCCCAGTCAGCCTGGATTCAGGCCGTGGGCAAGGACAAGGCCGGTCGGTGGCAGTACCTGTACCATCAGCGTGCTGTTGAAAAACGGGAACGGCGAAAACACAAGCGCCTGGTCGCATTCGCGAAAAAACTTCCGCTGCTGCGGGCCCGGATATCGCGCGACCTGGCACGGAAGGACTACAGTCGGGAGCGCGTACTCGCATGCATGCTGCGCGTGCTCTCCATCTGCTTCCTGCGGCCGGGCAGCGAGGAGTACGCGAGCGAAAATGGCAGCTACGGAATCGCGACGCTGCGCACGAGACACGTCGACGTGCGCGGAAAGACGGTTCGCCTGCGTTTCGTCGGAAAGAGTGGCAAGGATCACGTCTACACGTTTGAGGACAAGCGCATCGCATCGGTGGTGCGGTCGCTGCTCAAGGTGGGCGGTCGGCGCGTGTTCACGTTCCAGGACGAAACCGGTGCGTGGAAGGCAGTGCGCCGGCAGCACATCAACGCCTACATCAAGGACGCTATGGGCGACGCGTTCAGCGCCAAGGACTTTCGTACGTGGGCCGGCACGATCACGTGCGCCTGCGCTCTGGCGCGCACTGGATTGGATCCGTTCGACTCGCCGGCGCAGGTGAAGAAGAAGCTCATTGCGGCCGTAAAGGAGACTGCTGAGACGCTCGGGAATACACCGGCGGTGTGCCGCGCTTCGTACATCTCGCCGGCCGTGACCCGCGCATTTGAAGCCGGCCGTGTGATCAATCGACCAGTTGTCGCGGTGAGCGACCTGGCGACGTCACGCGGCCGGCTTCATAACTGCGAGCGCTCGCTCGTGCGATTGCTCGAGGAGTTTGGTACCCAGACGAAGCGTGGCTGACAGAGGCGAGGTGGTTCGCCGCGCGCCGCCAGCCACGCCTGCGTCAGACTATTGGACGGCGTCCCTGGAAAGCACGAACCAGGAAGATCACGATCGCCGCGACCAGAAGGATGTGAATCATTCCGCCGATCGTGTACGAGGACACCAGGCCGAGCAGCCACAAGACCAGTAGGACTACCGCGATGGTTAACATCGTAGCGACTCCGTGAAGGGTGAAACGCGGCGCTTCTCCATCGTGCGCGCCATGGGAAAAGTCTACCCCGCGCGTTTCGAAGGTTGCCCGTGACCTTGGTCACTCGTCAGGCTGCATGAGCCCTGAACCGGAGTGAACCATGCGTCGTGCCTGACGACTTGATTTGTTCACCCCGCTTCAAATAGCCTGATTGTCGAGCGTGCCCGCTCAACCGTTATGCACCCTCAGCCCAACTCCTCCATGCGCATGTACGGCCTGGTCCTCGCACTCCTTATGTCGCTTTCCATTCCTGCGACCGCGCAAGGCACTGCACAGACCCGACAGGGATTCTGGATCACTTTCGGGTTCGGTGCCGGTTCTCTCGGATGCGACGATTGCAACGATGAAGGTGAGGAAGACGATCGGCTGAGCGGTGTAAACTTCCAGCTCCGGGCCGGCGGTACGTTGAGTCAACGGCTGCTCATCGGCGGCGAAATCAACGGGTTCACCAGGAGCGAAAACGATGCGACGCTGACCGTTACCAATATCGGTCCGGTGTTGCAGTTCTATCCGAGCGCGCAGGGCGGCTTGTTTCTCAAGGGCGGTCTGGGTCTCGCGACCGCCGAGGTTGACTTTGGAGGTCTTTCGGTCGAAGACGAAGGCTTCGGCGTGACGATTGGCATCGGCTACGATGCGCGCGTGGGGAAAAATTTCGCGCTCACGCCATATTTCGACATCCTGTCCAGCACGTTCAACGGCACAAGCCTGAACCAGGTGGCGATAGGACTGGGCTTCACCTGGCCGTAAGGCAGCGACTACCGGAGCCTGCGGTCGATTTCGTGGATCAGCGTTTTCCGCTTCTTGTTCTCCGCCTCGTACGCGCGCAGCACGCGTAGTTCTTCCGGGTTCAGGTCATCGAGCCGCGGCTTCGCCCCACGCACCGATAGCTCGTCGTAGTCGGGGATCGGCAACTCACGATCCGATCCGGTCAGGATGCGCTCTTCACTGGTCGTGATTCGTTCTTCACTCGTCTCGGGACGCGTGCTCCCGGCGAGATTGCGTTCGAGTTCATCGCGGTCCATGGTCTTTTCCGTTTCCACTACACGTCGCTGCCGGTCGTCCTGTGTGGGGAGCCCGTTAGGCAGGATGAGCTCCTGGAAATGATCGTCGCGCTCCAGGAAAAGGTGCGGCACGTCGGTAAACGACGGATCGGCCTGAAAATCCACGAGGTAATACTCGCCCTCCCGGATCGTCCGGGCGCGGTCGTGGTCCTCGTCTGAACGAACGAGGATATCGCCCTGCTCACCCTTCACCCACGCGAACCACAGGTCGTTCCCCAGCGTAAGGATCCGGTTCTCATTGGGGGTTTCGAACAGGGTATATCGGCCGTGGCGCTGCACCGTCGCCGTCATTGATTCATTCTCCATGCGTCTATGGGCCCGCAACGGGCCGAAGGTTGCCGCACGCGATCACCGTCATGTCACTCGGCGAGCGGTGCACGTTTACGGAATAGGGAACGCCAACCGTGAGCAGGGTCTTGACGCGAGCGGTCGTCTCAGCAGCCCCGTCCGCGCGAATCGTCATGGCCGCATAACGAGACGGGTCGCCGATCACGGCACCCGAACTGTCGCAACCACCGCTGTGGACGTGCCAGGGATTGGTATCGCCCGACCTGGCGCCCTTGATGCGAATGCCCACGATCAGGCTGTCGCCGGCTGCCGGTTGTGCGGTCGCCGTCCCGGTCACCGTCGAACCATTCTGTGATTGGAGAGTGGCGCTCCACTCCTTGAAACTCAGCGCCAGCACCGCCGTCGCCGCCACCGCCAGAACCGCCCCTGCGTCGCGTCGCAGCATGATGTCCCTCCTGAATCGTCTGTCGCAGCACTACCCCGCGCAGCGCGAAGGTTGCGGAGAAATGAGGCGACCGATGCCGTGGAAATGTGAGATTCCGTGGCCCGAAGACGATCCGGGGAGCAGATCAGCCTTTCACTGATGGGGTGATGCAAAATCCATCGTGCGGGGAATGTCGCGAGCGCTTCCGCATTCCAATACTGTCGCCACCCAGCGGCCACGCCGTGTAGTCGCAAGCGACCTATCGAGCCGGAAATACACCAATGCCTATTCCAGACGAACGCCTGCCGGAGTTTGACGAAATCGAAGAGGTGGAGGAATCCTCCGAAATGCTCGATGAATCCGACGAACTGGAGTTCGAGTCGTCCGACGCCGACAGCGCGGATGACGGAATTCTGGAACCGGATGAAGAGGAGGACACGGCAACCTTCGGGTACGGAGATCCAGCGGAGTGATGGTTTGCGGAGCGGCTTGACCGCTTCGCGATTCGGCGGCTGTGTCGTCAGCATGAGCAAGCGAGACGCGCTTCTCGCTCAGCTCAACGTGGTTTGTGGGAGACCACGGCTGGCGTCCAGTCGCCGACTCATTTTTTGCCCTACCCCTTCCGGGCTATGAGAAAAGGGGCCCGACGCGGAATGCAATCGACGCGACGGTTCTGCCACCTTGCAAGCGGGTCCCCGGCGTCGCCGGAAGACCCAAAGCGACAGGACGAACTCTTCACAGGAGGCTTTATGACCTGGGACGAGATCAAGGGCAACTGGCGCAACTACAAGGGCCGCCTCAAGGAGAAATGGGGCGAGCTGACCGACGATGATCTCGACAAGATCGAAGGGAAACGCGACCAACTCCTTGGCACCCTTCAGAATCGTTATGGTCGGACGAAGGACGCAGCGGAACGCGAAGTCCGCGAATTCGAGGACAGCCTTCGTTCGGTCGGTACGGCCCCACCGACCTACTAACCAAGGGGCACTTTCCAGGCGCCGTTCGCGTGATTTGCCGCGGGCGGCGCCTGAGTGTGATCTGGATCCCAAACGTCCCTTTTACCTATCTCTCCAGACACAACCGTATCCCCCCAAAGGTAGATGCAAAGTCGTTACCGCGGCCCAATGTCGCGCGGACACTGGACTCGGCATGTTGTGCCACGCACCCACCAGCACCTGACGAGGATCTGACATGGACATGACGTTCGACTTCCATCAGCCCGGCCTCGCCACCATCGACGGGCCCGCACTGATCGATCGCTCACTTGATGATGAGCCCGAGTCGAAGACGGACGTCGAACGCTTCAGTGGATCCCGGCTGCGTACATTTGGTGCAACGCAGACCGCAGTAGCCAGGCGCGTCCGCCCCCGCCGCCGGAGTGCGGTCATCCTCGGACTCGAGGGAGCTCTCGTCGACACCCGCGAAGCGTCGACGCTGTCCTGGCTCGTTGCCTTGCATGACGGCGGCCATGACGTGTCGATCGACCTGCTGCGTCACCTGAGCGGAGTTGCTGGCGACGAATTGCTGCGCATTGTCGCCGGCTTGACGGCCGACTCACCGGAAGGCCTCGGCATCCTGCGCCAGCAGGAGCGGATCTTCCGAACCTGGTATCTCCCCCGCATCCTGCCGTTCGTTGGGGCGCGTCGCCTGTTGCAGCGCATGAAATCCGACGGACTGCGCGTCGTCGCGCTTTCCGGCGGAAGTTCGGAGACGGCGCCGGAACTGGTGCGGGCGTCAGGCGTGGCGGACCTGCTCGACGACATCGTCGCTGCAGATGGCGGACCCCGTGATGCGGCACTGAACGAAATCATTACTTCACTGATGGTCACCTGCGGATGCAAGCGTGACGGCATCGTCCTCGTTGGCGACTCGCCGTACGACGTATCCGCCGGCGAGCGGGCTGGTATCGACGTCGTCGCACTGCGTTGCGGCGGGTGGACTGATGCCTCGCTCCAGGGTGCGCTCGCGGTCTACGAAGATCACGTGCACTTGCTGTCTCAATTCCAGACGTCGCCACTGGGTGCGCTCGGCACGATGAGGGCATCACCGGACTACCGGTTGGCGCGAGTACAATAGATAGCGGTCAGGTGGGAGACATCGATCGCCACCCGAAAGGTGGCGGTCTTTGTTTTTAGCGGGTGCGTTCGCGAGGTGGCACTCCGCGTGCCGGGATCGCCATGCGCTGGCAGAATTCGTTGCTGAACTTCTCCGCGATCCGTACTGCCCACGTCGCGCATCCCGCACCCAGGAGCCGGTCGGGAAACTCGGGATCATCCTCGCGTGCCAGTGCGTTATGCGGGAACTTCCCGCGAATTCGCCGCTCCAGATTCTGCCGTCGTCCATGAGAGTCCCGCCATTCCTGGCGACCGTGGACGAGCGCGTCACGCAAGGCGACGAGACCATCAACATCCCGGAACGGTGAACGCGCTTCATCGAACGGCTCGGCATCGGCGACAACAAGTGCCAACTGATACTTATGGAGTATGGGTGGCCGCGCGACTGCCGACCAGAAATGCGCCGGCACCGCCAGCACCCGTCGCTGATTTTCGGGATTGCCGTTGGCGATGTGATCCTGGACTTCCAGGTACAGCTCGTTGATGGACGACTCGAGGAAGGCGGCTGCCGCCAGCACCGAGCCAATCACATAAGCCCGGTGTTTCCGGATGATGTCCGGGTCAGTAGTCCCTGCATGTTCCTTCTCGATTTCGCACGCCAGGTCGGCGAGATGGCGCGCCGCATACAGGTGATGACGATACAGACTTGCCGGAACCTGATCCGGGCCGGTGTCCCCAGGTTCCGGAGTGAGATCGACCAACGCGTCCCCGCTCAGTGACACTTGCCTGCCGCGCGGTCCCAGACACGACCCTGCGTGTCAATGAACGCATGCTGATACTCCTCAGCGCCTAACGTGAGCTTCAGCACGCCGTGGTGGCCCTCGATCCGGGTGACCGAGTTTGGCTGGACCGGCTTACGGGTTCCGGTCAGGTCGGCACCACCGGTTCCGACGATGATTTGCGCTATCCCGCGGACCGTGTCCCGCAATCCGGCCGGCGTCTGCGGCGCGAATCGTTCATAATGGTGTTCGTGCCCATTGATAACGAGGTCGACGTTGCCTTGGTACAGGAGGTTCCAGATTCCCGTCATCCGTATGTCACCCGCGTGCCCCCCCGAGCTGAAACGGGGTCGATGGAAATACGCGATGGTGCACTTCTTGGTGTTTCCTTCCAGTTCCTTCTTCAGCCACGCTTCCTGCTCGCGTCGAAGCTCCACTGAGAATGCGGGATTGGTCACGATTTCACTGTTCAATCCGATGATTTTCCATTCGCCGAGATCGTAGGCAAAAAATCCCTTTCCCTTTTCCCCGGCGTTCTTCCCGAAGAGCGCGTAATACGCCTCACCGAAGCCGCCATCGAGGTCGTGGTTTCCGATGGTCGGACGGATGTTGCGCATGATCCGCTTTGTGGTGTCACCCCAGGAGGGCTTCCAGCAGCGGTCCCAGTTTGGCGCCGCACCGTTCGGATAGACGTGATCGCCGACCGTGAACACCGCATCCTGCACTTTCGCCACACTATCCTCGCGCAGGATGCTGTCCACTATGGCGGCTGTCAGTTCGTCATACCGTGTCCCGCAAACTGCGATATCACCCGCTCCGATAAGTACCGAAGCGCCGGCTATGGCCAGCAGTTCCGCTGGTGCATCGGCCGGTGGAGGAGTGATCTCTACCGGAGGAAAACAGTTTGCAGCGACCAGCGCAGCGCCAAGCGCTGAAAGTCGAAGCGCCGCGCGTTTCCTTGCTGTTGTCTTTCGTATGTCCTGCATAACCTTGCCCTAGAAAATAAATCCGGTGCCGATCAGCACTTTCCGTTCCTTCTGGTTCGTGAAGGTGATTGAAATGCTGGTGGATGGCTTGAGCACGCCCAACCACAGCCCACCGCCCATACCCGTATGCCAACCACCCGGCGACTCCCTATCCACATACACTCGACCGGCGTCGGCGAACCCGAAGATGCCCGTATTGAGAGGCAGGATGAAGGGGAACTCCGCTATCGGGATACGTAGCTCTGCCGAGCCGTATATCATGGCGTCACCGGTAAGGGCACTACGTGGCAGCGTTCGCACGGACTGTCTGCCGCCGAGGAAGGCGCCCTCGAAGTACGGGTAATCGCCGAAGTTCTGCTGGCCACCCAAACGAGTAGCAAATACCGGACTCAACGGCAACGGGAGCGTGAACCAGGTTGTCGTAACCGCGGAGAATGTTCCAAACGTTGATGTTGCATCCCACGTGGCTGGATAAACCGCAGCCTCGGCATCGAGAGTCAGCCCATGGCGTTGATCATCGCGCATCAGCTCATCGGCCGTTCCGCCGTGAGAGACGACCTGGCGCGTCGATTCGTGCAGGAAGCGCATGCGGAATCCCGCCTGCCCGAATTCGCGGAACCCGTACGGCCTGAGTGTCGAGATGAGTGTGTTGGGTTGGCTGTCAGAGATCGTATACTTCACGATCGGGCCCATGGTGATTTCGGTGCCCAGGCCTAACGCCCAACCCAGCCCGGGCGTGAATTCGTACTGACGCTGCTTGGCGTGGAGCGTGGTGCGATCCTCCGGCAGTTCAATGTCATTGCCCACGCCACCCCAGCGGCCGGCGATCACCTCGGACAGTCCGGTCTCGGTCGTGATGAACATGCGCGAACTTTCGATCCGGTTGTCGGTCTTGAGCTCGGCCTCCCATCCCTTCAGCGCCGTGGAGTACCCGATCTCGAGATCCACCTTGCTCGCGTACGGGAACTGACGGAATCCGTACTTGCGCCGGGTAATCTCGAACACCGGCATGATGCCCAGCCCCCGACCGCTCTTGATGTACATGACCGGTCGCAGGCTCGAGCCACGGTCACGGAACGGGGGAACTTCCCATCCCTGGAATTTCACGACCGGGCGCCGGTTCCAGGCGGTGTCCGGATCATACCCTTTGTCCTGCGCCTTTCCGTTCTTTCCTTCCTTGCCGGAGCTATCGTTAGGCACGTCCGTCTTCTTCTCAACGTTCACGTCGCCGGTTTCGACGATCACATTGGCGGCCGGTGTGCCCCCGACGTCATAGAGCCGCGTCGGGCTTCGCCGACCCCCTACCACCGACGCATCGACCAGCGCGTTCGCCCCGGTGCCGCCGACCACCCACAGGGGAATGCTCCGTGGCGCCTCGCCGGTGATGTTGGCGGAGTCGTCGCCCCCCTGCAGGTACAACCGGATTTCCTTCGTATCGGACGGCTCGAACTTCCGGTTGAAATACGTCACGCCGTTGGACTCGAGCGCGATATCGACGCTGCCGTCTGCCTGACGCGTAATCGTCGCCTTGTCGGCGCCATCAGTGCCGTGGAGGTCGACGATCTCGAACAGGCCGCGGTAGTACCCGTCGGCCGAACGCGGCAGGATATTGCGGCGGTTCTTGATCCGGCTCGCCAGCCCGGGCTCGACGGTCAGGTACTCCTTCGGCATTGACCGGATCGCGGCGTCGATCACCGAGTCGGTGATCACGCGCTGGAGAAAGCGGGCCATCGAGTCGAAGGCGGCGCGATTGAGCCCGACCAGCAGCCGGCGGTCGAAGTTGACGGCGTTGTAGAAGCTTGCCGTTTGCGGAATGTTCCGGTAGGTGACCAGCCGTGGCAACACGATGCGCGTCATCTTGAGCAGAAAGCCTTCATATGACACGAACGCCTTGTCGCGGTCACGCGGGATCGGGATCCAGAACGAGCTCTTGTCGTCCTGGAGCCGCGCCCACTTCCATTGCCCCGGGTGTCGGTCATTGTCGCCGATCAGCAGGTCGATCAGTCGTGCCTTCAGCAGCGCGTGTGCATCAATACGGTTCGCGCCATCTTCGTTGAGGCGCTCCAGCAGGTCTTCACTGTCGATGACGTCAACGGCGCCCCCAAAGCCCTTCCCTTCCTTGGGATCTTCGGGAAACTCCTCCATCGTCCCGAGCTTGCCGGCGAAGTTCTTGCGGAACTCGCCCAGCTTCGGATCGTCGGGCATGACGTACATTTCCGGGTCGGCGTGCAGGACCCCCGCGGCACGCAGGAACGCGTTAGGCAGCACCGTCGCGGCCGGGTGCGAGGCGCTCAACCCGTCGGCGAAGATGTCCTCCACGACCGTCCCCTTGAAGTCGTCAGGCAGCTGCAGCACTTCCTTGAAGATGGGGCGGAAGACGTATTCCTTTCCGTCGGCGCCGCGCAGGTGCAGGTTGCGCGTCTGCGCGTTGCCCCCCTCCTCGAGCGCGGTCAGTCCGCCGCCATATTTGCCGAGATCGAGCACAGGGACCCGGATGGGCTGATACCAGAGGTCGCGGTAGTTATCGCCCAACATGAAGCGATGAAAACCGCTCGCGCCGTACTTCTTGCTGGCGCGAACGGTCACGCTGTCCTGTCCCGGCCGCGGCGCAGCAGGACTTTGTGCCTCGCCGGCGCAGGGAAGGACAACAACGGCGGCGCAGGCGAGCAAGCCAACTCTCGCAACGAGCCTCATGAGGTACGCTCCTGGTCGAACGCCGCGAGCGAGCAGCGTTGGGTTCGCGCTCGGCAGACCAGCGTTGACACTTGCTTTGAATGGTGATCAGTCGAGACTGCCTCCAAGGTCGTGCTCCCTTGGAGCCTCTCAACGAGGTGGCCCGTGCTACCCCGTAGTGGTCGTCTGGTGTCGCCGCGTTAGGCGGACGGGGCTGTGCGGTTGTGCGCCCGGTCACGCGCACGAACTTGCAGGAAGCAGGAGGCAGGAAGCAGGAAGCAGGAAGCAGGGATTGAAAGAGGGTCCGCGGCGCTCACGCCTGGCGGACCCTCAAGATTTCAAACCGCTTCGTTCCTTTCCTGCTTCCTGCTTCCTGCTTCCTGCCTCCTGCTTCCTCATCAGTAGATGTACACTGGCGTACCCGTCGGTACGTAGACGTAAAGCCAGTTGATATCCATGTCGCCGAGGCGGATGCAGCCGTGGGTGACTGCCTTGCCGATGCTCTTGGGATCGGAAGTTCCGTGGAGGAGATATCCGTCGCCGAGATCAAGCGCGAATTGCCCCAGCTCGCCTTCGACCTTCCGGTTCTGCGTTCCGAACGGCGGGATGTACAGCGTGTCGTTGAACACGATGTGTTCATCCGTGGGCAGGGGCGCGAAACGTCCTGCCTTCCTGTCGAGCAGGCCAACCAGGCCGTTTCGGACGACCAGCAGCGTATCCTTGCCGACCCGCACCGGCCGATTCGTCTGGAGACGGGCCAACTCGAGATTGTGCTGCATCGCGGTCTCTGCGTACAGCCAGTCGGGTGGACGCCACACTGGATGCATGATCTTGCGCAGTACCGTGTGTTTCCCGCGCGGTGTCCGGAACGTCCACGATCGTCCCGCAAAATTGATCGTCATCCCCGATGCCACCGCAGCCTTTGCGGTTCGGAGCGTGTCGTCTCCGCGCATGACCCAGACGTAACGCTCACGCAGCGAGACCACGACACGCAGGCCCGATGCGTTCCGGGCAACCGCGCGTTCACGTTCCCATTCCAGGCTGTCAGCGGCCGACTTGAACAGCACCTCCGCGCTGTCGCTCAAGTCGGAGTACTGCACAGGCACACGGGTGTCCGATCCTGAATTTCCGCTGCCGCTTTGTGCCGCCGCTGCGCTCGTCAGGCAGAATGCCGCGCCTGATGCCATGATGGCGACAAGGCGACCGATGGACGCGGTGCGGCCCGCCGCGCCGTTAAACGCGGCGGGCCGTACTCCACGGTGTGTTACCGGATTGTGAAACCAATGATCAATGGCATCCACCGTACTGCACTCCCTCGCTCACCGAATACACTGTCAAAGTTCGGCTCATCATCGCGTCCCGCAAAGACGTTTACCAGTCGCGTCTCGAGGAACAGTGACGACGTTCCGATGCCGAATTCCAGACCGGCGCCTCCGTTCACGCCCCACTTGTTGATCGTCGATTCGTTATTGCTGTCGTCCGGGTCCAATACGTCGTTCCCCAGATACCCGGCTAGCGCGGATCCTTGTCCAAAGTTCCGGAACAGGTATACGCCACCGCCGCCAGTGAGGTACACGCTGGACGTGCGGCGTTCATTGAACGGGAACCGCATGTTCAGGTTCAACTCGGCTGAATACACCTTCGGATCGGCGTTGTTTAAGATGACCGGATTCGCGCCGCCGGACCTGAATGTGGCACCGTTGAACTGGTTGTACCCGAGCATCATCCGGACGCCGAACACAGAAGATGGATTGTGCCAGCCTATCGGAACCGAGATGCTGAGCCCGCTGTCATAGCCGAGGTCCTCGAGATCTCCGGTCGGAGAGGCGGAACCGGCAGCCAGACCCATGTAGAACGACCCAGGCAGTCGGCGACCGGTCTGGGTCGGCATGGTCTCCGTTTCACGTAGCGGTAACGTCGGTGCCGTGACTCGTGCAATCGAGTCGTTACGCACTTGTTCGAGTCGCGAAATCGAATCCGTTCGTGCCTGTTCGCCGCGGGCAACGGAGTCGGTGCGAATTGCCTGAGCGATTGAGTCCGCCGGCGTACTCACTCTGAGTGCTCTGATTGAATCCGTGCGCACGCGCTCCGCTGCGACAATGGAATCGTTCCGGGCGAGATCAGCCGTGTTGATCGAGTCGCGTCGGACCTGCCGCCCAATTGAGTCTGCCCGGAATTGCCCAGGAATTGAGTCTGCTCGGACTTGCCGGACACTTGAGTCTCCCCGGGCATCGCGGGATGGCAGGACAGCCTCCACGCGCGATTCCTTTGGCATGACCTCACCGCGCGATGCCTTGCGGATTGGAATACGTGTGGTAGATCGCGCCGTACGAGTCGTGTCGCGGCGCGTGGTATCGACTTGAGCGGGCAACGTGCTGGCACAGAGCGCGGCAGCAATCCCGCCGCCTATAGCCCATAGTGTTAGTCCGTGTTTTGTCATGATTTTCCTGATTAGGTGACCCCTGTCGCCGACCGCAGGCTCAAAGGCGCGCGGATGACGGGTGGAAAAGGTCCCACCGGGTGAGTCTTTGCTGAAACATGCCCTGGCGGCGGGGCACTCCGATGCGTCCGCGCGCGAGCCGTGACTCAGTACCCGCCAGCCCCGCCAACGCCTCGCGCGTTATGCAACACCTTTCCTTGAGGTCCGCCGTTTTCCATATGGATATTTGGTGGGGGGGGTCGTCGCGTCACGCATGCTTTGCACCCCGATCCATGTCCCTACACGAACTCGTAGGTTAGCGGCCAGCGAGCAGCGATCGGCCAATAGCAGGCGAACATGCCGGCGCCCGCGCCAACCAGCTCACGTTAGGCGACTTCCTTGCACATACGCACAACCTGAACGACAAAGAGGTCGTGCGAAGTGCGGCATTTTACAGAAGCGACCCCCGAGGCTCGCTGGCCGCAACTCACCGTCTTGGCAACGCCGACCGGCGACACGTACGGGATACGGCCCGCCGCGTCGTTTAAACGCGGCGGGCATACGCCACGGTGTGTTACCGGATTGTGAAACCAATGATCAATGGCATCCACCGTACTGCACTCCCTCGCTCACCGAAGACGCTATCGAAGTTCGGTTCATCGTCGCGTCCCGCAAAGACGTTTACCAGCCGCGTCTCGAGGAACAGTGACGACGTTCCGATGCCGAATTCCAGACCGGCGCCTCCGTTCACGCCCCACTTGTTGATTGTTGATTCATTATTGCTGTCGTCCGGATCCAGGACGTCGTTCCCGAGATATCCGGCTAGCGCGGATCCCTGTCCGAAGTTCCGGAACAGGTACACGCCACCACCGCCAGAGAGGTACACGCTGGAAGTGCGGCGTTCATTGAACGGGAACCGCATGTTCAGGTTTAACTCGGCGGAATACACTTTCGGGTCCGCGTTGCTTAACACAACCGGGTTCGTGCCACCCGTGGTAAACGACGCGCCATTGAACTGGTTGTAGCCGAGCATCAACCGGACGCCAAACACTGAAGAAGGATTGTGCCAGCCGATCGGGACGGAGATGCTGAGCCCGCTGTCATAGCCGAGATCTTCAAGGTCGCCCGTCGGGGAAGCCGATCCAGCTGCCAGACCCATGTAGAACGACCCAGGCAGTCGGCGCACGGTCTGGGTCATGGTACCAGTCTGCGTTTCAACGGGTGGCGTTACCGGTGCATTGGCACGAGCAATCGAGTCGTTGCGCATCTGTTCGAGCCGCGAAATGGAATCCGTGCGGGCCTGTTCAGCGCGCGCAATGGAGTCCGTGCGTGCGGCCTGCGCAATCGAGTCGGCTCGCGTCTTCATGTTGATCGAGTCCATGCGCGCACGTTCTACAGCGGCGATGGAGTCGTTGCGGGCCAGATCGGCCCTGGTGATGGAATCGCGTCGCGCCTGCAGCGCAATCGAGTCGGTGCGTGCGCGACTTGAAGGCAGGACGACTTCACCCCCTGATTTACGGATCGGGATACGGGTGGTTGAACGCGCCGAGCGAGTCGTGTCGCGGCGAGTGGTGTCTACCTGAGCCGGCAACGTGCTCGCACAGAGCGCAGCAGCGATCCCGCCGCCGATGGCCCATCGTGTGAGTTCGCGTTTTGTCATGGGTTCCCCCAGTCACGTGACTCCTCGCCGACCGCAGGCCCATGGGCACGGACGACGGTGTGGAGGGCTCCACCAATGAGTCTGTATGAAACATGCCTTCGCGGCGCGGCGCTCCGGTACGTCCGCGCGCGAGCCCTGAGTGTTCCTATACCCGTGAGTTCCGCCGAGGCGCCGCGCGTTATGCAACAAATTTGCTGAGGCTCGGCCCGCTTTCACGTTAGGCGTTTGGACGCGGTTGCGGCGGACGCAGGCATGTCGAGGGCGACCTGAGCGACTGGATACCGGTCGGGAGCAACAGTATTGTTGTGCCGTCGCCGTGTCCCGATTCCTCCGGATTCCACTGAAGCCATGGCCTTACACAAGCCGGTGCGCACACACGGACTCACGCACTTCGCCCTTGCCGTGCGGAATCCACGCCGATCATTCGAGTTCTATCGTGCCGTCCTGGGCGTCGTGGCGGTCCATGAAGACGACACATTCATCCAGGCACAAACGCCGGGTGCGCGCGATGTGCTGGTGTTCGAGCGCAATGCGCGCGCCGCCGGGAAACCAGGCGGCGTCACGCACTTTGGATTCCGGTTGACACGGGCGGCGGACATCGAAAAAGCGCGCGTTGCGGTGCGCGCCGCAGGCGGAACGATCACCGCAACCGGAGAGTTCGTGCCGGGGGAGCCATACGTCTTCTTTCGCGATCCCGATGCCTACGAGGTGGAGATCTGGTACGAACGTCCCACGGCGGTCGATCCACGACCGGTCACCAGAAACAAGCGCGCCAGGCGGCCGTAGAGACCTCACAGCGGCGCCGCCGTTCATCGGCAGTCTTCATCGGAGCCGGACCCTTATGTTGTCCCCACGCGCGGTTCTCCTCGTCAGTCTTGGTCCCGTGCTCAACACTGCTTCTCGTCAGGCACAGGACCGTCCAACTCCCGCCGTGATTGCGCGCGCCGCCGATTCACTGGCCGCGCGCGCAGTGCGCGAAGGACTGACTCCGGCTATCGGGGTGGCGATCGCGATGGACGGTCGCGTGCTCTACGCGAAGTCCCACGGGATGGTGGATGTGACCGCCGGTATCCGGGCTGACGACCGCACGCTCTGGTACGTGGCATCGACCAGCAAGTCGTTCACGGGGTTCGGCATCGCACTGCTCGCGGATCGCGGCGAAATCCGGATCGATGCGCCGATCACGACACTGCTCCCCGGCGTCGCATGGCACCCCGGCGCCCGCGCCACCCAGCTCACGTTAGGCCATTTTCTCTCGCATACGCACAACCTGAACGACGACGCGGTCGTGCAGAGCGCGGCATTTACCGGAGCGATCCCGGAGGCTCGCTGGCCCCGACTCGTTGCGCTGGCGATTCCGACCGGCACGAATGACCTGGTGTACAGCAACTTCGGGTACAATGTCGCGGCAATGGTCATCGACCGCGGGCGCAAGGAAGGCTGGCGGCGCTACCTCGAGGACGCCGTGTACCGTCCGGCCGGATTAGGCGATACGCATACCCGGGTCTCGGGCCTCGAGGATCGCATCGCCAAGCCACATCGCTTGCTGGCCAACGGTCAGTATGTCACGGAACGCTTCCAGAAAACGAACCTGACGATGAATTCCGCCGGCGGGCATGTCGCGACGTTGTCGGACCTCGCCCGCTGGACGATCGTGCAGATGGATAGCGGCCGCATCGACGGGAAGCAGGTCTTTCCGAAGTCCGCGGTGGCGCGCAGCCATCAACTTATTGCCAGGCAGACACGGGATCAGGCAAAGCGATTTGCCTTCTTCGATCGCGAAGGCTGGGGCGCAGGCTGGGATATCGGCAGCTACGAGGGAGAGCGGATGATCAGCCGTTTTGGTGGCTACCACAGCACGCGCTCGCACCTCGGGTTCCTGCCTCGTCGCAGGATTGGGGTCGTGGCGATGTCCACGGGCGGCTTGGGCTCGGCGCTCACCGATGTCGTCGCCGCCTACGTATACGATCTCGAAGCCGGTCATCCTGATGCGAACACCCGCGCCGAGTCGAGAATGGCAGACCTGCGGCAGCGCCTGATGCAGGCCAGGCGCAGCGCCGCAATTGGTGACTCGACTCGCGCGGCACGACAGCGCCAACCGCTGAGTCGCCCATTTTCCGATTACACGGGACGTTTCAGCGAGCCGTCGTATGGAGAACTGTCAATCATGCTCCGCGATGGCAGGCTCGTAGGCACGTGGGGAGTGCTGAGTGGCCCTATCGAGATCCTCGACGCCGCGAAGCACCAGTTGCGGTTTGAGTTTGCCGGGAACGGCGTGCCGATCAACTTCAGTTTCGCTGGGCCAGGAGCCGCCCGGACCATTGAGGTGCAGGGTATCACGTTTACCAGACGCTGAAAAGGCGATCTATGCAGATCATTATCTCGGCGATTTGCACCCACGGCGGAAGCCTTCGTGAAGCCATCGGGAATGACCAACGGCTCGAGAAATTCGGTCTGCGGCTGCACAGGATGCAGACCCTTGGACGGCATCCGGGGTGGCTCAAGTTGCACAGCGCGAGGGAAGAACGTGGCGCGATTAACGTCGTCTGGGACGCGCAGGCGCACATCCTTACTGCTCGCGTGGTCACCCGGCGTACCGGCCGTCCAAGTCCCATTGTGGGCGACTTCATTACGTATCTGCTGTCGCGCCACCGCTCGCGCATCCGTGTGATTACGACGGCGCTGAAAGACTGATCGCACTCTTCCGCGCGCCGTGGCTGCACCCAACACCCCATGGACCGCAAAGCGCGCGAAGGCCGCCGAGTGTGGCGTTTCTGGCGGTCAGAACCTGTTGCGAATGGGCCCCATGGAGGGGTCTTTCTCCAAACCTTTTCGCGAAAATCTGTGTCCTATTGACATTCTATACGTCAGTCGCGCTATGTCGGCTCATCCTCAACCGCGGGTCGTTCTTTGCCGCCACAGACTACGAATCTGCTCCAGGGCACCCTCGACCTTCTCATCCTCAAGGCACTCGCCCTGGGTGAACTTCACGGGCTTGGCGTTTCGCGCCGCATCGAGCAGATCACGCGCGGCACGTTCAACGTGAAGCCGGGATCGCTCTTCCCTGCACTCCACCGCATGGAAGACGCAGGGTGGCTCTCTTCGGCGTGGGGAGCGTCGGAAAACAACCGCAAGGCGAAGTACTACCGGCTGACGCCAAGAGGGCGTCGCCAGTTGGACACGGAAATCGGTCAGTGGAAGCGTGTCGCCCTCGCCATCACGTTTGCCCTTCAGGCAGGCTGACCATGTCCGTCTTCCGCAATCTGTTCGCCAGGAACGCCGTCGAGCGCGACCTGGACCAGGAGGTGCAGTCCTACGTCGACCTGCTCACCGAGGAGAAGATCAAGGCCGGTCTGTCCCCTGACGAAGCACGACGAGCCGCCCGCCTGGAAGCGGGCAGCGTCGAACAAATCAAGGAAGAGGTGCGTGACGTGCGCAAAGGATCATTGCTTGACTCGAGTCTGCAGGACCTCAAGTACGGCGTGCGGCTCCTCCGCCGCTCGCCGGGGTTCACGACACTGGCCGTCCTCACGATTGGCCTCGGCATCGGCGCCAATAGCGCCATCTTCAGTGTCATCAATGGCGTGGTGCGCAAACCGCTCGCGTATCCCGACGCCGACCGGCTGATGTTCATCACCAGCCAGTTCCCCACTCTGAACTTCAATAAATTCTGGGTCTCGCCGCCAGAGTATTTCGACTTCAAGGAACACACGCGCGCGTTCTCGCACGTCGGGGCGTATGCAACCGGCGCGATGAACCTGAGCGAAGGCGATCGACCCGAGCGCGTCAACGCCGCCTTCGTCACCGCCAGCATGTTCGACGTGCTCGGCGTACGTCCGCAGCGCGGTACGACCTTCACCCCGGAGCAGGACCTGCCTGGTGTCGACCCGGTCGTCGTGCTGTCGCACGAATTGTGGCAGCGCGCGTTTGGCGCCGACCCGTCCATCGTGGGGAAGACGGCCATGATTCAGGGGCTCCAGCGCACCATCGTGGGTGTGATGCCCCCGGGTTTCGACCTGCATGATGCCAAGGCGCAACTGTGGATTCCGCTCGGGCTGAACCCGAACAACCGGCAGAACCGCGGCTCGCACAATCTCTACCTGGTCGGCCGGCTGGGCCCGCAATTCAGCGCGGCGCAGGCCGATGCCGAGCTGCAGGGCTTCCTCCGGCAATGGCGCCAGTGGATTCCGCAGGGCCACGTGCCTAACGACTCGACCCACCGGATGCAGATGGCGCCGTTGCGCGACGAAGTCGTGGGCAACGTGAAGCGCGCCCTGTGGGTCCTGCAGGGTGCCGTCGCGCTCGTCCTGCTCATCGCCTGCGCCAACGTCGCCAACCTCCTGCTGGCCCGCGCCGAGTCGCGCCACAAGGAATTCGCGGTGCGGACGGCGTTAGGCGCCGGCAAGACGCGCATCCTGCGGCAGTTCATGGCCGAAGGCACGGTGCTCTCGCTGCTGGGGGCGGCGTTCGGACTGGCCCTTGCGTTCTGGGGGCTCAAGGCGCTCCTCGCCGCGAATCCGGCGAGCGTGCCCCGGGCGTCGGAGATTACGCTCGACCCGGTCGTGCTCGGGTTCACCGTTGGCGTCGCGCTGCTGACCGGCCTGGTCTTCGGTTTGGCGCCGTTGCTGCACATGGGCGAACAGGCCGTGAGCCTGTCGATCAAGGAAGGTGGCGTGCGAGCCACGGCCGGCGCGGGCCGGAATCGCGTGCGTCGCGGACTCGTTGTCGCCGAAATCGCGCTGGCGGTGATGCTGGTCATCGGCGCCGGCCTCCTGATTCGCACGTTCCGCAATCTGACGAGTGTCGATGCCGGATTCGACGTCGAGAACCGCGTGACGTTCGGGCTGGTCCTGCCGCAGGCGACGTACCCGGACTCCCAGCGGGTCGTCCAGGTCGTGAGCGACCTCGCGCGCAAGCTGGATGAACTGCCGGGCGTCGAGCGGGTCGCTGCCATGCAGGGGCTGCCCCCCCAACGCCCGGTGAACGCCAATGACACCGACTTCGAGGGATACAGCCCCGGCCCGGGCGATCCGCCCTCCAACGTCGATTACTACCAGACTGTTACGTTAGGCTACTTTGACACCATGGGTATCGAGGTCGTGAAGGGTCGCGGCTTCGAGGCCGGCGATGCGATCGGCGGGCCCGTGGTCGTGATCAACGAGGCGCTGGCGAAGCGCTTCTACAAGGACGCCGATCCGATCGGACGCCGGGTGAATCCGTCTTTCGGGCCGAATTCTCCGATGTTCACCATCATCGGGATCGCTCGCGACGTGAAACAGGGCGGCCTCGAGGCACCCGCCGGAACGGAATTGTACTTCCACTTCGAGCAGTTGCCGCGACTCGTCGGATTCGTACCGCGGCAGATGAATGTCGTCCTCGAGACGTCGCGGCCGATGTCGTCGCTCCTGCCGGCCATCCGGTCGTCGGTGAGCTCGATCGACCCGGGCCTGCCCATTGTGCAACCCCGCACGATGGAGGATGTCGTCGGTGCGTCGCTGACCAGGCAGCGTTTCCTCTCACTGCTGCTCGGCATCTTTGCCGGTGTTGCGTTGTTGCTGGCGGCAATCGGTACCTACGGCGTCCTGTCGTACATGGTCTCGGAGCGTCATCGCGAGATCGGAATCCGCATGGCGCTGGGCGCAGGCAACAGCCAGGTGGTCGGGCTCGTCCTCAAGCAGGGCATAACGATCGCGTTGATCGGGATCGTTGTCGGCGTCGGGGGTGCGCTCGCACTCTCACGCATAACGCAATCGCTGTTGTATGGCGTCGACCCCGCCGACCCGTTGACGTTCGGCGCCGTGGTTGGTGTTATCGCCATCGTTGCCACGGCCGCGTGCCTCATACCAATGCGCCGGGCAACGAGAGTTGATCCGTTGACTGCCATGCGCGCGGATTGAAACACCCGCGTCAGGCGGTCGTATTGGCGCTTGACGGACAAGCCGACGCTATGCTACTCTAGTAGCATCGTGATGCTACTGGAGTAGCACCGCTGATCGCGCGCGCGTTTCATCGTGCGACGGTCGAGGTTGTCTGCGTCAACGGAAGAACGCGCGTGAACGCGTTATCCCTCTGCGCAACCAAACCGCGGAAGCGTCTGTCCAACCCGACGTTCAAACGAACTGTCGCCTCCCGTTCCGGATTCCCTCATGACCAGCGTCGTCATTGCTTCCCTCGCCGCCGTCGTTGCCGTGCAGGATGCGCAACCGACGACGAGCCGTCCGTCATCTGCACCCACCGCGGTTGCCACCGCCAGCGCCGTGCGCGCGGAACAACCCCCGCGCATCGATGGCCACACCGATGACGCCGTGTGGCAGACCGCGCCCCGTTTCTCGGGCTTCCGCACGTTCGAGCCGAGGGTCGACCTCGAGCCGGCGCAGAAGACCGAGTTCCAGGCAGCGTTCGACGAGAAGAATCTCTACGTGCTCGTGCGGATGTTCGACGCACACCCCGACAGCATCATGCACGCGCTCACCCGCCGCGACCAGCGCGGCCCATCGGACCAGATCAAGATCCTCATCGACTCGTACGACGACAAGCGGAGCGGCTTTACGTTCGCCGTCAATCCCGACGGCGTGAAGCGTGACTACGCGATGAGCAACGATGGCAACGAAGACGGATCCTGGAACGGCGTCTGGGACGTGGCCACGACCGTGGATTCCCTCGGCTGGGTGGCCGAGTTCCGGATTCCCCTTTCGCAGCTGCGTTATGCATCGGCCGCCAGCCACACGTTCGGGTTTGGGATCTGGCGCGACGTGGAGCGCACGCGCGAGCGCAGCGCCTGGCCGCTCTGGTCACCCACCCGCCCCGGCATCTCATCCCAGCTCGGCCGCCTAACGGGCCTGCAGGGCATCACGAGCGACCGGCGCCTGGAAGTGACGCCCTATGTCGTCACCAAGAACGTGCAGCGGGTGATGCCGCAGTCGCGGTATGAGCGCGATCAGCAGGTCTCTATCGGTGGTGACCTGAAATTCGGCATCACGCCGAACATCACACTCGACGCGACCGTGAATCCGGACTTCGGCCAGGTCGAGGCGGATCCGGCAGTGGTCAACCTCACCGCGTTCGAGACGTTCTTCTCCGAGCGACGCCCGTTTTTCGTCGAAGGCACAGGCCTGTATCGCTTTGAATTGAACTGCTACATCGTTGTCGACTGCAGCACCAATGAGGGATTGTTCTACTCGCGGCGCATCGGCCGCTCGCCGACGCTCCGAGGACAGTATGGCGACTCGGAAACCGCCACCGCGACACCGATCGCGGCGGCCGCGAAGCTCACCGGCCGCACGAGCAGCGGGCTGTCATTCGGTTTCCTCGACGCCGTCACCCCCGAAGTCACTGGCACGCAGGACAGAACGGTCGAACCGCTTACCAACTTCATGGTCCTCCGGGCGCAGCAGGACCTGCGCGGCGGCGAGTCCGGAATCAGCTTCATCGCCACCGGCGTAAACCGTTCACTGAACGACCTCACCGAGCCGTTCATGCACGACGGGGCCTACACCGCCGGCGCCACCTTCCGTCACCGGTTCAACAAGCAGCAGTACGAATTCGCCGGCCAGATTGCCGGGTCACGTGTGACCGGTACGCCGGACGCACTCCTGCGGACGCAGACCAGTGGCGTGCACTACTTCCAGCAGCCGGGCGATGACCTCGACGTCGACTCCACCGCAACCTCGTTGACGGGTCATGCCGAGCAACTGAAGTTCGGCAAGTACTCCGGCGGCATAACGAGATTCGAGACCAGCATCGTGCACCAGTCGGCGGGCTTCGACGTCAATGACCTCGGCTTCCTGCGCCGGGCTGACAAGTACGACTGGAGCACCTGGGCCGCGCTGAGCTGGCGGGAGGCGCGCGGGATCTACCGCTGGGCGCAGCTCAACGGCAATCACTGGGAAACGTGGAATACGTCAGGCACGCGCCTCGAAAACGCGTGGAACATAAACGGGCACATGGGCCTCAACAACAACTGGGACGTGCACCTGGGCGGAACGGTGTCCGGCGTCACGCCGAGTTATTGCGATCGCTGCACGCGCGGCGGGCCGGTGGTCCGCGAATCCCGGGGCTTCTTCCCATGGGGCGGTGTCAACACCGACAGCCGCAAGACGGTCTCCGGCGGCACGTGGGTAAACCTGTCGTTCAGCGACGAGGGAAAGTCGAGCGGCACGAATCTCAGTCCCTACATGAATTTCCGGTTGTCGACCAACCTGCAGGCGAACCTCAGCCTCAATGTTTCGAAGGACAAGAACAACTCGCAGTGGTACGGCAATTTCGATGACGAAAATGGCGTAAGGCATTACAGCTTCGCACACCTCGACCAGCGGACGGTGTCAATGAGCCTTCGCTTGAACTACACCGCGACGCCGGACCTGACGTTCGAGTTCTACGGTGCGCCCTTCGTGTCGTCAGGCACCTATTCGCAGTTCCGCGAAGTGAGCGCCACGCCGGACGCCGAGGAGTACGAGGACCGCTACCAGCCGTACACGCCACCGCCGAATTCCCAGACCGCGTTCAAGTTCACGCAGCTTCGCACCAACGCCGTGGTCCGTTGGGAGTATCGGCCGGGCTCCACGATGTTCCTGGTCTGGACGCATGGTCGACAGGACTCCGGCGATAACAGCAACCGGCAATCGTGGTCACGCGACTACCGCGACCTCTTCGCGCTCCATCCGGACAACACGTTCCTGATCAAGATTGCGCATTGGTTGAACCGATAGATGGCGGAAGGCGGTAGGGGGATGGGGGATAACGCCCACTGACATCCCCCATCTCCCATCCGACATCCTTTCTTACTCTCTTCGCAAAGTAGCGTTAGGATCAACCCGTGTAGCGCGCCAAGCCGGTATCGCGCACGCCACCATCGCCGTCACGGCCAGCAGCAACGGCGCCGCGGTGAATGTCACCGGATCGTTCGGGGCCACTTCGAACAACAGTCCGCGGACCGTGCGTGACAGGATGAACGCGCCGGCGAGTCCGATTGCCACGCCCCAGAGCGCCAGTCGCGCGCCGTCCCGCAGCACCAGATGCATAACGCTGGAGGCCTGCGCGCCTACCGCCATGCGTACCGCGAACTCGCGCTGGCGCGTCTCCACACCGTAGGCCACGAGGCCGTACGTTCCGATGCTGCCTAACAAAAGCGCCAGCGCGCCGAACCCGAGAAGAAGGACCGCGGCCGCCCGCGCCCCGATCACGGAGTCGTCGACCAGGGCCGCCATCGTCCGTTCCCGGCTGAGCGGCGTGTCCTTCGCCACCTCGGCCATGACACGCCGGATCAGCGTCGTACCGGCGGCGGGATCACCGCTCATCCGCACGGTGATCGCAAATGGAATCTCCGGTACCTGGTCGAACGGCACGTACACCGCCGGCACTTCGGGTTTCTTCAGGTCGTTGTTCCGCACATCGGCGACGACGCCAACCACTGACATCCATCCTGGCCAGGGAAAGCGGACCTGTCCGCCAACAACGGAACGATTTGCCCAGTACCGCTTCGCCGCCGTTTCGCTCACGATCGCGACCGGTGCTCCGTTGGCGCCATCGCCGCTGGTGAATGCCCTGCCCTGCTTCACGGCGATGCCCATCGCCTTGAAGAAGTCAGGTGTCACCTTCCGCAGCTCGAAGAACTCGAGCTTGTTGGGATCGGTGGTGAACCCGTCGATCCACATCGCCATGCCGTGATTGGTCTGGTCGAAGGGCAACTGTGACGTGACCGCCGCGGCGACGACACCAGGTGATGCCGCCAATCGCTCCACGGCCTGCCTGACGAGGTCCCGTGCCCGGTCCGGTGTCGCATAACGAGCGCGGGGAGGATCCACCTGCGCCGTTACGACCTGCACCGTCTCGAATCCAGGATCGACGTCCATGATGCGCGCCAGGCTGCGGACGAGCAGCCCGGCGCCGATCGCCAGCATCACGCCGATCGCGATCTGTGCGCTGACGAGCACGCCCGCCAACCGCCGATGCGGCGCGCCGATTCCGCCTCGAGCATTGCCGATGGCCTGGAGGCCATTCGTACGAGCCAGCCGGCGCGCCGGAGCGATACCCGACAGCAGGGCCGTCAGCCCGGTCGCCACCACGGTGAACACAACAACCCAACCATCGAGTTGCACCTCGTCGAGTCTGGGGGTGTTGGCCGGCAGCAGTGAGACCAGCGCCGGCATGAGGATGAAGGCAAGCAATAGTCCGGCCGCGCCGCCTAACGTCGCCAGCAACAGGTGTTCGAGGAAAAGCTGGCGTGAGAGCCGGCGTGTGCCCGCGCCGACCGCCGCGCGGATGGACATCTCACGCGTCCGGGCCGCGCCCCGCACGACCAGGAGGTTGGCCACATTGGCGCACGCCATGGCCAGCACCAGTCCGACTGCGCCGAGGAGCACCCACAGCAAGCGCTGACTGTCCTGCACCAGGCGATACCGGAGGTCACTGACCTTCAACCCTGCCAGATACTCCGGCATCGCGGGACGCCAGATCGGATTCTCGCGTTGCAGATCCTCCCCGATCCGGTGCACGTCAACTCGCGCCTGTTCAGTGGTCACCCCGTCCTTCAATCGACCGATGATCTGGTGCCCGTATCCGCCCCACGAATAGCCAACGGCCGTTTCCCGGCATCGCGGGGGTGAGGTGCTCGTGCAGCGTGCGCCGGTCGGATCGATGAGCAACGGGATCCAGATCCTGGTTTCGCTGCTCGGGAAGGTGAACCCGGCCGGTGCGATACCCACAACCTGGCGGCTCAAGCCGTCGATCTCGATGGGACGTCCGATGATGTCGGGATCTGATCCGAACCGGTCGCGCCACAGCGCATGACTGATGACCGCAACGCGGTCCGCGCCGGGGCCATCTTCACCGTTATTGAAGAAGCGCCCCCGTAACGGATTCACGCGCAGCACGTCGAAGAACTCGGCGCTGACCTGTGCACTCGTCAGGCGCATCGGCTGGTCGGTTCCGCTCAGGCTCACGCCATAATTGGGAAAATACGTCGCGACGGATTGCAGTGTGCGCGACCGATCACGGATGTAGGTGAATTCAGCGATGGAATGGCCACCATCCCAGACGCTGACCAGTGACCGCGTATCGGGAAATGGGAGCGGCTGCAGCAGCACCGCGTTGACGACCGAAAAGATCGCGCTGTTCGCCCCTATTCCGAGGGCAAGCGTGCCGACGGCAACGATGGTGAAAACGGGAGAGCGACGAAGGATCGGCAGCCCGAACCGCAGGTCACCCGAGAGATCGCGCGCGGGACCGACTCCGCGAGCGTCACGCCCTTCTTCACGGAACCGCTGCACGCCACCGAAGGTCTGCCGGGCGCGGCGACGCGCCTCGTCAGGCGGCAGCCCTGACCGTTCAAAATCTGCCGCTTCCATCTCGAGGTGGAACGACATCTCGGCGTCCATGTCCCGGTCGACGTTCCGGCCGCGCAGGAGCGCGCCGAGGCGCCGCAGGAATCGCATTGGCGTCATATGCCCGAGCCCTCGAGCACGAGGTTGACAGCACCACTGTAGGTGCGCCAGGCCGACGACTCACGCACCACCGCCCGCTTTCCCGCCGCAGTCAGCTGATAGAACTTCGCCTTCCTGCCCTCATCGGATATGCCCCACGTGGCGCGTATGAGGCCGCGCTCCTCGAGCCGGTACAGTGCCGGGTAGAGGGATCCCTGGCCCACTCGTAACACCTCACCCGACTGGTATTGAATCCGTCGGGAAATGGCCCAGCCGTGAAGCGGACCGAGGTGCAATGTGGTCAGGATGAGCAGGTCGAGCGTTCCCTGCTGGAGTTCCGGAGCCGCCATGATCTGTTACCTCGACTGTCGACAACAAGGTCAGACGGTCTGTTGTCGACCGTCGAGGTAACAGACAGAGGAGCGGGTCGAAAGGTTTGCACCCCGGGGACTGGGTATGGGGTATGGGGTATGGGGCATGGGGCATGGGGCATGGGGCATGA
>Ga0209486_10000189_pt1 | contig 29153 bp, 17 predicted proteins | sample NCCompost_FD_187518 | JGI IMG/M metagenome (GOLD analysis project Ga0209486, IMG submission 187518) | Agricultural soil microbial communities from Utah to study Nitrogen management - NC Compost (SPAdes) (version 2) | ecosystem: Environmental > Terrestrial > Soil > Agricultural land | place...
GGTGTCGGTGTCGGAGTTGGTTCCGGCGTCGGCGTCGGAGTTGGCGGCGGCGTTGGGGTCGGCGTTGGAGTTGGTTCGGGCGTTGGTGTTGGCGTCGGCTCCGGTGTCGGCGTCGGTGTTGGAATAGGAGTCGGCGTCGGGGTCGGAGTTGGTTCGGGAGTCGGAGTCGGCGTTGGTGGCGGCGTCGGAACCGGTGTCGGACTTGGCGTTGGTGTCGGGGTTGGCGACGGCGACGGGGATGGCTTCGGCTTACCCCTTGGAGTCGGCGTCGGTGTTGGTGACTGCGTCGGCGTCGGCGTTGGTTCCGGCGTCGGCGTCGGCGTGGCTGTCGGCGACGGAGTTGCGGTTGGTGTCGGAGTCGCTGTTGGTGTTGGACTCGGACTCGGTCGCGGCTTCGCAGAGTAAGTGGTTTCAGGCCAGACGCATAGCGTGCACGCTAACAACAGCGCGAGAGTCACGCATAACAAACAGAATTTCATTCTTTATCTCGGTTTCCCAGCCCGGGACCAATTACGTGAGGCCGCAGGAGCGCGGCGAATTAAACACAGAGGCTGAGGCCACGGAAACCGCAGAAGTACAGGCTTGTGGGAGCAGCCAGTCGTTGAGAGAACGCGCGCACTGTACTCCGCCCGTAAAGAAAAGTCAAAACTTTTACAAAAGAATCGTGACAAGTAACTCAAGTGGCCAAATCGAATCGAGCAGAGCGCCGAGGCGGGTTGGAACGCTCTCACCCAAACCTCCGTTAAACTCTTCATTGTTCGGCTTACAGATGGTCAAGCGGAGACAAGATCAAATTCCGCGTTGGGGAGGGCTAAAACATCGAGCTGCCGGTTTGGAAACTCGGCAGCTCGAAGTTGAGAGTCACGTTTAGAAACGAACTTAGTGAACGGTCATGTCGTTCTCGCCCGTCTGGTCGAACGAGCGGGTCTTCTCGATGGCTCGTCCATTCATACCGGGTTTCAGCACTACCTTTATGCAGTCGTCCTTCCGGTGTTTGAACATTTCGTACGCTTGCGGCGCATCATCCAGACTCATTCGATGCGTTACCACGAAGCTCGGATCGATATCGCCGTTTTCGATCATCGCCAGCAGCGGCCGCATGTACCGTTGCACGTGAGCCTGCCCTGTCTTGATCGTCAACGCTCGATTCATTACCGAACCCATCGGAAACTTGTCGATGAATCCGCCATACACACCGATCACCGACACGGTTCCGCCGTTGCGACAGCACATGATCGCCTCGCGTAACGCATGTGGTCGATCCGTCTCGAGCATCATCGCTTGTTTCAGACGGTCGTAAGCGTAGATTGGTCCCGGTGCGTGAGCTTCCATGCCGACATCGTCGATACATGCATCAGGTCCGCGACCGCCCGTCAAATCCATCAACGCCTCGTAGACGTTCGTCTGGTTGTAGTTGATCGTTTCGGCGCCGCCTTCCTGGGCCATCTGCAGACGCTCCGGCACCATGTCGATCGCGATCACCCGCTCAGCGCCCAATAGGAACGCGCTGCGAATCGAAAATTGCCCGACCGGGCCGCAACCCCAAATAGCGATCGTGTCGCCTGGTTTGATGTCGCACATTTCCGCGCCCATGTATCCCGTCGGAAAGATGTCGGACAAAAACAGCACCTGTTCGTCTGTCAGATGACTTGGAACTTTGATCGGTCCAACGTCGGCAAACGGCACGCGTGCATATTCCGCTTGCCCGCCTGCGTACCCGCCCGTCAAATGCGAGTAACCAAAAATGCCCGCCGGCGCATGGCCAAACATCTTCTCCGCCATCCACGCGTTGGGATTCGAGTTCTCACAAAGCGAGAACATCTGTTGTTTGCAAAAGAAACATTTGCCGCAGGCGATCGGGAAGGGAACGACGACGCGATCGCCAACCGACAGATTCGTCACCTCACGACCGATCTCGACGACCTCGCCCATAAACTCATGACCAAGAATGTCGCCCGAGACCATCGTGGGAACGAAGCTGTTATACAAGTGAAGGTCGGAACCACAGATCGCGGTGGACGTGATCTTTACGATGGCGTCGCGCTGATTGATGATCTGGGGATCGGGGACATCCTGCACCGAGACGGTGGTTTTGCCCATCCAACAATTTGCTCTCATTTCTGAGTCCTCCTTCCCTCGAATGATCTGTCGCCTGCCGGCAATTGATCCGGCAACGCGTCAGAGCTGCGCAGCTCGCGAGAACTCGGAGGCTGGGCTGGACGCTGTTCGAAATATCCGGTGCCGAAGATCGTAGCGTCTGAGACTACGACTTCGCCAACTTCCAGCACCTGTTTTAATCGACGAAGATCGTCTTCAAGTTGTTGATTTGGTTCCTCGCCGAAGAGCCAGGCAACCGTTGCGCCGACGACGCCTCCCGGCGGGTTGTATTGGATGTTCACTCTGAGAATCGTGCCGCGTCCACCCGCAGCAGCTTCAAAAACTACTGCGCCGGCATTGTCGACGTCAGAGTTTTCGAGAGAGCGCCACGTGATTACGCGACCGGGATCATCGGCAACGATCTCCGCGTCCCATTCGACGCTCATGCCCGCGGGTCCTTTCGCGATCCAGTGCGAGCGTCCGTCCGGCAATTCCTGGACTGACTCGAGATGTTCCATGAACCGGGGAAGATTCCGGAAGTCTCGGAAGAAGTGGTAAACCTCGTCCGGATCGCGATCGACGATGCATGACGCTTTTGCGTGTACGCCTGAATAGTCGGTACCAAGTTGCTTAGCTGCGATTACGTCGAGGGCCGTCACTGCGAGTACATTCGCGGTGGCAAAGGTGATTCGTCCTCTTTTTGCCTCGGGCGAAGTGCAGGCTAGACCGAGACTGGTAAGATCCAACACGTCACCGGCCACTCGCGACCAAAGAGCTTCCTCTGGATTCTTCTGGGCGAAGATGCCGATGCCGGAAGCGATCTCACGCAATCCGTACAAGCGGATCACGCCGGTACGTTTTTCAGGAACGCCGGAAATTCTGGCAATGAACCTGGGAGCAAGTAGTTCAGTCATCCCGAGCCCTAAACTGAACCAACCCAAACCTCTCGCCAGGCGTTTTGCGTTCGTCTTGGGAAGTCCCTGACGTCTTCCGGCGTTGTAATTTGTTTCGATTAAAAGCGAAGTGCCTTGATTGTCTTGCTGTCGACGGAATGCTTGTGTAGTTCCGCCCGTTTGTTGTCTTGCGACCATTGTTACCGCCCCCCTTGTGCGATGTTATGGATTATTCGGAAAGCGTAGTGGAAGAGCGTGTGCTAAAGGTGTCTGTGCTATTGCAAAGTCATGATACCGCAGCGTTCTCTGCGCCTCTGTGGTTTACTTGTAGCGCAAAAGTTTGGAAAATAATTGCTCAATTCAACGACAAAACTCGTGTAAAATCACCAGCTCCATATCCGTTGTCTCTAGCTTCATATCCATTGTAATAAGTGAGGTTATATGGGAAATAACAATCGCGTGTTTCTCTCCTATGCATGGGGTGGAGAAAGCGAACGCATCGTCAACGAACTGGATGCCGACCTGCAAGCCCGGGGTATCCAGGTGGTACGCGATAAGCGCGACCTGGGGTTCAAGGGGATGATCCGAGACTTTATGCGGCAATTGGGACACGGGCACGCCGTCATCGTGGTCATCAGCGACAAATACCTCAAATCCCGCAACTGCATGTTCGAGCTCGTTGAAATAGCCAGGAACAAGGATTTATACGATCGCATCTTTCCGATTGTGCTTGGGGATGCCGATATTTATGATCCGGTCAATCGCATCAAGTACATCAAACATTGGGAGGATAAAATAAAGGAACTGGATGCGGCCATGAAGTCGGTCAGCGGAGCCAACCTGCAAGGTGTGCGCGAGGAACTCGACAGCTATGATGAAATCCGAGATAACGTCTCGAACCTGACCTTCTTCCTTAATGATATAAACGCACTCACAGCGGAAATACAGGAGAACAGCAACTTTGCAAGCCTGATCTCCGAGTTGGAGAATCGCCTCGCTACCGCTGAACCCGCAACTCCGGTTTCCGTCCCTTTGCAGGGACCTATCCAATCCGCCTCAGCCAAATCCGCGTCTACTCCGACCGCGCGGACTGCCAGCTTCGACGCTTATGTGCAGGCTGCAATGGACCGGCTTGCCAGCGATGGGTACAAAGAGCTGCGCGGCGAGCGCGCAGGTCGAGTAAAATTCAAAAAAGCCATGGAGATGATTGATAAAGGGTTTTTGAGTACGGACTCCTTCCGCTGTTTGTTCGTAGAATGTGACCTCCTGACGGTCGAAAGTTTTGAGTCCATCCAAAACGAAGTCAATCTTTATGGCAAGGAATTGAGCAGACGACTCATACACAGCCTGTTCATTATCTGCGTGGTGCTTGCCAGCGAAGTACCCGAAAGCGTCCAGCAATTAATTTACGACACCAAACCTCCCAAAGTTGGCTTTTCGGATGTGAGCATTGTCGTGATGGTGGCATACAGCGCCGCTGAGAACGACATCGTCTATCCCCGAGATCTGCCCGACGATTACAACTCCAAGTTTGAGGAAAAAATCAAACAATACCTGCTGCCTTAACTGGTTCTTTAAGAGAAAGACCACAGATTACACCGGTGCTCGGCGTAACCTGTGGCTCCCTCGGTGAAATTACTTCACGCGCTATTTATTGCACTGACTATTTATTGCATTCTCTCGGGCGCATGAACTTAGCGAACACGTAGTTCGCAACGTTTGTCCCGACGGACTGTCCCGCGACGTTGTCGAACGTGAAGTGAATCCCACCATAAACACGCGCACGCGCCTGTTCATCAGCCATGGCGCCAAAGCCTGAGTACGAACGAGTCGCACCGCCTGCTCCAGTCCACGTGTGATCGAAGCGAATATCGTCGCGGCCGAAAAACGCCGCGAGGATCGTCGCCTGCGAAGTACCGATTGCCGCCATGTTTCCCGCGTAAGATGGATACGGCGGATTCGGAATCAACGACAACCATCCCGCATCAGGCGACGTCGACGCATTGCCATCTTCATCGGCGCGACGAATCGCAGTCACCGGCCGCCACAATCCGTGTTGGAACTTGCTGGCGAACGTGGTCTGCAACGCGTCGTGAAGCGAGATGTTGGTCAACGCAAACAAGCGTGCCTTATCGACAGTGGTAGTCTCTCGGGCCACGGAAACAGTGCGCGCCACGTTGTTCCAAACTAACAGGAAGTTCGTAGGCGTGTTGACGTTGGCCCAAAGACGCGCCACCTGAGTCTGATCCAATGTGCGGGTCAAACTGTTCACCGATCCAAGCTCCTTCACTTCGTTTAAATCGGCTGCGTACTGCGCGCTTGTCATTGCCGGTGGAGCATTCGGCGCGAACTGCGTCGCCGAGTTGATGGCAAACGGAATTACTGATGGATAGTGAGTAAAGGTTGCCGCCACATTCCCCGGAGGCGCTGGTTGCCAGTTACCCGGAGTGGTCGGCAACGTGTATGGCGGCGGCGTAACAGTCCAGCCGTCGTTCGCGCGGGCTGCCAACATGCGTTCGGCAACGATCTGGCCCACTCGAATTCCTTGCTGAGCCCGGTATTCTTCAATTCCCTGAAGGGAGATCGCTAACTCGGCATCAAACACCGCCACACGCGTCGGGTATAAAGCAGCCAAGACGTCACGAGCGGCCTGCGCCGCGGCTGCTTCGATCGAAGCATTTTGCGACCCAGGAACGTCGGTCAGATACGGTGTATTACCGCCGTCGATCGAATTTACGGCGTCAAAGATTGCCGCGTGCATCATGGCGTAACTCCGCACGGGCATGATCGTCGCCGGATGCTGGCCCGGCGTCAGAACGGTTTCCATCAACACCCGGTTCCACTGCAGGACGACGTCCTCCTGGAAACTCGGAAGACTCGTCGTCGTCCCTTTATTAATTGCCCATCCGTTTGCCTGGGCGCAGATTAGGATTGCTATGGCAAGAAGACATTTAACAAATCGCGTATTCATCTTTACTCTCCTCATGATAAGTTCCAACCGCATTTCGGCTGGTAAGCTACGTCTGGAACGCGTAAGACGTACTTAAAAGTCCGCTGAATCTTTCTGAAGGAATTTCTGAAAGCCGCTAATCTGTGCAGTCAAAGCACTTGTACCAATTTGGCCCATTCTGTCTCGACCCCGTCAAGCGGCGTCTGCTGAGCGACGGCGAAGTGGTAAAGCTCACTCCGAAGGCCTTCGAAACCCTTCTCGTGCTGGTCCAGCAACGGGGAAAGACGATTGAGAAAGACGAGTTACTCAAGACGGTCTGGGCCGGCACGGTCGTCGAGGAAAACAACCTCAATCAGAGCATCACGTTGTTGCGGAAAACGCTTGGCGACAGCCGGCAGGAAAGCCAGTACATCGCCACGATTCCCGGTATTGGGTACAGGTTCGTCGCGGATGTTAAGGAGGTGCATGAAGAAGAACCCGCCGGCGTTGCAACAGCGCCAAGCGCGGAACCAGCGCCAATTAAGACGGATCGTCGCCCGATGTTTCGGTATGCGCTGCTCCTTCTGGTGCCGCTGGTGTTGGCGGTTGTTGGTTACGCAGTGCTGACTCGGAAGACGACGCCACCGCCGAGCCCGGCCGTGTCGTCAATCATGGTGTTACCGCTCGATAATCTTTCCGGCGATCCGAACGAGGAGTATTTCGCCGACGGTGTGACAGACGCTTTGATCGGCGATCTTGCGAAGTTGTCCGGGTTGCAGGTCATCTCGCGCACTTCGTCGATGCATTACAAAGGAACGAAAAAGTCGCTGCCGGAGATCGCGCGCGAGATCAAGGTCGACGCCATTGTCGAAGGCACCGTGCAACGTTCGGGCGATCGCGTAGTGATCCGCGCGCAGTTGATCCATGCCGCCACCGATCGCCACCTCTGGGTACAGGTTTACGAACGGCCCATGCGCGACGTACTCGACGTGCAAAGTGAGATTGCGCAGACCATCGCGCGCCAGATCCAGATTCAAATGACGCCCGCCGATCAGGCGCGGCTAACTACTCGCCATCCGGTCAGCTCTAAGGCTTTTGACGATTATCTTCAGGGCCGCTTTCTCTACTGGAACCGGCGCACGGAAGAGAACCTGCACAAAGCGATCACGCATTTTCAAAGCGCGATCAAGGAAGACCCAAATTACGCGCTCGCACACGTTGGACTCGCCGATTGTTACAACGCACTCGGCGTGGTACAGATCGGTGCGCTACCTCCGACCGAAGCGCGCCGGCTCGCTGAAGAAACCGCCAGAAAAGCGCTCGCTCTCGATCCGACACTCGCCGAAGCGCACACTGCGCTCGGTTACGCAAACCATTACAACTGGAATTGGACCGCGGCCGAGACGGATTTCAAGCGCGCCATTGAACTCAATCCAAGTTACGCCAACGCTCACAACTTTTATGCGAGCTTCCTGATGTCGCGCGGACGCGTCGAGGAATCGATCGCCTCGTCGACGCGCGCTCGTGAGCTGGACCCGTTCTCGCTGTCGATCAGCGCGCAACGAGGGTTTTTGTTGGAGAATGCACGTCGTTACGATGAAGCGATCGAGCAACTGCGCAACGTCATTGCGATGGATCCGAACCACTACCAGGCACACTGGTTCCTGGGCCACACATACGCGCTGAATAAACAGTTCGAACAGGCCATTGCCGCGTCGCAGAAAGCAGTCGATATGTCGCAACGTGCGCCGGGCGCACTCGGGATGTTGGGAATGGTGTATGCCCAAGCCGGACAAAAAGATGAGGCAAACAAGATCCTGAACGAACTGCTTGAACTGAACAAGCGTCGTTACGTTACTCCGGCGGCGTTAGCAAACCTCTACATCGGGCTGGACAACAAGGACCAGGCGTTCTTCTGGCTCGAGAAAGCGTTTCAAGAACGATCCAACTATCTCGCGTATCTAAAAGTATTTCCGATCCTGGATCCGCTTCGTTCCGATCCGCGGTTTGCCGATCTCGTGCGCCGCGTCGGTTTACCCTAAGGACACTGAATGTCGCATTCCTTTCCGTTGCTCCAGGATTTACTGATACTGCTCGCAGCTTCAGTGCCGATCGCATTCATCTTTCACCGGCTGCGCCTGCCCACCATCGCCGGTTTCATGATTACCGGCGTGCTGATTGGTCCATATGGACTCCGGCTCCTCCAAAACGTAGAAGCAATCGAGTTGATGGCGGAAATCGGAGTCGCGCTGCTGCTGTTTACGATCGGCCTCGAGTTTTCGCTTCGCCGGTTGCTCGAAATGAAGCGGCTGGTGCTGCTGGGTGGAACTCTGCAAGTTCTCCTCTCGATTCTGGTCGTAGCAGGTATTGCTTACGCCTTAGGCCGATCGATCAGTCAGGCCATCTTCTTCGGTTTTCTTTATGCACTGTCGAGCACGGCGATCGTGCTGAAGACTTATATCGATCGCGCGGAGGTCGATGCGCCGCACGGACGCGCCGCTGTAGGAATACTACTGTTTCAGGATCTCAGTATTGTGCCGATGATGCTGTTGATTCCTATACTGAGCGGTCGCAATGCCGGTTCGACTTCTCAGATCGTCATCACGTTTGCGACCGCAATCATTGCTATTGCCGTTATTTATTTGGCGACGCGCAGGGTCATTCCTTACATGTTGCATCACATCGTCCGCTTGCGCAGTCCGGAAGTGTTTATCACCTCTGTTGTGCTGATCTGTTTCGGCACTTCGTTTCTGATCGCGCAGTTTGGACTCTCACTCGCCCTCGGGGCGTTCATCGCCGGCATGGTACTTTCCGAATCGGAGTACAACCATCAGATCATTGCGGACATTCTACCGTTCCGCGACGTCTTCAACAGCCTGTTTTTCATTTCGATTGGAATGCTCTTGTCGCTTGGCGCGCTGGCCTCAAACATCTTCGCCGTCATTCTCCTGGTCGCGGCTCTGATTGCGGTTAAGGCGCTGATCGTGCTCGCTGTCGTACGCACGCTTGGTTATTCCCTGCGCATTGCGACGATGACGGCGATTGGCCTTTCGCAAATCGGCGAGTTCTCCTTCATCCTCGCGAAGACCGGCGTACAGGAAGGTCTGCTTCCCCAGCTCGACTATCAACGTTTCCTGGCTGCGTCGATTATTTCAATGATCGCGACGCCGTTTTTGATCAAGGCGGCGCCGCGCATCGGCTACGCGGTGCAATCGTTGTTTGGATCATCGGCGCTGGAGCCAACCGTCGCGAGCTATCAGCCGGAAGACGGTGAAATGAACGGACATGTGATCATCGTCGGCTATGGTTTCAATGGTCGCAATCTCGCGAAGGTATTACGCAGGACGAAGGTGCCGTATCTCGTGCTGGAGTTAAACGCCGATGCAGTGCGGAGCGCTCGTGCTGAAGGGGAGCGTGTGATCTATGGCGACGCAACGCGGCGCGAGGTGCTGCATCACGTCGGGATCGACAATGCGCGCGTGCTTGTGTTGGCAATATCTGATCCGGCCGCCACGCGTCACACGGTTTCGGTCGGCCGCGAGGTGAATCCCGATATACACATTATCGTGCGCACGCGTTATATGTCCGAGATTACCGACCTCCGCGATCTCGGCGCGGACGAAGTCATTCCAGAAGAGTTTGAAACGAGTATCGAGATCTTTTCGCGCGTCCTAGCGAAACTCGGCATCCCGCGTCACATCATTCAACGACAGGCTGCGGCAATCAGGGGTGAAGGCTACGAGATGTTGCGCCTGCCGACGTTGCCGATGGTTGAACTGATCGACATCGCGGAGGCGTTGGGTTCAGCGGCTACGGAGACATTCATCATGCCGTCGGATTCGCCGGCTGCCGGCAAAACGATTGGTCAGTTGAAGCTACGAACAAAGACGGGTGTCTCTGTTATTGCAGTCATTCACGACGGCCACACCGAGATCAATCCCGGTCCGGAAACGATGATCGACGTCGACGACGTACTGGTCCTCCTCGGCACGACCGACAAGATTCATCAGGCCATCGAGCAAGATCTAGCCGCGCCGGATGGCAAATAACGGCAGGGTCCTTACGTCTCTGCGCATCTCTGCGTGCTCTGCGGCTCTGCGGTAAAAGAACCGCAAAAACATATAACCGCAGAGACGCGGAGGAACGCAGAGTATGCAGAGCAGACTAAGACACGACCCAAATATTGGTAGTGCTACTTTAGATCTGTTGTTATTTGAACCTTTTGTTCTTTGATACGTGCCCTCAATTCTGGACAGTTCTCGACGGTATGTGTCAGCGGCGGACAGCTCCGTACGCGTTCAATGCAGGTTACGAGTTACACTTCTCGAAGCCGATCAACTTGAATGAACTCGCTCACGCTATCGCGAAGCTGTCAGGGAAGAAGTAATTGCGCCACAGATCAGTTTTGCTGACACGCGTACCGCGATAGTGAATCCGAAGAATGGCCCAAAGTCTTGCATCGCCGGCATGCTGGTGATAAAGAGTCCGGGCAGGGACGTTTGCAGGTGATCATCGAGAACTGGAAAACCATTGCGCGTTTCGAGTTGAGCGAGGATGTTGCCGGACGACAAAACGGGCACTCGCGCTATGTCGACTTTGTAACCGGTTGCGAAGACGACCTCGTCGCAGACGACCTCTTCACCGTTGCTCATCGTCACAACCAACTCTTCATTCTGTTCGATGGATTTAATAATTTCAGTGTTAGGCAAAACTCTGACGCGGTTGTCTGCGATGCGAGGCGCCAGCCACGGCTCCAGTTTTAGTCTGCCTTCGGCCCACTGTTTTCGACTGACCTCGTCCTTTGCCGTCTGCGACAGGCGACGAAACCAGCCAGGATTGTCAGCCATCGCATCGACGAGTGGATTGACCCACGACCAATCCGATTTTTCAAACGATGGTGTGTCGTGACGGTGTGAAACGTAGATACGGCTTGCTCCGCCTTCGAGCAACAGCGCGGTCCACTCGAAAGCGCTTTGCCGCCCGCCGATGATCAAGTAACGCTTCTTCGCTGCTGAGGAGAAGTCGGTGAACTCGCACGTATGCGAGTAGCGTCCCTCAGGCAAACGTGATTTCACTTCCACAGGAATGTTCGCAAAGTGTTTGAAGCCTGGCGCGAGTGCGACCTTTTTCGCGTGGATCGTGTCGCCGCCGGCCGTTGTCGCAATAAAATTCTTCGCGTGATCTAATCGCTGGATATGTAACGGCAGCGTTGTGATCTGTTTCTGCGTTTGAAACCACTCGGCATACGAAAGATAGAAATCGAGCGAAAGCGGTTCGACGTCGTGAGACGTTTGCCCGCGCGATTCAAGAAACTTCTCGATCGTGTGAATGTTGACAGGATCGAGATGCCAATCGCAGGCCGATCGTAAAAGCATTCCCTGCGGCATGTTCTTTCGCCAGAACTCCATCGGCTTGCCCACGATCAGGTGATCGATTCCCACATGCGAGGCTTGCGCCGCGATCGCGAGACCGAACGGGCCGGCGCCGATGATCAACAAGTCTGTTTCGTAAGTCTGCATTGTGATTCAATAGGCGGCAAAAACATGTCACGAATTTTATTGATAAGCAACTCTACCCTCCACGGCAGCGGCTATCTCGATCACGCGGAAGGAGAGATCCGCGATTTTCTGGGCGATCTCAAACGCGTGCTCTTCGTTCCGTTCGCGCTTTACGATCGCGACGCTTACGCGTTAACAGCGCGCGATCGATTCAGGAAGATGGGTTACGAATTGACCTCAGTGCACAATGCGGTCGATCGTTTTGAGGCGATAAATAACACTGACGCTATCTTCATCGGCGGTGGCAATACGTTTCGCTTGTTGAAGACGCTTCACGATCAGTCGCTGCTCGACCCGATAAGGCAACGCGTTGCCGCAGGTATGCCGTACATCGGTTCGAGCGCCGGTTCGAACGTTGCCGGCCCAACGATCAAGACAACCAACGACATGCCAATCGTTCAGCCTCCTTCGTTCGACGCACTCGGACTCGTGTCGTTTCAAATCAACCCGCACTATCTCGATCCCGATCCAAACTCGAAGCACATGGGTGAAACACGTGAGAAGCGAATACTCGAGTTTCTGGAAGAGAACGACACGCCGGTACTTGCCTTACGCGAAGGCGCAATCGCTCGGTGCGAGAACGGCACAACGATTTTGAAAGGCTCGACGGGCGCACGAATCTTTCGGCGCGGCATGGACGCTGTCGAGACGTTACCCGGCGATCAATTAGACGAGTTGTTGCGTTATCCGTAGAATCCCGTGTCATGACAAACACTCCCCCGCTAACCGACGCCCGGCGTTTAGTATCACTCGACGTTTTTCGCGGTATCACGATTGCCGGAATGGTCCTGGTAAACAATCCGGGAACATGGCAACACATCTACTGGCCGCTCAGGCACGCGGAGTGGCATGGGTGGACGCCGACGGATCTTGTTTTTCCGTTCTTCCTCTTCATCGTCGGCGTCGCGATCCCGCTGGCTTTTGGAAGCCGCGTCGAACGTGGCGGCAGCAAGCGCGATCTTTATCTGAAGGTCATCAAGCGAACGCTAATCATTTTCGCCATCGGTTTATTTTTGAACGCGTTTCCGCATTTCAACATCGGGGAGTTGCGTATTCCCGGCGTGTTGCAACGAATCGCGGTCTGCTACTTCTTCGCCTCCATCATTTTTCTCAACACGCGAATCGCCACGCAGATCGCGATCACGATCGGATTGCTGATCCTTTACTGCCTGATAGTGAATTACATTCCCGCACCGGGTTACGCGGCCGGCGATCTGACGAAAGAAGGAAGTCTGCCATCGTTTATCGATCGCGTCGTGTTTGGTCCAAATCATGTTTGGCGGCAGGCGAAGGTTTACGATCCGGAAGGCTTACTGAGCACGATACCTGCCGTGGCGACAGCGATGTTGGGTGTGCTGACGGGCCACTGGTTGCGCAGCGAGAAAACGCGTTTTGAAAAAGTCGCCGGGATGTTTGTCGCGGGCGCCGTTTGCATCGCTCTCGGCTGGGCGTGGAACTCGTTCTTCCCGATTAACAAAGCGCTTTGGACCAGTTCGTATGTTTTGTTTAGCGGCGGTTTGGCGTTGCAGTTTTTGGCCTTCTGTTACTGGTTGATCGACATCAAGGGTTACGGCCGGTGGGCCAAGCCTTTTGAAATCTTCGGCATGAATGCGATTGCGCTCTATGTCGGGGCGGGACTAATGGCAGATCTGTTCGGCACGATCAAAATTCAGGGGACGCCGCTCGGCGCATGGATCTACCGCAACGCGTTTGCGACGTGGGCGTCGCCGGTAAACTCTTCCCTTGCGTTTGCAATTGCATTTGTGCTGGTGTGGCTAGGTCTGATGTGGATCCTTTATCGACGCCGGATCTTTCTCAAGGTGTGACTTTGCGTCGTCGATGAGCTGATTGTTTTTCTCGTAACTCAGCGGATCGGAATCTTCACGGATCTGGGGTGGATATTGATGATGCTGATAGACCGGGTATGCCTCGGTCCGGAGATGGGCCAGCATGTGATGACCGCGGCGCGACCCGCGTTCGTGACGCAATGCGGAAATGTCGATCGGCGCGACGACGATCCGCTCGCCTGGTCCAGGTGATGCTTCGGCGAGCAAGCGTCCGTCGAAGTCTACAATCTGACTGCCGCCCGGCCACGAATATGGCGGATAATGTTTCAAACTGGCGCCCTGGTTGGCCGCCACCACGTACGCGAGGTTCTCGACTGCGCGACAGCGATTGACGATGGTCCACCAGGCCATCGGTTCAGTGGCGCCCCACGGATCCATGTAGGCCGACACGCGAATCAAAACCTCCGCTCCATTCGCCGCTAACTGACGTAACGCTTCCGGAAACAACCAGTCGTAACAGATCGCGCAACCGAGTTTGCCGATAGGTGTGTCGGCGACCGGGAACAGCGGCTCGTCGTAGTCGGGCAGATCATGCGGACTGGTGTGGACCTCGTACGGGATCCACGTATTCACCTTGCGAAACTTCTGTATCAGTCCTTGTGGGCCAACGAGACAAGTCGTGTTGAAGACGTGACCGGGCCACTTCGGATCGACCTCCAGCATCGACCCGCTTTGAATGTAGATATCGTGTTCTTTGGCTTTCTGTTGCAGGCGCTCGGTATGCTCGTTTGGGATCGGAATTGCGAGTTTGTCGAGCAATTCTGCAACAGTAGCGAAGACCGGCGCGGCGTGCGCAAACTCCGGAAACACAACTAATCGAACTGGCAGAAACGGCGCCGCGCCCGCGACTGCCGAGTCGATCATCGACAGCATGCGATCGGTGTTCGCGCGCATCGATCGGCGATCGAGCGGGTTCGAAACGTCTGTCTGGCACGCGGCCGCGGAGTACCTGATGTGTTCCATTACTTGCGACCTACCAATTCTATTCCGATGGACGGCACTGGTGATGTGACGACGCGCGTGTTGTACGTTTCGAGGTACCTGCGGCGCGCAGGTGTTAACGGGTAACGCTCGGGCCAAATGTACGGGTACTTGCTCATGCCGTGAAACGGCAGTGGTCCAACCTGATCCGGGCTCGCGGAGTTGATGTCCATCTCCTTGCTGAACCCGTCGGCGTAGAGCAGGAACGTGCGCGTCCACCCTTCAGGCAGGGGAGGAAGTTTAGCCGCGTCGAACGAGAGAATGAATTCATCGCCCGGACGCGAGATCGCAAACATGTCGTCAGAAGTATTGAGCAACTCGCGCACGTCGCCTTCGCGTGTGTAGCGTCCGGTCATCACTTTCCACGGCGAGCTAAACGATATCTTTTTGTAATCGTAAGTCATCGGCTGACGAGTGTCGGGTGAGTGCTCGAGCGAAAAGCCGCGCCAGCGAAGGTCGGCGACGGATGGCGTGAGTCGAGTCAACTGCGTCGGGAAATCACCGGCGGAAGTGTCTACGAGGATCTGGTCCCAGTAGATGCGCATGTTCGTTACGATACGAACTTCACGACTCTCGCTCAAAAACTTTCCGGTGAGATCGACGACGATCGTTTGCGGTCGCCCGACCGGGATGCCGATGTTTTCGATTACGGTCTGCCAGTGACCGCGTTTGTCTTTTACTTGCAGTGCCGGGAGTTTGAGACTCTTGCCGCTTTGAGAAGCCGCGAGGTTGTCGCTGGACCAGGCGTAGTCGGTCCAACCCGTCATCAGCAGCAAAGTTCGCCCGGCGTGTTTGTTTAGTTGCAACGTCAGCGTGTGTTCGTCGGCGTAACCGCGAATCTGATGAAGCTTGAAATCGTCAGGGTACTGGCGATCGACGTTGCCGATCCGTGCCAGCACGTCGTGACCGTGTTCATCGACAGCCGACAGTGGCGGTTGCGCGTTGCGAGTTCTGAAAAGTTTGAAACCTGGCGGTGGAACTGTCAGTCCTTCATTTGGATAAACTTCTACGCCGCGCGGGTGTGCGACGGCGATCAACTGGAGGTGATCGAGAAACACCGCTTCTTCGAGCTCGTTAGTAATGCGCAGCTCGTAACGCCCGTTGCGCGGCTTCAAGAGATCGCCGTCGATGCGGACGTACTCATCCGGGTCGGGTGTGTTGTAAATACCCGGCGCGTCGAGGTGGCCCATTTCGCCGCCACCGAGAAAGTCGGTTAGAAACACGAAGCGCTCGCCATTCCAGACATACAAATAAGGACACGACGAAGGCTTTCGATCCAATTCCGTGAGCGACACTGACAGCGCGGTCTTTGTTCCACTCGCGATCTCTGTTTCCGCCTGTACGATCCCCGCGGGCCATAACACGCGCACTGCATCAACACCAGTTCTCCTACCGAGACCAAACACAACGTCAGCAGGCGCGGGCGCGGGAAACGCCGAATAGGTTTCGATCTTCTGCGCCAGACTTCCGGAACGCATTTCAATCTTCGCGCCGACGCCGGTGCGATTACTAACTCGTCCCGCCAGCCCTACTCGCAATGACCGATTGACGTTGCCGCCGTCGTTTCGCGCGACTCTTAACCCACCACCCGGAATTCCAAATACCAGGTCTGTGTCGCCATCGTTGTCGAGATCGCCGGACGTAAGAACAAGCGCGCGTGTGGTTGGTAGGCCTTTTGCAGCATCGACGACTCTACCGCCGGCCAACCGTAAAACCTGAATTCCAGCATCAGTAGCTGTTACGAGATCGAGCAGGCCGTCATTGTCGTAGTCGAGAAACTGGCACGCGTTCGCGTTCAGCGAGCCCTGCTGGGGAACAGTCGTTACAAAACGTCCTTTGCCGAAATACGTCGCCAAACCGATGTTGCTGAAAAAGAAATCTGTAAACCCATCTTTATCGACATCACCGGCTGCAACACAGCTCGCTTCTTTATACTTTTCAAGACCAAGCTCCGCTGCGACGTCACGAAACGTGCCATCACGCATGTTTCGCCACAGAGAAACTTTCTCGGATGAAGCAACGAGAAGATCGACATCGCGTCTGTTGTCAAAATCGGTGGGGACAACAGCGCTCGCCGTTACTTTGTCAACGAGTTTCGCCTCAGCGGTTTGATCTGTGAACGTACGATCACCGTTGTTTCGCAGCAGGAGATGCGACTGACCGCCGATGAAGAGATCGAGATCGCCGTCGTGATCGTAATCGACGAAAGCAGTTGCTCCCGAACTTGCTAGATGCGTGGGAATTTTCGCCGCCAAAGTAACGTTAGAAAATTTGCCGTTGCCGTCATTGTGATAAAGGGTTGCTAATCCGGCGTGAACGATGAACAGATCGGGGCGTCCATCGTTGTCGTAGTCGCCGGCAATCACACTCGAGCGGCCTCCAGCGGTTGCTTTCGCGAGCGCCCGAGAGTCTTGTGTGAAATTAACGTGCGTGAAATCAACAAACTTCCCCGAGCCATCGTTCAGTGCGAGACGTTCGCGCAAGCCCGCCACTTCAAACAGATCGAGATCGCCGTCCAAGTCACTGTCGAACAACACCGCGGCGCCGTTGTTCGGTTCAAGTTCAGTATCCGGCGGCCAATTACTCCCCTGAAGCGTAGTGGCTGTTACGTCCGTAAACTTGACCTCCGGTGGATTCGGGTCGACAAGACCTGGTTCCAAACCCGTCGACGAGATCGCTTCAGCATAGCGGCCCTGTTCGAGATAGTTCGTTCCCAACGTGGTGCCGCTGCCGCGTTCACGCAACGTTTGAAACTGCTGAATCATCTTTTGCCCTTCTTCACCTTGACCGCTGCGCATTAAAGCCATTCCGAGGTTGTAAAGCGCGGTCGTGTTGTAAGGTTCGGCGACGACGGCAGTACGTAACAGCGTGATCGCTTGCGCGTACTTACGTTGCTGCACGTAGATCTGACCAAGGTTCACACTCGCGCCAACATCCTGCGGATCGATCGCGAGCACTTTCTGAAACGCGACGATCGCTTCGGCAGGTTTGGTTTGCGCTTTCGCCAGCAGGCCCAGAACGTAGTGCGGCTGCGGCGCATTCGGCGCGGCGGTGGCGGCGGTTTGTAGTTCACGTTGCGCAGCCGGAAGCTCCGGCACGTTGAAGAGTGCAATCCCGAGATTGATTCGCGCGATCGCCAATGCCGGGTCGAGTTGCAAGGCGCGTCGGAACGCGTCCGCGGCCTCTTTATGTTTGTATTGTTCGAGCAGGGCGACGCCGATGTTATTCGCGCGATATGCCTCTTCGCGAGTGGCAAGTTTCGGCGGGGTGTTTTGACGAGGAGCGGCGCTCTGGTCTATTAATGAGGCCGCTACACAAACGACGATCGACAATCCCGGCAGCAAAACACGAGTTTTAAAGTGCTTCATAGATGATTCCGCTCGAATATACCAAACACAAACCGATAGTAGACAGCGATAGTGCAATTTCACTTCTGAGCATCTCTGTATTTCTCTGCGTCTCTGAGGTCGTTCTTTTTTCGCGTAGATTTACCGCAGAGACGCGGAGCAGCCCAGAGATACGCAGAGTACACTTCAATTTAGGTCACCACCTACGTAATTACGCAATACATATGCTGGTACTCGTGGCCGCGTTGGTTATCACGGGCTGTCGTACAACTGCCACGCTGCCGAGCAGAGGAACGCGCGAGTACAACGAGCTGGTGCGCACGTTCTATGTCGGACTCGCAGCGCTTCAGGTTGGACACGACGTCCAGGCCGACAGCAAGCTCGCGCAATTCACGCAACTCGCTCCCGGTGAGCCGGCCGGTTGGGCCAACTGGGGCGTGCTCGCTCTGCGACAACGAAACTTCGATACCGCAAACGAGCGGCTTCAACGTGCCCGCAACCTCGAAGCGAACAGCGACGAGATTATGTATCTGATCGGATTGCTTGAAAGTATGCGCGGGAAATCGGCGGAAGCAATCGCAGCATTTCGAAAAGCGGTCGAGTTGGACAGCAGCAATCTACTCGCGGCGTACAAGTATGCCGAGGAAGTCGAACGACAGGGTGACGAACAGAGTACTGCGCTAGTTCAGTCGACCTTACAGGGCATTCTCAGGTCGCAGCCGAACAACATCGCGGTCATCGTCGAGTTGAGTCGCATCTCCGCCAAACGTGGCGATGTTGAAACTCTGAAGCAGACGGTTACGCAGATCCAGTCGCGTTCGACTTCGTGGCCTTCTGAAGTGCAGGAACAGGTCAAGGCTCTAAGCGACGCCGTGCAGTCCGGCGATTTGCGTGCGGCTGCGACGCGTACGAGTTTTTTGCGCAACGTTTTGCTGCGTGTCCCCGAATATCGCCGCGACCTGGGCGTGGTTAAACCCGCGCCGGGGGAAGAAGCCGTGCCGTTCACGCACTTCCTTCGTCTGGAGACTCCGCGCTTCGAAACAGCTCCCGAAGATGGTGCGATTAAATTCACCGCGCAGCCGGTGCCGAACGTTGAGGCAGCGCATAAGGATTGGATTGGCGCGATCGCGTTGAGCGGCGAAGGTAGACCAGTGATTGCCACAGCGTCGGCCACCGAAGTGCGGCTGGCGAGTGGCGCACGTTTTCCATTTCCTGGTGGACCAGCGAATACGCCTCCCGGAGTAGACAGCATCTTACAGATCGACTTCAGCTACGACTTCAAGACGGATCTGGTGCTTGCGGGCGCCGGCGGTGTGCGTTTGATGCGACAGGAGAGCCCGTCTTCGTTTACTGACGTGACCGCTGAAACAAAACTCCCCGCGACGGGCCTGAACGCGAAATACACGGGCGCCTGGAGTGCGGACATCGAAGCTGACGGCGATCTCGATATCGTCCTCGGGTCAACGCAGGACACGCCAGTTGTCTTGAGGAATAACGGCGACGGTACTTTCCTCGACATTCGTCCGTTCGACGGCGCCGATGGACTTGCCGGTTTCGCGTGGGCTGATCTCGATCAGGACGGCGATCCCGACGCGGCAGTGCTCGACTCCAAGAAAGCTGTTCACGTGTTCAGCAACGAACGACAAGGTCAGTTCAGCAAACGTTCACTGCCGGCGAATTTCAATCCAGTCGCACGTGCGATCAGTGTCGCCGACGTCAACTGGGACGGTGGCTTTGATCTGCTTATCGTGGGAACCGATGCAACCATTATGCGGCTGTCCGACAAAGATCATGGCGCCGGCTGGGAGCAAGCAGAGATCGCGAAAATCGGCTCCGGGCTGCCCGGCCCGCTGAGTTTGCGGATCGCCGACCTCGACAACAATGGCGGTCTCGATCTCTTACTGCTTAATTCAACTCCCACCGCCACCATAGTTTGGTTAAGCGATCAAAACGGTGCGTTCTCGATCCGCGTTGGGATGCGTTCTCTTGAAGAAGTTGACTTTAGCGACGCCTTCTTTGACGTTGCAGACGTCAATGCCGACGGGCGTCTCGATCTCCTCGGATTCACCAACGAGGGAAAGCCTGTCCAGGCGATCAACAGCGGTTCGAAGAATTATCACTGGCAACTTGTGCGCCCGCGCGCGAGTAATGCCGTGGGGGATCAGCGAATTAATCCGTTTGGTGTAGGTGGCGAAATGGAAGTGCGTTCCGGCCTGTTGGTCCAAAAACAACTGATCACTGGTCCGCTGCTTCATTTTGGTTTAGGCGAACAAACCTCGGCCGATGTCATTCGAGTCGTTTGGCCCAACGGTACTGTGCGCGCCGACTTTGACGTCAAAGCGGATCAGGAAGTCGTTACCGAACAACGCCTGAAGGGTTCGTGTCCCTTTCTCTTCGCCTTCAATGGCCAGCAGATGGAGTTTGTCAAAGACTCCGTTCCCTGGAGCTCAGCCATTGGTCTCCGCATCAACACTCTGGGAACCGCGCGCGTCGAAGCAACCGAAGAGTGGTACAAGATCGGTCGCAACCAACTCGTTCCTCGTGAGGGCTATTACGATCTACGGATCACGGCCGAACTTTGGGAAACCTACTACTACGATCATCTCGCGCTGATGACCGTCGATCATCCCGAAGGAACGGAAATATTTGTCGACGAGCGTTTCGTAATCCCGCCGGCGAAGCTCGCTGTCACCACCGTCGCAACTCCGCGCAAGATCAAACGTGCCGTAGACGACAACGGACAGGACGTAACGAGCATCGTCAACACTGGCGACGGAAACTATCTCGATACGTTCGGGCGTGGTAAGTATCAGGGAGTGACGCGAGACCATTATGTCGAGATCGATCTGGGCGACGATGCGCCGCAGAGCGGACCGCTCTGGTTGATCGCGAACGGCTGGATGCATCCCACTGACTCTTCAATTAACGTCGCTATCAGCCAGGGTCAGCAGGAGCAGGCAAAACCGTTGAGCCTGGAGGTTCAGGATGCCAATGGCATTTGGCGCACAGTACATCCCAACCTGGGTTTTCCGGCGGGAAGAAACAAAATCTGTTTGTTTGATCTCGCAAATGTGTTTACATCAGGCGCGCCCCGCCGTCTGCGTTTGCGAACGAACCTTGAGATTTTCTGGGACTCACTCGAGTGGGCGGTTGGACTTCCGGACGCAACCACGAAAACAAATCGACTGGATGCCGACGTTGCCGATCTACATTATCGTGGTTACTCGGTCATTTCGCGGGCTAACGATTCGTCGCCGGAACTACCGGACTATAATCGTCTCTCCAGCTCGAAGCAGATGTGGCGCGATTTGATTGGTTACTACACCCGCTTCGGAGACGTGCGCGAGCTGTTGAAGCGAGTCGATGATCGCTACGTAATCATGAATGCCGGCGACGAGATGACGTTTCGTTTCGCCGTACCGGCTCTGCCACAGGCTGGTTGGTTACGCGATTACGTCATCGTAGGAGACGGATGGATCAAGGATGGAGATCTGAACTCGACGTTCTCAAAAACGGTGCAGCCTTTGCCGTATCACGCTAAGAACGAATACATTTCGCCACCGGGCCGGTTGGAAGACGAACCCGTCTACCAGCAATTTCCCGAGGACTGGCAGACATACCACACGCGTTACGTCGCGCCGGATGTTTTCAGAAACGTGTTAAGGTCTTCTAGAACGGTTAAGAACAAGCAGAGATGAAAAGCCGTAAGGTCCCCCGGATTGTGCTGATCGTCGTGTTCGTTGCCTTGTTGGCGGCGCCGGTCGTGTTCAAACGATTAGCTGCGCGGCGTGAAGCGGCAAACATCGTGCGCGACACAGCGGTTGCGCTTGCGCGTTATGGCTTCTACCTCGAAGAAGTCGGTCAGACATCAAGGGCCGGCTTCACACATCAGGCTCCCACACTCGACAAACAGTTGGACCACATCATGCCGCAGGTTGCGTCGATGGGCGCGGGCGTTTCGATCGTCGATTTCGATCGTGATGGATGGTCGGATGTTTATGTGACGAACAGCGGGGAAGGAAGTAAGAACGCGCTCTTCCGCAACATGACGGATGGCTCATTCAAAGATGTTGCGCCTGATCTCGGAATCGCGGACGTCAACCAGGCTGGGACCGGAGTGTCGATGGGCGCAATTTGGGGCGACTACGACAACGACGGTTACGAAGATCTGTTTCTTTACAAGTGGGGCAAGCCCGAGCTCTTTCACAACGACGGCGGACAGAAGTTTTCACGCGTCACAGACAAAGCAAAGTTGCCTGAATGGGTCAACGCAAACACTGCTATCTGGTTTGATTATGATCGCGACGGGCGTATTGACCTGTTTCTTGGTGGCTATTACGCCGAAGACGTAAACCTCTGGCAACTCAAGACGACCAAGATGATGCCCGAGAGTTTTGAGTACGCGAATAATGGCGGGCGCAAGTATCTGTTCCGCAACCTCGGCGACGGTTCGTTCGAAGAGATCAGTCAAAAAATCGGGATTGATACGCGGCGCTGGGCGTTGGCCGCCGTTGCTGCCGACCTGCGCGGCTCCGGCAACATGGATCTTTTCATCGCCAACGATTACGGCATCTCGGAACTCTTCTTCAACGACGGCAAACAGTTTCGCGAAGTTGGAAAAGACACGGGAGTTGGTTTCTCACCGAAGAGTGGGATGAACGCGTCGATTGGCGACATCCTGAATCAGGGCCGTTATTCGATCTACGTCTCGAACATCTCTGAAGAAGGCGTGTTGATCCAGGGCAACAATCTCTGGGTGCCGCGTGAAGGAACAACCGGCGACTCGCTTCAGTACGACAATCTCGCGCGCGCCATGGACGTTGAGATTGGCGGCTGGAGTTTCGGTGCTCAGTTTGGCGATCTCAACAACGACGGCACGCTGGATCTTTATCTCGTCAATGGTTACATCTCCGCCGATCGCGATCTGAACTACTGGTACGACTTCTCCAAGATCGCGGGCGGCAACTCGACGATCATCTCCGACGCCGCGCACTGGCCCGCGATGGATGGACGCAGCTTGTCTGGCTACCAGCAGAAAAAGGTCTGGCTCAACGACGGCGCCGGGAAGTTTGTAGACGTTGCGCAGGCGGTTGGTGCGACTGATCTTCATGACGGTCGCGCAGTCGCGCTTGTCGATCTGTGGAATCGTGGTGTGCTCGACGTCGTGGTCGCGAATCAAAAAGGTCCGCTGCTTATTTATAAGAATAACGTCGCACCTGAAAACAAGTGGATCGAGTTTGAACTGGAAGGCTCGTCAAGTAATCGCAGCGCCATTGGCGCAGAAGTGCGACTCTTCTGGAACGGACGCCAGCAGGTGCAACAAGTTTCAGGTGGTAGCGGTTTTTGTTCGCAGAACCAGCGACGGCTGCATTTTGGACTTGGCAAGAATCCGCAAATCGAGAAGGCTGAGATTCGCTGGCCGTCAGGTAAGGTCGAGACGATTGAAAAGCCTGCGGTCGGACAAACGTACAAGATCAAGGAGACTGCATGAGCCAGTCGGCCTCGCAATCAATGCCCACTCCGGTTCTTCAGGGCGCGAGACGGAAATTCAGTCTCGACAACCGCTACATCGCGCCGCTCTTCATCACTTTTATCCTCGTGGTGGGCCACCTCGGCTACGGCATTCTCGAAAGTTATGAAAAGACCGGCGTCGCGATTGTCGTAGCGCTAGTGGCAGAGCTGGTGTTGGGGCGGATCTTTTTCGGCAAGTGGCTGAATCTGTCAAGCGCGTACATCAGCGGGATCAGTTGCGGGATTCTGGTTCGTTCTCCTGCGCTGTGGCCCTTCGCTCTCGCAAGTTTGCTGTCGATCATGTCGAAGTACGTTTTGCGCGTAAAAGGTCGCCATCTGTGGAACCCGTCAAACTTTGGCATCTGCGCGCTGCTGTTTCTAGCGCCTGAGACAGTCGCCGCTTTGAGCGTTCAGTGGGGCAACTTCAAATGGCCGTTGATTGTGATCTGGACATTGGGCTCGATCATCATTTATCGCGCGAAGCGAATTCACATCAGCGCCACCTACGTCGCTTCATTTTTTGCCTTTGCGTTCCTGCGCAGTTACATCACGGGTGACTCGTGGTGGGCGGAAGTCGCACCGATAACGGGACCGATGTATCAACTCTTCGTCTTCTTCATGGTTACGGATCCCAAGACGACGGTTAAATCGAAAAAGTGGCAATGCATTGTCGTGTTCCTCGTGGCGTTCGTGGAGATGTTGCTGCGGCTCAATCACGTGGTGCACGCGCCCTTGTACGCGCTCTTCCTGGTTGGACCAATAGCGATGTTGATTGAGATCTGGCTCGAGTCGCGGCGTCCGGTCGTGCTGCAAGCCATCTGAATGAGGAGTGTCTTTCGCGGTAGATTCTTTATCTCTGTGTCCTCTGCGTCGCTGTGGTTACATGTTCGCTGCAAGAACAACCACAGAGACGCAGAGGACACAGAATTGCACAGAGAAGAAACCCTATCTATGAAAGTTTGCATTCTTTTCTCCATTACCCTGCTGTGTCTCGGTGTGTTGTTTTCAGGCTGCAAGCAGCAGAATTCCGTCGCGCCGGCTGCAACCACTCCGGGTGAACAAGCCGCGGCGCCTTCGCCGTCTCCGAGTCCAACCCCACCACGCCCGTCCGGTCCAATCGAGTACGCCGACGCTACTGCTGACGCCGGCATCCGTTTCAGACACAACAGCGGTGCATTCGGGAAGAAGTATCTGCCCGAAACGATCGGATCGGGTGGGGCGTTTCTCGATTACGACAACGACGGTTGGCAGGACGTTTTCCTGGTCAACTCAATGGACTGGCCGGAGTCGAAAAAACGGCGTTTGTTTTCCGCGCTCTATCGAAACAACAAGGACGGCACGTTTACTGACGTCACGCATCAAGTCGGACTCGGCGTCGAGATGTACGGCATCGGCGTTGCCGTCGCTGATTACGATAACGATGGCAATGACGACATCTTCGTCACCTGTCTTGGTTCGAATCACCTGTTTCGCAATCTCGGGAATGGTAAGTTTGCAGACGTCACGGCGAGGGCGGGTCTCGCGGAGCCCGGCTTTTCGTCAAGCGCGGCCTGGTTTGATTATGACAACGACGGGAAGCTCGATCTCTTCGTCGGTAGATACGTCGAGTGGTCTGTGCAGACGGATCAACATTGCTCGCTCGACGGCAAGAACAAGACGTACTGCACGCCGCAGACATACAAAGGACAGAGCTCGCAGCTGTATCACAACCGGGGGAACGGGACGTTTGAGAATGTCACCGAGCGCGCGGGCGTGAACGATCCAGCGGGCAAGACACTCGGCGTCGCGTTACTCGATTATGATGACGATGGCTGGATGGATCTTTTCGTCGCGAATGACACCGAGCCGAACAAACTCTATCGCAACAATCGTAACGGCACGTTCACCGACAATGCTGTGATCGCGGGTGTGGCCTTTAGTGAAGCAGGAACTGCGCGCGCTGGAATGGGTGTCGATGCGGCCGACTACGACGGCTCCGGCAAACCAGGGATCGTGATCGGTAACTTCACGAACGAAAGCATCGCGCTTTATCACAACGACGGCTCGGGGCTTTTCACCGACGAAGCAGCGGCCTCAGGCATCGGCAAAGTGTCTGCGCAGTCGCTGACCTTCGCCTGTTTCTTCTTCGACTACAACCTCGACGGCCTGCTCGACGTGTTCGCTGCGAACGGACACGTGTCCGACGACATCAGCGTCGTGCAACCGACAGTCAAGTATGCGCAGCCGCCACACCTGTTTCAGAACAATGGGAAGAAGAAGTTTCAAGAAGTGACTTCGAAACTTGGGCGGGCTTTGAATCGGGCGATTGTCGGGCGGGGCGCCGCTTATGGCGACTACGACAATGACGGGGATCATGATCTGCTAATCACGACGAACAATGGACCAGCGCGTCTGCTTCGCAACGACAATGCGAATCAGAATGACATGTTGCGCGTCAGGACGATCGGTGCGAGAGCGAATCGTAACGGTATCGGTGCGAAGGTCGTGGTGAAGACTTCGAAAGGACGTATGCTATACCAGATGGTACGGACCGGATCGAGTTACTGTTCGCAATCGGAGTTGCCCCTCGTGTTTGGCCTCGGTAAGCCTGAAGAAGGGACGACGCTGACGATCGAGATCACCTGGCCCGGAAATCAAAAGGACCGCATTGCGGATGTGAAGCCAAACCAGATCGTCACTGTTCAGGAAGGGAAGGGGTTGGTTTCTTCTGAAGCGATCATCTTCGTACGCACGCCACCGCCACAACCGTCGCCGTCAGTAAACACGAATTAAGAATATTCGGATTACTTCTGAACCTTACTCAATAAATCGGCATCGCGTTTCAACTGAGTGCTCTGTTGAATAACGCTTTCGAGATCGCGCTTCGCGGCTGCAAGCTTGTCCGCATCGGTTAGGTTGGGCTGTTCGATGACCGGATTGGTGACGAAGCTCCTGATCTGTTTGCACAGTTTCACAAGCGCGCCTTTCATTTCCACTTCGTTGGTGTTCGCCGGCAGCTCAGCGGGTTTTATCTCTTCGGGCGCTGGCGTCAAGTTAATATTCGTCTGAATGCTGGCGGCCCGTTTGCGAATCTCGCCCGTAGCTTCAGAAACGAAGTGATAATCAAGCGGTTTGGCTGAGTCGATGGCGCGAACGATCTCGTTGTGCAGCGACAGCATGCGATTGAAGTCTTCTTCGATCTGCTCCATCAGCGCTTCGAGTCGCCGTCGATCCTTCGTCACCGCTGGATTGCCGAAGTTCCGCAGTTGCCATTCGCGCGAGGACTGGTCCTGCTGTCGCGTGCGCGCCGCGTTTGTGCGTTTGTCGATGGGAGGGGGACCACCTGGTGCTGATCGTTGCGCGAGTGTAGGCGCCGCCACGGATAGGAGGAGGGTTAATCCGAATAAGGAGCAAATACCCGCGGTATTCTGCTTGTTCATACCAGACCTCCCGGATGTGTTTGCGCACCAGTATAGCTCCGCACGAACCGCTTTGAAAGGTTTTGTTTGATCGTTGGCCTTGACTCGAACTGATGTCTGTACTACTTATTCATCAGTACACTGGGATGCGACGGATTGATTTAAAGAAAGCCAACGTAGCTCGATCGAACACGATTCGTGATATCAATCGGCAAATCGTTCTGAACTACGTTCGCGAACGCGGACCAATTTCCCGCGCCGAGATAGCCCACGAAACTGCCCTCCAACGCTCGACCATCTCGTTAATCGTCGAAGAACTCCGCGTCGAGGGACTAATCGAGGAACTAAGCGGCGAGTCGACCGGCGGACGCCCGCCGATCCTTCTCTCGCTGCGCACTGCCGACGCAGTTGCGATCGGCGTTGACGTGGGAACAAACCGAACGATCGTTGCCACCAGCGATCTCGCGGGACGCGTATTGCAACAGGAACAGTTTCCAACACACCCGGACGCCACCGAAACAACTCGCAACATCATCGAGTTATCGCGAAAGCTCATCGCGCGGAACAACGGAACGATTGAAGGCATTGGTATTAGTCTTCCGGGTCTGGTAAGCGCCGAAGGAAGGGAACTGTTTGTTCCGACTTTCAACTGGCGCGACCTACCGCTGGCTGACGAAGTGAGTCTCGCGACCGGTTTGCCGGTCACAATGGAAAACGACGCGAACGCCGCAGCTCACGCTGAGTTGTGGTTCGGGCGGCCGGAGGTTCGCGAGATTCGTGATTTTATTCTCGTGCTGGTCGAAGGTGGTGTCGGTACCGGGATCATTTTCGACGGGCAAGTCTATCGTGGAGAGAACGGCGCGGCTGGTGAGTTTGGACACATGACGATCGGTCAAGGCGCACCCGTAGCGTGTGCTTCGGGAAGTCGTGAATGTTGGGAAGCGTTTTCTTCCGAACGGTCGGCGTTGGCGCGCTACAAGGACCGGACGAATGGCGCCAACGGACCACTTGAGATCACATTTGGCGATCTGATCGATCTTGGATTAGGCGGTGATGATGCAGCTCGAGCGGCGCTGAAAGAAACCGCGTACTACCTCGGCGTCGGCATTGCCAACTTGATCCGCGGGCTCGCGCCGGAGGCGGTGATTGTGGGTGGCCCAATCGTGCGGTCCTGGCCAATCATTGCCGACGACATCAAGAACTCGGTCGAGGCGACGATTTGTCGGGGATTGCCCTCGACCCGCATAATCGCTTCAACCCTGGGACCCGAGCCGACCCTCATGGGAGCCTTGAGCCTGGTGCTCGCCAGTAAATTTGCATCCGTTTCGGTCGTTTAGCGGGCTGACGACCAAAAATAACTCAATTCGGATGGGCTTCGGCCTTAAAAAGATCTTGACTTTAAATACGATTGGTATTAAATACTTTTGCTAGCCTCTGCAACAAAGTAAGCACTCAGTAAAAAGTTAGCTTGAATTACTCAGTAGGGTTCGCGGGCAGTCTATGAATTCAGATTCTCGTTTGCTGTTCCTGAACGGCTGGTCTGTTATTTCCCGGCGTTGATTTCTATTTGCATTCATCCGTCGTGTTCTATGCAGTTCTGTTTTGAATAGTTAGAAGCTGTTCGTTTCTTAAAGTACTGAACATTTGTCCTAGACGCCCGAACGTTGAGGAGGTTTTGTATGTCGAAGAAGTTAGGACTGCAGGCGCTGTTGCTCCTGCTCAGCATCGGTTTATTTGTCGGCGTACATGCCCAGTCAAGCACTGCCGGAAATATCACCGGCACCGTGAGGGACCAACAAGGCGCGGCCGTCGCCAACGTCGAAGTCACGATCGTTGAAGAGAAGACCGGCGCCACCCGCACCGCAAAAACAAACGATGATGGTTTCTATGCCGCCCCCGGCCTGGCGGCGGGCATATACACCATCAGCGCTGCGCCGACCGGTTTCAAGAAAACCGTCGCGAGCGGTCAACAACTACACGTCAGCCAAAACCTGACTGTCAATCTCGACCTGCAAGTGGGCCAGGTAACGGAAATCGTTACCGTCACCAGTGACCAAGCGCCCGTTGAATTGAGAAGCGGCGAGGTCAGCAGTCTCATCTCCGAGAAACAAGTTACCGAGTTGCCGCTCAACGGTCGCAACTACGCGCAACTTGCGCTGATGGTGCCCGGTGTCTCTCCGGTGACCCAGGCCGGCGCAGGCGGCGCCTTCGCGACGCGCGGAACCGGTCTCAACTCCGGCGTTGACATGTCAGTCAACGGCAACCAATCAAACTCAAACTTGTGGACCGTTGACGGCGTCAACAACATGGACGTCGGATCGAACCGCACGCTGCTGGTGTTCCCGTCGGTCGATTCGATCCAGGAGTTTCGCGTTGAACGCAACAGCTTCAGTGCGGAGTTCGGTCAGGCGCAGGGTGCGGTAGTCAACCTGATTACCAAGGGCGGAAGCAACGAGTTCCACGGCAGCCTGTATGAGTTCTATCGCAACGACTCATTCAACGCCAATAACTTCTTCTTGAACCGCGCGGGTGATCCAAGACCGCAGCTCACCTACAACAACTTTGGTGGAAGCTTCAGCGGACCGATCATCA
>Ga0209486_10000190_pt1 | contig 28927 bp, 23 predicted proteins | sample NCCompost_FD_187518 | JGI IMG/M metagenome (GOLD analysis project Ga0209486, IMG submission 187518) | Agricultural soil microbial communities from Utah to study Nitrogen management - NC Compost (SPAdes) (version 2) | ecosystem: Environmental > Terrestrial > Soil > Agricultural land | place...
GCCGAGCAGGCCGCGTTCGCCGTTCGGATCCACGGTCAGCGTCATGAACGGCTGCGGCAGGAGCGCGCCGTTTTTGATGACGCGCAGGGCGCCGGCCTGTTGGCAAACAAAGATGCGGCCATCGGGCGCGATTGCCATTGCGGTCGGACTCGCCAGTCCCCCGATTTCTGTTTCAGTGAAGTTTGCGGGAAGCGTTGCAGCCTGCGCCAGGCCCACCGAGAACGCGAAAATAACTAAAAAAAGAAAGCGATTCATAGGTTTTGTTGCTTTGCGGGTGACGCGAATCGGGGGATTACTTTCGCAGCGGGAGTAGCTAAACTTTATGCCCGAGAGAAACGTAACGTCAATAGGATTTTGCGGTAACTGAAACTCGCATGCCGTTCCTCGAAGCTCTTAAATTCGCGATCTCCGCCCTCCTGAGTCATAACTGCGCTCTTTTCTGACGCTGCTCGGGGTGATCTTTGGTGTGGCCACGGTACGCGTTGAGTAATGGTACTTGGTTTTTGGTGCTTTGTGCTTTGTTCGCGAGCTGAAGGGTCGAATTAGAGTCGAGCGGTACACGAGCGAACAAAGAACAAAGTACTAAGTACAAAGCACAATGAAACTGTTCAGCGGCAGTTTTTTCGAAAACGTGCGCATGAAGCTCGACACCCTGTGGCAGCACAAGCTTCGCTCGTTTCTGACGGTGCTCGGTGTCGTGATCAGCACGATGACTGTGATCGTCATCGCGGCGTTTGTTTCAGGTATCGATCAGCGCGTAGCGAAGGAGATCGAGTCATTTGCGATCGGCGCGCGAAAGCGTGACATCATTGCTCAGTTTCTGATCGAGCTGGAACGCTGACTGGAGTTGGTGGTTTGCTTGGCATTTTTGTCGGCAGTGGTCTGGCGTTGCTGATCCAGATGTTGATGCCGACGTACATTCCACTGTGGGCGCCGATCGTTGGGTTCGGCGTTTCCGTGGGATTGGGTGTGGTCTTTGGACTATGGCCCGCGAGGAAAGCAGCACGACTTAATCCGATTGACGCCCTGCGTTATGAGTAGCGCTACCGGAGTTCCACACGGCCTCGCGGCCCTTCGATCACCGCGATTAGCGCCGGACTCTGGCCGTGCCTCACAGGGAGATCGAGTCCGAGATGCTGCAACATCCCGTGAACGCCTCGCACGTCCGGATGTTGTGCGTGCAGGCTAACAAGCGTGGCGCCCTTAGCAGCGGTGTGCGCTGGATGAGGCGACTTTCCCCAGTCGATGAAGAAAGGAACAATACCGTCAGCCACGAGCACTGTGGGGTCTGTGAACCGCCATGACAGTTGAACTCCATCCGGCCGAAGCCGGCTCCCCGATCGCACCTCGCCAAGATGCACGCCTTTGCGGAGCGCATCAAGTCTCAATTGCTCGAGGTCACGCCCGTTGGCGCACCACGCGACGAGTCTGGATTGTGTAAGTCCGTCGATGCCAAAGGGACGAGGCTCTTTAGGAGCGGGCTGTTCCGGGTCGGGGGCTATGATTTCCAAGTAAGTCGTCGGGCCAAGCGCGATCAGGGCGTTCCTGGTTCCGCGGCCCGGGTGTTGGCCTCCGGCGATCGCCCGCAGGCCTAAGAGTTTCTCGATCTCCTCGACACCCCGCTTTAAGTCAGGCGTGGCATAGACTAGGTGATCGACTCTTGAAATAAATTCAGCAGATGCATTTTGCTCACCGGCGTTGCTTGTTGCGCTCTTATTAACCGTCTCCACTGGACCAACCCCCTCAGCCTCAAGCACCGCTTCCTCGTCCCACCACTCGTCATGCCAGGAGTGCGCAGGAACAACAAAGCCACTCCCCGCGACAAAGCGCTGGGCACGGGAGGACTCCAGCGGCTCGCCGATGATAATGAACATAGAACCGCTGAGCACCTTCACGTGCACATCCGTCGAATGTCGATGCACGGGTGCTCGTGTGCCCGCAGTGATTTTAAGTTGATACTTGAAGGGCCCGGGCCGGCTGGGATCGCCAACCAAGTCGCGGCGGAACACGCCCGAGATGCTCTTGTGAGGTTGCCATTGATTCCCATCGGCGGAGTCGGGTACAGGGTTGCCGGCACACGCAATGATGCTGAAAAGGAGCAGCACCAGGAGCATCAAAGCTATTACGCGGACGGGTTCTTTTTCCATCACGAAGATCCGCAGTAAGACTTCAAATCCAAACAACGGCGTATTCTACTGGAAAACGTGAATAGACCTATCACTCGGCACGCGTGCTGGAATCAGCTTACGCAGATCGTGCGCATTCGCTTTTGGATCAAGAAGTCCGGTGCGAAGGAAGGCAATGAGTTGACGAAACTCGTCAGTCGACAATACGACTGGAGTCGCGAGGGCGGGATCAATGCGCGCTAAAACCGGCGCAATAGGTCCTTGTGGACCCTGGAGGTCAGCATCGACACCCGCTGTGACTGGGCTGTAACTCGCCGCTGAGCCGATTGCATTCAAGTGGTAGCGCACAGCGTCCTCCAGTTTGGTAAACGAACCGTTGTGAAAGAACGCCGGTTGCAACGCTAGATTCCGTAGCGGCGAGGTTCTGAACGCATAACGGTCATTTGGGTTCCCGGTGACCTGCTCCAGACCAAAATCCTCGTTCGCTCCGGGGCCATCAAACGTGACGTTTCCAATCGCAGCTGCTATCTGAGGAACACCGGCAACGTGCTGCCGGAAATCGCTGAACATCTCATTCGACTGTCCTGACACGGCGTGGCAGCTAACGCAGTTGCCCGACCCAAAGAAGATCAAGGCACCGCGTTTCTCATCTTCGCTCATCGCATTCTTCTGCCCGCGCGCAAATTTATCAATCGGTGCGTCTGCAAAGACGAGCGTGAATTCGAACTCAGCGATCGCGCGTGCGAGCATTTCGTAGGTGATCGTTGCGCCTGACTTCACCTCTGGGAAGTTTTTGCCGAACAACTTTCGATATTCAGCATTCGCATTTAACCGTTCCACAACTGCTGCTCGAATGGCGTCGTTAGTGCCCGGCACGGACGAATGGAATCCTGTCATCTCGGGTTTCTCGGTCGGGGGAATAAACGCCTGAGCTGTGAGCAGGTGAGGCAGATCCGACAGTGAAAAGCCTTCCGGCAGCGGGAACTGAAATCCGGCACTGTTGTCAAACGGATCACCGGAGACTGAATTAAACCGCGAGTTCCACATCAGTGCCGGATAAAAAACGTTATTGAGAATGAGCGGCGTGCGCCGTTGATTACGTGGTCCAGTGCGATCAGGACCAACGATATTGTTATTCTCGACGCCGATCGCAATTGATTGCGAGTCCCCGAAGCCCAAAGGTGCCGAGTGACAACCTGAACATGAGTTGTCGTCATTCAAACCGAGCAAGCTGTCATGAAAAGCCAGCCTGCCCAAGTCAGCAAGTTGGTTGTCGATTTTTCGGCCCAGCCTCTGTTCGAGACTTAATCCGACTCTGCCAGTAAATCCATGCTGACTCAGAAGCGAAAGCAACTGTTCATTCAGAACGTCATCTGTACTGGTAGCCGAAGCTCTGGGCGTTAGAACGACTACTCCCACACACATCAGCGCAACAATTACTAATGTTAGTTTGCAGCGTTCGATAAACATGAACTTATCTCCCCGCGAAGGACCTGGCGATGTTTCGCCGGCGACTATGAAGACCTCTGGCGGATCGCACACGATTAAGACTGACGAACACGCGTGTTATCGAGCAAGACCGAAGAGCCCAAAGTGTGGGCCATGTTCACGACTTCATGGGCATTGTGTTGGTATGCGTGGGTTGTGCTCTTCAAACACACCTTCGGGGTTCGGTAGCCAGAGCCCGACTCGCAACGCCCAGATGGGCAAGTCTTCCGCCATAAACTCCCATTCGTCGGCGTCGCCCGTGAACCCTTCCGGCGGTGTGGCAGTGCAAGCAATCGGCACGACGTACTCGACACCCACAAGTCGCAGGCCGTTCCCTTCTTCGATGTAGTGGAGTGCTTCCGGATGCTCGATATCGAAGTTGCAGTCGACGATGGACCAATTCACGTACTCGAGTCCTTCGCCCGGCACACAATGTAAGAACTCATAATCCCCGGCGTTATCGAAGTCGTGAAACTTGGCAGTGGCGTTTCGAGCTCGTGCGAGTTCGAGCCTCGTGGCTGGAGAGAGATTATCAACTGCCGACTTTGCAGCAGCGGAAGTAGTGTTAGTAGTCGCCGGCGCGCTCGCAAAGATCAAACAGCAGATCGCGACGAAGATTGGAAATGTTAGAAATTTTTTCATACGTTACCTCCAGTGTGTTTTAGGTCATTAGCCTGTTTTCTTCGTCCATCGTTCGCGACGCGACAGTGAGCTACGTGATGAGATTTGGAGTGCTCACCGTCACGCCGCGAACACATGGAACTTGCATTACATCCACTCACTAAGCTCGCCTCACTGAGCTTTCGCGGACACGCGTTCCGCCGGCTCCGAATCCTGACGGCGGCGAGTGAAGGGAATGAGCATCGGCACCGATCGGCGGTAGGTTTCGTAAGAATCGCCGTGCTCGCGCACCAGGTCGCGTTCCTCCAATTGAATTGCGATCAGGATGTAAGCAGTCGTTACAACCGAGAAAAGTAAGTGTGCGAGCGTCATCGTCGGGGTGCTCCAGAACGCGAAGAGCCAACCGATGTATAACGGGTGTCGAACGAGCCGGTATGGTCCCGGCGTCCCAAATCGTAGCGCGGTGTAGGGCCGGTCGAGCAGGTATAACCAGACTTGACGCATGCCGAATAGATCGAAGTGATTGATCAGGAAAGTGGACACCAGGACCAATCCCCATCCGAATGCGAACAACCCCCGCAGGACGAACGTTGCCAACGGGTCTTCGATGGACCACACGACACCGCCTAACGGTTGCCACTGCCAAAACAAAAGAATCAGAGCGAGACTCGAAAACAGGACGTAAGTAGATCGTTCGAGCGGCTTTGGCACGATGCGAGTCCACCAATCCTTGAACCACTTTCGCGCCATGACACTGTGCTGAACTGCGAAAAGACCTAGTAGCCCGACGTCGATGGCTAAGGCGACTCCAAGTGGTCCAGATGGAACGCCGTCCAGTGTTGTTGGCACGCCGAAGTTGCCGATGAAACCGATCGCATACAGAAAGGTGCCGAGAAAGCTTAAATAACTGAGAGTTCCGTAGATGAAGAATGCGATTCGCTTAAACATAGGTTTATTCCAATATTTCACGTCAGCTCACACTTATGAGTTGGTTTCTGGTTAGTAGTCGCCCACTCCGGGCGATCGCCTCAAACGTGGCATCAATATCTTCTTTCGCAGTGCTGCAAGAGCGGATCGAGATGTGGATGGCGATCCGACCGCCGACGTTAGTTTTGTTTATCAGCGTAGACCCCTCGCGTTGGACACTCTCCACGATCTCTTCGTTAAGGCGGTCGAGTAGCTGCTGAACCTCAGGTTGATCGATCGGCAGACTATTCGGCAGATAACGGAAGCAATAGAAATCGGCTGTTGGCTCACAAAGCACCTCGAAGTCGGGGTGTTCGCTGACGAGGTTGTGTAAATGCTCTACGAGCCCGACGTGTTGTGTGACCTCCTCTTCCATGTGCGGCATGATGCAACCGGCGCCCTGAGTTGACTATGGGCGTTTAGTCCCGGTTTACATATACTTCGAGTAAGCAGCATGGGACTTTAGTCCCGTTCGCTGGTAAAATCCGCTCCCCCAAATTTTTCCAACTCCCGGCAAGTTACATGACGAGGCGGTGATAAATCCTGAAAGAAACCTGAGGAAGTTCGGAGAAAGTTACTAGGAGTGATGCCTTCGCTCATCAATCATTTCTATCGTTTTGGAGAGTTCACCGTTGATGCTGACCAGAAAGTGTTGCTGCGCCACGGCAAGCCTTTGCTTTTGGCGCCTAAGGTTCTCGAAACGCTTTTGACACTTGTCCAAAACGGCGGGCGGATCATCGAGAAGGAAGAGTTGATGAAGCGGCTCTGGCCCGATACTTTTGTTGAGGAGTCGAATTTAACGTACTGCATCGTGCAACTGCGGAAGACTCTCGGTGACGAAGCCCGCCACCCGCGCTACATCGAAACGATCCCAAAGCGCGGCTACCGTTTCATCGTGGACGTTGAAGAAGTCTTGAGCGATGTGGCCATCGAGAGCAAGAAGCTCCCGCGGCGGATCGAGTCGCACGTTGTGGAATCACACGATGCCGCTAGCTCAACATCGGAGCGAGTTGCCTCGATAGCCGTTCTCCCTTTCCTGGATTTGAGCCCGGATCGAGACCAGGATTATTTTTGCGAAGGCCTCGCCGACGAACTGATCAATACCCTCGCCAGCTTACCTAACTTGCAAGTTGCTTCCAGGACCTCTTCCTTCCGATTCAAGTCGACGACGCTAGACATTCGCGAGGTGGCCCAACGATTGAACGTGAGCACGGTACTTGAAGGAAGCGTCAGGAAAGCAGGCGGCAACTTCCGCATTACTACCCAACTAATTAATGCAGTCGACGGTTACCAGCTATGGTCACGAAGATACGACCGCAAGCTTGAAGACATTTTTGCGGTTCAGGAAGACATTGCCCAAAGCACGGTGAAGGCTCTTAAAGTAGTGCTAAGCTCGGATGACCAACGCGTCCTCCAGGGAACACGGCCGACGGCTATAGAAGCTTACGACTGCTACCTGCGCGGACGCCAACTCTTCCACCACATGCGACGAAGGAGCCTCGAATCCGCCCGACAGATGTACCTGAAGGCGATCGAAATGGATGATCGCTTTGGTCCTGCCTATGCAGGTGTAGCCGACTGTTCTTCTTTTCTGTATATGGATTTTGGAGGTCTTGAGTCGGACCTTGTAGACGCCGATCGTGCGAGTGCGAAAGCGGTTGAGATCGACCCTGGTTTGTCACAAGGACACGCCTCGAAAGGAATCGTCCTTGCACTCAGTGGCCGGTATTCGGAAGCAGAGCGAGAATTTGAGATGGCGCTCCGCCTGAATCCGAAGCTCTATGAGGCGTATTACTATTACGCACGAGCTTGTTTCTCGCAGGGAAAACTCGATCAGGCTGCAGTCTTGTTGGAGCACGCTACAGCGGTTCGACCAGACAGCATCGATGCGCTGTCTATGTTAGGAGGCATATATCGGGGGCAGAAGCGAGAACAGTTGAAGACAGAAACATTCAAGAAGTGTCTCGACGCTGCCGAGTGTCATCTTGAGTTTTACCCCGGTGACATCAGGCCACTGCTTTTGGGCGCAATTGCGCTCATAGATCTCGGGCAAACGAAATGTGGGCTGGAGTGGACGCGGCGAGCCCTCGAACTGGAGTCGCGGGACCCGAATGTTCTGTACAACGCGGCGTGCGTATTCTGCATGTCCGGTGAACTTGGAGAAGCGATATCGTGCCTGGAGAAGTCGGTCCCGTTTTGCGCCGATCGAAAATGGCTTGACCACGACAGCTATCTCGATCCGTTGCGGAGTCTCCCCAGATTTCATGAACTGTTGCGGGCAACTTAATGAAGAAGCCGACGCAGCGAATCCGATATGTTCGTACTACGGATGGAGTCCAACTGGCTTGGGCAGACGCCGGCGAGGGTCCCGTAATAATCAAAGCTGCGAACTGGCTTACCCACCTTGAGTTTGAGTGGGAGAGCCCGGTGTGGCGCCATTGGCTCCGCTTCTTCAGCGGTAGTTTCCGTTACATCCGATACGACGAGCGCGGTTGTGGAATGACGGACCGGAACGTCGGCGACCTCTCGCTCGATCGTTGGGTTGCGGACGTGGAGGACATTGTTTCCGCGGCTGCTCTGCAGGAGCCGTTTTGTCTCCTCGGCATTTCTCAGGGAGCCGCGATCTGCGTTGCGTATGCCGTAAAACATCCAGAGCGCGTTTCTAAATTAGTGCTCTACGGCGGCTACGCGCGTGGTCCGTATCAACGCGGCGATCCCGACCGGGCGAGTTTCTACAAAGCGATGATCGATATGGTTCGTTTGGAATGGGGCAGTGATAACCCGACATTTCGTCAGGTCTTTACATCGCGGTTTATTCCCGGAGCGACCGATGAACAGATCGGTTGGTACAACGATCTTTGCCGAAGGACCATAACGCCGGAGATAGCAGCGATATTGCTCGAGTCGCGGGCGATGATGGATGTTACGTCCCTGCTTGGAGATGTGCGATCACCAACTCTGGTGCTGCATGCGAGTGGCGACGCCGTCGTCCCTATAACTGAAGGACACATCCTTGCCGCCGGCATCCCTGGTGCGCAGTTCATCGAACTCGACTCGAAAAACCACATACTTCTCGAGAACGAGCCGGCGTGGGACCGGTTCTGCGATGAGGTGTTGAAATTCATGGACCTCAAGGGCGTAACTCGCGGCGAGGATCCCGCATTCGCCTCGCTCACCTCGCGCGAGCGGGAAGTGCTTTCGTTGATGACCGAGGGTTTGGGTAACGCTCAGATCGCTGGGCGTCTTTCCATCAGCGAAAAGACGGTTCGCAATCATGTCTCTAACATTTTCGACAAGCTAGGCGTGTGGACGCGCGCCCAGGCCATCGTCTTCGCCCTCGATCGCGGTTTCAAGAGTTGATACCAATCGAAGGGTTTATTTGACGCCGGGGGCGATGTAGGAGCGGCGGCCGAGGATGGTGTATTCGGGATGGTCTTTGACGGCGAAACTGATCTTACGTCGCTTGCCGTCGCGTTCTTTGTTAGTTGGATAGAAGCCGACGATGTAACGCTTGCTAATGTCTGACAGGATGCGCGAGTAGATCCCCTGCGCCTGCGTGGGCTGTTCGAGAAACTCGGTCCACCCACCACTGAGCGGCGCAACCGCGGCGAGCGCCTCCTGCACTCGTCCACTGTCTTCGGCCCTCATCCGCATCACCTGGACCGTCATCAACTTACTGCGTTCTTCCCTTTGCTTCAGAATCATTTTACGGGTGTCGTCACCCACGGTTGAGATCAGGGTCTGGACGGCGATTTCATCTTTAGCCCTCAACGTTTCGACTTGCTGGTCCACCGTGAGGCCGAGCAACTTCGTGCCCGGTATGACCGTGTAGATCGTCGCCCGCGACTTCTCAACCGCACTGTAAACATCATCCAGGCTGAATTCGGTCATGCTGCTGAGTTGTAGTTTGCGTCGTTGCTCGACCTCGTTCTGAACCCTCGCCACCAGCTCCGGCGGAAGATCCGTGGGCACACGCGGAACGATGATCGAGTTTCGCAAGTATTCCGCCTCGTCACCGTCGGTTTGAAAGATAACGATCGGGCGCTGGTCCTCTTCGTCGAAAGCCTCCTTCAACGTCGCCATCAAGGCACTGTATTGCGCACTCTTACCGAAACGTTTTCGCACGCCGCCGAAACCGAAAGGAAAGAATGATCCACCGTGACCGTAGCTCTTTTCCAGAAGCTTATTAAGTTTCTTCTTGAGTTCGCGTTTGTCGTTTGTGAAATCGACGAGTAGTTCGACGTCGTCAGTGACGATCGCCATCTGATCGCGTGGTCCAAGCTGGTCGACGAGGACGTTGGCCGCTTCGATGCTGTTCTTGATATACGGAAACTGGCTGCCGCTGTAGTCGATGATTAGCACGATCGATCGCGGGAGGCTGCGATTGTCGCCGAGTAAAAAGTGACCGACCTGTTGTGGCGTACCTTCTTCGGTGATAAGGAAGTCTGACTCTTTTAATCCCTGGATTGGACGTCCCTGCCTATCGAGAACGAGTATTTCGGAAACGACGAGCGAGGTATCGATCTTGACGACCTCGTCGTCTTCAGAACTAGGGCCCGAGTTGGTTTCAGTTACTGCGTTTTTCTGCGGATCCCACTTCAGTTTCTTGAGACTGGAGCCGAACTCTTTGAGCCTGGGCTTCTCCCCGGGCTTCTCGACGCTTTGGGCGAGCGCCAGACCCGGGAGAAGAAGGAACAACAGAAACAAGAGGCCGACGCGGAGACGGGGGGACGCGGTGACAGGGGGACGCGGTGACAGGGTGACGCGGAGACGCGGTGATGCTGAGTAGCGCCGTTTATGTGTTGATCCTTTTGCGACCGATTCTCTCCACATTCTCCGCGTCCCCCGTCTCCGCGTCTTTTTAGACTACGGACGCTTGCCCCAGGTTGGCGGCGACGGCTCTGTTGCCGAGCGATTGACCGGTTTTTCTTTCAACATCCGCATCGCTTCCTGGACCGCACGTTCGAGCTGCGGATCGCGTCCGGCGATGACGTCTTTCGGCCAATTCTCGATATCAATGTCCGGACCGACGCCCTCATTCTCCACCGCCCACTTGCCATCGCGCGTGAAGAACCCACCACGCGGCGCGATCATCGAACCACCGTCGACAAACGGCGGCGTATCAGCGGTATGGACCAACCCGCCCCACGTTCGTTTGCCGATCAGCGGACCGATCTTTCGTCGCTTGAACATGTAAGGCATCAGGTCTCCACCCGAACCCGCCATCTCGTTGATGATCATCACCTTCGGGCCCCAGATTCCAGCGGACGGACTGGTGAATGGATAACGATCACCGGCGACGTTGTTGAAGTATCCGTCGTAGTCGCGTTGCAGGACGTCGATGATGTAATCGGCCGCCGAGCCGCCGCCGTTGAAGCGTTCGTCGACGATCACGCCTTTCTTGTCCTGTTGCGAGAAGTAGTAGCGATTGAAACTCGTGTATCCCGGTTGGCCGGTATTCGGCAGATAGACGTACGCGAGTTGTCCATCCGACATCTTCTCGACCAGACGGCGATTCGATTCAACCCATGCACGCGCGCGTAACGCCTGCTCGTTCGCGACGGGAATGACCGTCACGGTGCGCGCGCCTTCCATCACCGGTTGGGTGTTGACCGTGAGCGTCGTTTGACGATTCGCGGTGCCATCCAACAGACGATGAATGTTGTCAGGCGCACGAAGTTCGATGCCGTTGATGGCGAGGATGAAATCGCCGCTGTTTACGTTCGCGCCCGGCGTAGCGAGCGGCGAACGCAGATCGGGATTCCAGCTCTCGTTGTCGAAGATGCGCGTGACTTTGTACCGGCCATTCTCGATCGCGAAGTCGGCGCCGAGCAGCCCGCCGACTTGTTGCGGCGTGCTCGGCATGTCGCCGCCGCGAACATACGAGTGTCCGACGGCGATCTCTGCGCCCATCATGTCGAGCAGGTAATTGAGATCCGCGCGATGCATCACGTACGGCAGAAACTGTCCGTACATCTGTTTCATCTTCGGCCAATCCGTGCCGTGCATGTTCGGGACGTACAGATAATCGCGCTGGAGACGCCAGCCTTCGTTGAAGATCTGTTTGAACTCTTCCTTCGGCTCGAGGTACATGCGCAGCGAGAAGTTCAAACGACCCGAACCCGCCTGCGGCGGATTGCGATCGGCGTCGACGAGGAACAACTGCGGCGCCGGAGGAGGTCCATCACCGCCACCGGGCCCGCCAAACTGTCCACCACCTCCGCCCGCGCGATAGACGATCTTGCGACGATCGCCGCTGATCTCGTAAGCGACCAGGCTGTTAACAAAAGTAGTTACGCGGCGGTCGCAGAGACGATAGCGGTGTAGTTCATTCGCCACACCCGGCCCTCGACCTGTTTCCATGTAAAAAACGTTGCCGTCGATTCCTGCTTGTAAATCAGTGTACTGGCGTTGCGCGATTCCCGGGATGGCGATAATTCGTTTCGCCAATCCATCGAAGTCAACCTGTACCGTGACTGGACCACGTGGTCCACGCGGCGGCGGTGGACCACCAGCACCAGCTTCGCCTTCACCACCACCACCTCCACCGCCACCGGCTCCGGCAGGTGGTTCGCAAGCACCTGGCGCGGGTCGTGCTCTTCCAGTTCCCACGCCACGATCTTCATCACTTTCCGGCAGCAACGGACTCGGATCCGTTTTCTTCAACACCGCCATATACAACCCAAACGTCGTTTCGCGATCGTAGGAAGTCATGTCCAGCCATTGCGATCGCAAACCGAAATCGGTAGACGCGAGGAACCACAAGTACTTCCCACTCGCGTCCCATGTTGGCCAAACAGCATCCGCGAGGCCATCCGTGATCTGTTTCGACTCACCAGTCTCGACGTTGCTGATGAAGATCGCGTGATACATCGAACGCAAGCGGCTCGCGTACGCGACCCACTTCGAATCGGGACTCCACGTTGGATTCAGCGTGCGTTGCGGCACCATCCACGGATCGTTGCCGACAACCTTCGCCTGCTCGGTTGCGACGTCAAGCACCCAGACTTTGAGGTTCGTGTCGGTGAAGAGAACTTTCTTCGAGTCGGGCGACCACGATGGTGTGTAGTAGCGAGTCGGTTTAGAGATCGTGATCTCGCGCGCTGGTGTTAGCCCATCCTGCGCTTCGATCACGAGCTTATACTCGCCTGACTTGTCGCTGAAGTATGAAACAAATTTTCCATCGGGCGACCACGCCGGGTCGCGTTCGGCGGAAGCGGCGGAGTTCGTGAGATTGCGCACGTCGCCTTTGTCAGCCGGGATCGTGAAGATCTCGCCGCGTGCTTCGACGACCACGCGTTTGCCGGTCGGCGACAGGGCCATGTTCGAGATGCGGTTCGAAACGTCTTCCCAATTCGGCATCATCCACGGAAAGTCGCCGGCCGCGACGATGTTCACGATTTTTGACTTGCCGGTTTTCGGATCCAGTTCGTGAACGTAGCCGGCCTGTTCGAAAACGACAGCGCCCGATCCGGAGTCCATCGCCTTCACGTCGAAGTCGGTAAACTTCGTCACCTGCGTTAGCTTTTGACTCTTCGTCTGAAACTCCCAGACGTTTGCCACGCCATCGCGATCGGAGATGAAGTAGACGGAGTCGCCGACCCACACGGGCATCGTATCTTTCGAATCGGTCCAGGGCGGTGAAACGAGATCGTAAGTTTTTAGATCGACAATCCAGATTGGACGGTTTTGTCCCCCGCGATAATTACGACGCTCTTCGTCCCACGAATTGTTCATGCGATAGGCGATGCGAGAGCCGTCGGGCGAAATCTTGCCTTGATACGCGCGCGGAAGCGGCATCGGTTCTTCGACGCCACCTTCCGACGAAACGGTCCAGAAGCGTGGCGCACCACTCGGCGCCCACGTCGCGCGGGTCGATGAGAACAGAATGGATCGACCATCCGGCGTCCAGCCTTCGACCATGTCGGAGCCGGGATGCCACGTCAAACGCTTCGGTTCACCGCCTTCACTTGGAACGAGGTACACGTCGAAGTTGCCGGCGTACTCGCCGCTAAAAGCGATCCATCTACCGTCAGGCGAAAAATGTGGATTGACGGTTTGTCCCTGAAAACTCGTGAGGCGGCGTGCACTGCCCCCGCTGCGCGGGACCACCCAAATATTGTTCGCGTAAGCGAAACCGATTTGAGTTGAGCTGACGGTGGGAGTGCGCAGCAGACGAGTTTGCCCTCCGGCTCCGTTTTGTGCTTCGACTCTGTTTGAAAGAGTCAGCAAGCCCAAGCAGGCGACGGTCACGATTATTACGACGAGGGCAACGCGGCGAATTACGGTGACGGGAGAGATGTGCGTAGACATCTGTGACGTGTCCTCCAAGTAAGCGAATTGCGAAATTGCGGGATTGCGAATGCGAATTGCGAAATTTTCGACGTAAGATTAGTTTCACTTTCAAAAATCCGCAATCCGCAATCCGCAATCCGCAATCCGCAATCCGCAATTTCGCAATTTCGCAATCCGCAATTTCGCAATTCCGCAAATCCTTTAGTATCATGCGACAAACCCATCTCGAGGAGAAAGCCAGACAATGAGTTATCTGAAACGTAGCAGCATAAGTTTCTTCGCCGCTCTGTTCGTTCTCTGCTTAGCCGCCTCGGCATCTGCCCAAGTGCTCATACCCATTCCTCGCCCCAGTCAAAAGGCGAGCGTGATGCAAAGAATCGGGGCCGTCGACGTCACAATCAACTACAGCCGGCCGGGAGTAAAAGGCCGCAAAATCTGGGGTGATCCCCTGCCGGAACAAACCGCTGCCGTGAAAGGTGATGCGACCCTCGACAATCAAAATCAGCGTCCGAAAAACGCGGTCATCGTTCCTTACGGGCACGTTTGGCGCACCGGCGCTGACGACGCGACGATGTTCGTCGTCACTGACGACGTTTTAATCAACGGTCAGAAACTTCCGGGCGGTACCTACAGCCTGCACACGATACCCGGAAAGGACGAGTGGACAATCGTTTTCAACGGTACGTCGAATCAGTGGGGAAGTTTTAGTTACGACCCTGCGAAAGACACGTTGCGCGTGAAGGCGAAGCCGGCGTGGGTAAACGACAACCAGGAATTCCTGGCGTTTAATATCGATCCCACTGGCGAAGACTCGGCGCAGGTCAACATTCGCTGGGAGAAGATCAGCGTGCCGTTCACCGTTAAAGTTCCTGACGTGCCGGCCGCGACATTCGCCAGATTGAAGACGACTGTTGCCGGTGCGAAGCCCGACGACTGGCGCATTCCGATGCAGGCCGGAAACTATCTCATCAACAACACTAATCCAGCCGACGACGCGTTGGGAATGGAATGGCTGGAAAAGTCGATCAAAGTAAAAGAGACGTTCCAGAATCTTTCGTCGAAAGCGAATGCGTTATACAAGGCCGGTAAGAAGGAAGAGGCATTCGCGATCGGCGACCAGGCGGTTCAACGCGGCAAGGCCGACAAGGTCGACACCACCAACTTCGAGAAGCGCCTGGCGGACATGAAGGCCGGGAAGATTTAGGCACAAAGAGGCACAAAATACACAAGAGGCACAAAAGGATTTAATCAGTGAGAGTGCCGCTGATTTAATCGGTGCGAGTGCCACTGATTTAGGGTGCCACTGATTTAATCGGTGAGGGTGTCACTTATTTTTCTTCTTTTGTGCCTCTTGCGGCTCGGTCTTGTGCCTTTTGTGGTTCCCCTCTTTGTGGCTATGGGCGTAGCTAAGTTAACCGAACAAAACACGATCGTTCCTGAAAGCAAGTACGCGCGCGTCGAGCGTGAACGGCGTTATCTGTTAAAAGATTTGCCGGACGGGCTCACGCGCGCGGATCCGCATCTTCAAATCACCGACAACTACATCACCGGCACGCGCTTGCGACTCCGCAAAGTGCGCGACCCGCGAACAAACAAGTGGACCGTCAAGTTCACACAAAAGTTCACCCCTAACCCGGAAGATCTCTCGCGCACGATCATTACCAACACCTATCTCAATCCGCTCGAAGCCGAAACACTTTCCGTCTTTAACTCGAACGAGATCCGAAAGAACCGCTACTATTTCGACTTCGAGGGACGCCGCTTTTCCGTCGATATGTTCCTCGGTGATCTCTTCGGCCTCGTGCTCGCCGAAGTAGGTTTCGAAACCGACGAGGATCTTGACAACTTTCGCAAGCCGCCATTCGCCCTCGCCGAAGTAACCAACGAACCGTTGTTCACCGGCGGCCGTTTATGCGAACTTACATTTCCGGAAGTTCGCGAAGCGATTCTCCGATCGCGCTTGATCACCACGACCTAAGAACATGCGCTCACGTTCTATCGTCATTCTTTTATTGGTCGCACTCGTCGTAGCCGGTTGCCGAAAATCATCAGCACCGGCTCCCGCTGCTCCAGCCACACCGCCATCACCAGCCGAGCAACCGGTGAACGTCGCCGGCGGCGCCACGCCACCGCCGCAGACAAAACACTTCAAAGGCTCGATTGGGTCGACGTTGGATCTGCAAATGAAGCTCGTGCGTGAGGGCGATAAGCTCACCGGAAGTTATTTTTATCAGAAGGTCGGCACACGCATCTCCCTGCGCGGCACCGTCGACAAAGACGGTAACCTGACACTCGAGGAGTTTGATCCGCAAGGCAAACAGACGGGTGTATTCAAAGGACTCTGGAGCGTCAAAGCGGAGGACGGCTTGATCACGCTGGCGGGAAACTGGTCCAAGCCTCCAAGCGAGAAGGGCGGCGACAAGAAGACCGCGTTTTCAGTTCATGAAGAGCCGATCAACTTAAGCGGCGATGTTGACGTGATCGCAAGATCCGTCAAGGAAAACAACAAGAAGCTGATGTATGAGATCGACGCGCAGTATCCGCAGTTCACCGGTGGAAACAATCCGAATCTCGAGAAGTTCAATCAGCTTGCGCGCGTAGTGGTGGTGAAGATCGTTTCTGGTTTTAAGAAAGATGTGGCGCCGGAAGAGGGTGACGAACCACGTCCTGAGAATTCGATGGGCAGCGATCTCGGCATTGGTTACACCATCAACCTCGCTCAGGACGATCTTGTTAGCGTGCAGTTCGACGTTGGTAGTTACTACCAGGGCGCCGCTCATCCAAACTCATACACGGAAACGCTCAACTACGATCTCAAGAACGGCAGGCAGTTGAAGCTCGCGGACCTCTTCAAACCAGGTTCGAAGTATTTGCAAACACTGTCCACGCTTTGTATCGCGGATTTGAAGAAGCAGTGGAAAGAAAAAAACGCGGAAGTGACTGAGGACATGCTCAAAGACGGCTCGGCGCCGACGGCGAAGAATTACGAAAGCTGGACGATCACTAAACGCGGGATCGGGATCAATTTCGATCCGTATCAGGTTGCGCCATACGCTGCGGGTCCGCAGTTTGTGATGGTGCCGTATTCAGCACTCAAGGAGTTGATCAAGCCCGACGGACCTCTTGCGGCATTTGCTCTTTGATTTGCGTTTTTGAAAAGTAGAACGCCAGAAGGAATGCGAGCAGCATGATCGCTGCGCCTGTCCAGAAGGTCACGAAGAGCGAGTAGTCGCTCATGTAATGTGGCTGACCGTCAGCGCCCATGTGTGCGATCGGGCTCGCGATTAAGACCGCCGCGAGGAATGGCCCAATGGCCCGCGCGAGGCTCGCGACGGATTGAGTCACGCCGAGAATCGTTCCTTGTTCTTCTGCTTCGGCACTCTTCGAAGCCAGGCTCGTAAGCGCGGGCGTCGCTAACGAGTTGCCCATCGAAAAGACACCGCCGCCAACTAGCAGTGCGCCAAGTCCTCCCGCTGCTGGACCAACAAACGGAACGGCAAACAAACTGATCGCGAAACACAAGGCGCCGACTATCACGAGCGGCAGTTCGCCAAATCGTTTCACGAGCCGTCCGATCAGTCCGCCCTGAATGATCACCGCAATGATGCCGACGTAAGCGAACAGGTATCCCGTGTGTCGCGCGTCGTAACCGAAGCGAAACATCGTGTAGAGCGAGAACGACGTCGTCATGATCGAAAACGACACGACGAACAGAAAATAGATCGTCAATACAAACCCGAGCCGTGGTTTTTTTAGCGAATCCAAGAGTTGAGTGAAGCCTCGTCCGCGGGCTGCGCGATTCCGGGCCGGACGTTGTGCGGTAACGGTTTCGGGGAGTTTAAAGTACAACAGCAGCGCATTTGCAAAGCACAATCCTGCGGCAAACAGGAATGGGACCTGGATTCCCCAGTGACTCAAAATCCCGCCGATCGCTGGTCCAAAGATGAACCCCACGCCGAACGCCGCGCCGATCATTCCCATTCCCATCGCCCGGTTTTCTTTGGTTGTGACGTCGGCGACGTAAGCTTGAGCGGTTGAGATGTTTCCACCTGTGATGCCGTCGAGGATACGGCCGGCGAAAAGCATCGGCAGTGTTTGCGCAAATCCGATAATCAGAAACCCAATGCCCGTGCCGATGATTGAAATCAGGAGCACCGGACGGCGTCCGTACTTATCTGATAGCCCGCCCAGGATCGGCGAGAAGATCAACTGCATGATCGAGTAAGAAGCGAAGAGTAAACCGACCATTCGCGGCGTGGCGTTGAACTTCGTTCCTTCGGCGTAAAATGGCAGAACGGGAATAACAATCCCGAACCCGACGAGATCGATGAAGACAGTCGTAAGGATTACGATGAGGGGTGATCGTGACATATGATTGAGAGCTTTGTGCTTGGTGCTTTGTACTTGGTTTTATTGTTTTTGTCAGTGGTCAGTAGTCAGTTGTTATTAGCTGTTCTCCTTCCACTGACCACTGACAACTGACCACTGACAAAGAACGAAGAACCAAGCACCAAGAACAAAGCACCATCCCTACCTGCGTCTGCTGCCACTCAAAGCCCGATCGACTGACGCCTGGCCGCCGCCTGAAATCAACAGCGCAAGCGACATCGCCAACAGCGACAACGGATACTCGTACCCACGATTCTCTGCGAAGAACCCGCCGGTCCAGTGAACGCCAACAATCGCAGTCAGCATCGTGCAGGCGATAAAAAACGCCCCCACTCGTGTCAAAAATCCAAGCCCGATGAGTATTCCACCGACGAATTCAGAGAACGCTGCGGCAGACAGCCAAAGCCATGTGGGCCGCATGAAACTGAACGGAGTAGTCCCTGAAATGTAAATATTGAAACCAGGCCCGCCGAAGCTGCCAAGTACCTTTTGCGCGCCGTGACCGATCATCACGGCGGCGAGTCCGAGACGAATAGGCAACGTAAACCACGTCCCGGACGTGGCCATCAGTCTACGAAACATGTGATTCTCCGATTGTTTGTTAACAGACGAGGACGATAGTAACATTCGCTTGCATGCCGATCCTAAAAACCCGAGTGGTCAAAGCCCCGACACTGTTTGCGATTCTCTTTCTTTTCGGCGTTTCCGTTTTCGGACAAAATGGCTTCACCAACATCGCGTTCACGATTTCGATGCCACGTCCGCACACGCACCTGTTCGAAATCGATGTTTCGATAAAAAGAGAGGGTCTGGTTGCTGTTCCAGCGGAAGAGCTGTTGGTCATGCCGGTCTGGACACCGGGTTCCTATCTGGTGCGCGAATTTGAACGTCACGTGCAGGACTTCGAAGCGAAGGATGAAGCAGGCAAGCCGCTCAAGTGGGAGAAGATCAACAAGAACACCTGGCGCGTGGAGACAAACGGTTCGCGCAACTGGCATGCGACATACAAAGTCTACGCAAACGAGCTATCAGTCCGGACCAGCGAGCTCAACTCGAGTCACGGTTACTGGAACAACGCGAACCTGCTGATGTATCTCGAAGGGTTTCTCACGAGTCCTTCGACGGTACGCGTGGTTGCGCCTGACGTTTGGAAAGTCGCGACCGGACTTCCAGGTGTTCCCGGTCAACGCAATACGTTTCGCGCTGAAAACTTCGATGTGCTTTACGACTCGCCTTTCGAAGTCAGTAACTTCAAAAGCATTCTGTTCAACGTTAAGGGCGTTCCACATCGTATCGTGATCGACGGTGAAGGGAACTACGATCCCGAGCGCATGCGACGCGACGTGCAGAAGATCGTCGAAACGCAAATCGAACTGATGGGCGGCGAGATTCCCTATCGCGACTACACGTTTATCCTTCACCTGCGTCCGAACGCCAGTGGCGGACTTGAACACGCAAACTCGACGTCACTCGGTTACTCGCCCTTCGGTTTCACCGCTTTGCCCGGAGATCGTGCAACTTCGGCTTCGCCCAACGCGCCGCAGCAGACGCCAGAGTATCGTGGTTTTCTCTCGCTCGTATCGCACGAGTTTTTTCATGTCTGGAACGTGAAACGCATCCGTCCGGACGCGCTTGGTCCATTCGATTACAGCAAAGAAAATTACACGAAGCTTCTTTGGGTTGCGGAGGGAATAACGGATTACTATGCCGATCTCACGTTGCGGCGCGCGGGGTTGATTAGTGACGGAGAGTTTATCAGCGCTACAGCGCGCGCCATTCAGCTATTGCAGAACACGCCGGGCCGCCTGGTCCAAAGTGTGGAAGAGTCGAGCTTCGATACGTGGGTGAAGTTTTATCGCCCTGACGAGAACACGCTCAATTCACAGGTGTCTTACTACGACAAGGGTGCGATCCTCGGTTTGTTGCTCGACCTGGAAATTCGCAAACGATCGAACGGCGCGAAGTCGCTGGACGACGTTTTGCGCTCGCTTTATGCCGACTTTTTCAAGAAAAATCGCAACTACACACCTGCCGATTTTCAGAAAGTTGCGGAGACCGCCGCAGGTGGAAGTTTGGAAGACTTCTTCGCGAAATACGTGCGTGGCAAGGAGGAACTTAATTACAACGCCGCACTTGAAGCGGTCGGTTTGCGTTTGGAGACGGGGGCACTTGGCGCGGATGGTCAAGCGGTTCAGCGCGTCTATTTCGGCGCGGATTTGAGACAGGACCAAGATCGTTTGATGGTGACTCGCGTTTACACCGGTTCTGCGGCTTACGACCAGGGACTGAACACGGGCGATCAAATCGTCGCGCTCGACAATGCGCGCGTTACACTCGCATTCTTCAACGCTCGCATCGCAGAGAAAAAACCGGGCGATTTGATCAACCTGACGATCTTCCGTTTCGACTCGTTGAGTACGTTATTGATCAAGCTTGGCGGACGAGCCGAAGGCACTTATCGCATCGTCCCCGTGCCGTCACAAACTGAAGCGCAGAGAAGAATGCTTCGAAGTTGGTTAGGTGGTTAGTCAGTAGTCAGTAGTCCGTGGTCAGGCGTCATTTAGCATAAACCACTGACCACGGACAACTGACCACTGACAAAAGAGAAATGTCTTCCGACTATCAACACATTCACTTTCAGATCCACGATCGCGTGGCGCGCATCACGTTTGCGCGGCCGCCGTTGAACGTCTTCAACATCGAGATGATGCGCGAGATTACAGCCGCGCTCGTCGAGTCCGCGCAACGCGAGATCGTGGCGGTTGTGTTTGCCGCCGACAAAGACTGTCGTGCGTTTAGTGCAGGTGTGGCGATCGAGGAACATGTCCAGGACACGATCTACCAGATGCTCGACTCGTTCCATGCGATCTTCCGTCAGCTCGAACAGATCGCGAAACCGGTGATCGCATTAGTTGATGGCGCTGCACTTGGCGGTGGCTGTGAACTGGTGGCAGCTTGCGACATCGTCATTGCTTCCGACCGTTCGCGGTTCGGCGTGCCTGAGGTCAAACTCGGCATCTTTCCGCCTGTCGCCACGGTCTTGTTGCCGTTGGTGGTCGGCGAAAAGAGAGGTCGCGAGTTGATTTTGACGGGTGAGATAATCGACGCGGTTGAAGCGGGCCGGCTGGGACTGTGCAACCATGTGGTTCCCGGCCCTCATCTCGAACCCAAGTTGCTGGAAGTCACTGCTAAACTAAAGGAGCTTTCCGGTACGTCGCTCGAGTTTGCGCGCCGCGCGATGGACCTCGGCCGCGGCCGGACGCTCGACGAAGCATTGTCCGAGCAGGAAAATATTTATCTGCACGAGTTGATGAAGACAGCGGACGCCAACGAAGGCATCAAGGCGTTCATGGAAAAACGCAAACCTGTTTGGCGACATCGTTAACGCATGCGAAGGACTGGTCTAAAACACGGATTCTTATTAATGCTGGTTCTGATCAGTGTTTCTGTGGGTGTGTTTCCTCAGCGAAAGAATTCGAGTCATGGTCGGCCGACGATGTCACCCGAAGCACGCGCCCTCCTCGAAGAGGCGAGCGCTGTCGTGTGCACGCAAGCGAAACTGGATCCCAAGAGTAGTGTCGCGATTGACGAAATGCAGGCGCGTCCGTCGTTGCCGGTCCAGCATCCCGATGCCCAGGCCGGTGCGCAGCGTGCGCAGAAACTGCTGCCAATCGCGAAGGCGTTGGTAATTTCGTCACTGCGGCAACTCGTGGTCGAGTACAACCTCCACAAGTCGCGTCGCTTCGAAAGACGAATTCAACAGGCGATAGCACGCGTGAGTGCGGTCAGACGAGTCAGGCCCGACATGGAGTCGCGCGACAATGCGTCCGTGTTTCTGAGCCGCCCGCAGGTGATCACATTCGGCACGATTTTTCTCGCCGGTCTTCGTTCCGATGAAGGAATGATCAGCGTGCTTGCGCACGAGTTGATGCACATCGCTGACGGCGAGAACGACAGTTTGCGCTTGCTCGTCGGCGCTGTCGGTAACAAGGCGACGGACCTGATGGGCCTCGACGTTCAGGGTCAACGCGGCGAAGAGGTCACCTGCGATCTGATCGGCGCGATGTCCGTGCGGGCTTACGTTGCCGACACGCCGGGTTACGAATCGATCGCGCGGCGGTTGGCCCGTTCGATTCAACACAACTGCGTCGAGATCGACGAAGGCGACGAGGACCATCTTTCACCACGCAATACGATCCGGGCGCTGCTGGCCCTCCATCCCGCTTTGGTTCGTGAGTTGATTAACGATCGCGAGGAGCGCGCGCAACCAGCGCCCATCAAACAGTAACGATACGGATGGCACGACGAACACCGACCTCCCACGTTTTCACAATCATCGTAACGCTGGTCATTGTTGCCGGATGTAAATCCGTCATCGAACGACGAGATGATGTGCGGCCACGCGTGTTGCGCGACGTACCGTCGCAAAATCTCGCTTATCGTTTGGCGCCCGACAGCACACCCCCCGCCGATCTCGATTCGGTCGACTCGTTTGAAAAACTCGAAACGATCGCCAACGAGTTTTCGACGAAGCGCACGGACGACGCATTGTTGCGGACGGTCAAGTCGCCCGATGGCAGGCGAGTGCTTGCGGTTTATGCGACCGCCGACGAAACGGGCGCCGCTTTTCGCATCGACCTCTACAATTCGGAGGGACAGTTTCTGCGCAACATAGTCCCGCCGGATCTCTCCTGTTTTTTCCCGGAAATGGTTTCGTGGTCTCCCGACGGAAACTCGATCAACTTCATCGCTCGTGCACGTGTCTCGCCGAGTCCAACGCCAACGCCGCCGCCGAATGTCTTGCCTGATCCCGACGTGTCGCCGGAGGCATCGCCGACAGTTGCTCCATTGTTTGCACCGGTGGCGAGTTTCAGCACCGAGCAGATCTATATCGCCAATCGCGACGGTTACGAACTGAAGCCGCTCACAGCTCGCGAGGGATTGATCTATTTTTACTTTGCGTGGGCGCCTGATGGACACGCCTTGGTTGCGCTGGCGTGCAAGGAAGATGAGTGGTCCGATCGCGAGCGTCAGGCGAAGACTCCTGCCGGCAGGCCGCGCTTAGTGATGCCCGACGCTTCGGAACGGCTACTCGACGACGGTCTAACTAGCGCAGTACCGGTATGGTCACCCGACGCGTCGAAAATCGCGACAGCTTTCGAGACGGATGTTGCGATCTACGATGCGAACCCGAATAAGCCGACGCAGGCGCGCATCAACTTGCGCGATCTACTGATCGCGGCGTCAGCGGTGTACGATGAATCTGTCGCGAAAAAACCTTCGCCGCCGGCGTCGCCTGAGGCGTCACCTTCCGCGTCTCCTTCGCCGTCGCCAACAAGCTCAAGAGAACCGGCGTCGTTCAATCCGATCATCCGCCTGGAATGGTCCTCACCGGAACGTCTCTATTTTCAAACCGCGTACGTGCGGCTCAGGCCCATCGAGGCGTTCACGTTTCCACGCTGGCACCTGCTGAACCTGAGCGCACAAGCTGCGGTTCTCAAATAGAGCCACATAAGGCACAAACGAGGCCCACAAAAGGCACAAAGCGAATTATTCAAATGTTTTTGTGCCTCTTGTGACTCTCTTTTGTGCCTCTTTGCGGCTCAATTAGATCTGACTTGAATTGTCGCAGTCGCGTTGTTGCCGGCCGCGTCAAAGGCACGCGCCTGGATCTGATGCGTCCTGTTCATCGGATTCGGCACTCGCCACACACAACTGTACGGCGCCGCCGTGTCGGTACATTGCAAGCTTCCGTTAACTAAGAACTCCACGCGCGCGACACCGACGTTGTCAGTCGCCGTCGCCGTGATCGTCACATTCGACTTGCGTGCGACGGTCGCGTTGTTCGCTGGATTCGTGATCGCTACCGTAGGCGCCACGTTGTCGACTCCTGCCGAGAAGCCAATCCGGTTAACCGAACCAGCACCGCGCGCGAGGTAATAAAGAAAACCATCCGCCGAGACTTGTAAATCAACCGGAAGGTTGATGCCCGTTGCGAACTCCGAAACGGCGTTGCCAGCCGAGGGATCGAGTCGTCTTATCCAACCGCCGCAGAAATCGGCGAAGAAGTAGTTGCCGACGAATTGAGCCGGGAACTGTGGTGTTACCGGGTTGTAAAACGCGCCGCCGGTGATCGCACACGTTGTCGGGTCGTTCTGGTAAGCAAAAATCGGATCGCGAAAGCTCGCGTTTGGCGGATTGCAGAAGCCCTCGCAGTTGGGCCAACCGTAGTTGGATCCGGCAATGCCGTCGTTGATCTCTTCCCACGTGTTTTGTCCAACGTCGTTGATGAACATTCGACTGGTGGTGCGTTGGAAAGAAAAGGTGAACGGGTTACGTAGACCGAGTGCCCAGATCGCGCGGTTGTCGCCGGTCGCAGTGTTAAAGAACGGATTATCGGCGGGAATGCCTCCAGTTGAAGTGATGCGCAGCATTTTGCCGAGACGGGTACCGAGTGATTGCGCATTGGCGCCGTTGGCGTTGTCGCCGACCGCAACGTAGAGCTGGCCGTCTGCTCCAAAATGGAGTGCGCCGCCGTTGTGATTAGTCGCGGTACTGAGATTTGGCAGGTCCATGATGATCGTTTCGCTTCCTGCGAGGGCCACGTCGCCTGACGCCGTGAAACGACTGATGCGATTGTGAATCGTAGGCGTAGTGGCTGTGTAATAAACGTAGACGAGTTGATTCGAAACGAAGTTTGGATCGAATGCGACGCCGAGCAGACCACGCTCGCCTGATGAGTCGACAGTCACGGTAAGAAACGGCGTGGGAAGCAGTGCGCCATTCTTGATAACGCGCAACGCACCGCCTTGTTGGCAAACGAAGATGCGTCCGTCCGGAGCAAGGGCCATCGCAGTTGGTGTGTTCAACCCACTGGCCACGAGCGTATCGGTAAATCCTGCTGGAACAGTAGCGGCCGATGCGCTCGTCGTAGCGTTGACGACAAGCAATGAAACAAGTGCGAATTGCAACAGTCTGGATCTCATGGAAACCTCCACAGCAAAACGTTTTAAAGCCGGGCGAAGCGCTTTAGTCGGGGCGAGTTGTTAATGTGTCGAATATTATCTGGGCCGGGAGGTCAAAGAACTTGCCATGTGAGTGTCTCAAAAGTTTTTCGGAGAGTGTGAGGTGTTTGCCTAATATTTACTCCAGTCGTCGAACCATTTTTCCAACCCTTTGTCTGCGGGCCCATTATCACTTTTGTCGGTAAGGTGGTCGACTACTTTCTCGATCACTTGATCGAGATCGATTGCCGTGTCATCTGAGCCGCACATCTGGTCCATCACGTGTGAACCTAGAATGCGGTAACTCTCAAATTGCGGCTCGTCAAAAAACTGATCTGCCGTCGATTGATGTGGAAACGTTGGATGGCTCTTCTTGTACTCCAACACATCACCGGGCTCCCTGCCGTAGACGACCGGTTTTATGTAAATAAGCAGGCCGTCCTGAACCTTGCCATCGATACAGGAGTATCGAATTCTGCCGATGGCCCAGTACATTCCTTTCTTCTTGTCGTAGTCTTTTTCATCCTGGCTGAAGATCGGCATCGACGTGAACTCAATAGGCACTCCGAGATCGATACGTATTTTGCGAATTGCATTTCCAAGATCACCGAAGTTGTACTTCGGATCCGCGGCGGCGTCGGAAATGATTATCAAATGACAACGGCGAAGCACCATCTCATAGAGGGCGAGATTTTCGAAGTGCCCGCCGTCTGTTAGGTAAACGTACTTGTTCTCATCATCCGTCATGCCGAATGCTTCTTCGAGAACAGGCTTCACAGATGATGTCGGCGCTCGAAGTTCGAAAGTGTCTTTGCCGGCGGCACCCGGGTTTCCTAACCACCAGCCTAAACGGACGTTGAAGAAGGTGAGCACAAGCGACAGCACAGGAGAGGTTGTGTAGTAACCCATGTTCGAACTCGCCGCAGCACCGGAAATTGCAGCGGCAGTGCCAATCGAGATGCCGCCCGTATCACGACCACCGTAGAACCTCGAGTCTCTGTAGCCAAGACGAAAACAACCGGCATGCAAGGGAGTAACGCTGAACGGCTCAGCTTTGCGTTGTTGCCAGGCGAGGTTATCGCCACCCACGAGATTGAGGGTCGTGTTGATAACCGGCATTAGTCGATATTCCTCACGCTCCGAGAGTGGTTTGAGCCAATCTGGTCCGAAAGCCTTCTCCAGGATCGCGCGATTCGAAAAAATATTATCGGGAGTCTTTACGGAGTTTGTCGTAGTTTCGGCAAGGTCGGGAAAGTCTTTACTGAGTTGTGAGTCAGGCAGCACACCATTCAGGTCTTTACGAAGTGCCGCCACGAGTCTGATCGAATAAGTATTAGGGTCGGGCACACCCTGGAGGTTCGTAAGGAATTGTCGCTTTTGGAGATAGCCGGCAACGTCTGCTGCGTGAGGTTTAGCTGCTTTGTAGGTCGAGGGATCCGCTTTGCCTAACAACACACTCGCCAGAGCAAGCGCTCGCGGGAAATCTTCCTCGTCAAACAACCCCGGACGCAACTCATGAATTGCCACATTGTCAGCCGGATCAAAACCAGTAAACGGATTCGGTTTTCTTTGATTTTCCGGACGGGAAGCCCCGAGAAAAGCGCGAATCAGACGATTTCGATAGCCCGCATGAAGTGAAAAGATGTTCAGATTAATGAGTAAAGAAATGCCCAAGCCAACCAGGCCCAACAGCACTCCCAAAATCGCAATGACTCGAAATGACGTCATATGAAGGACGTTCATATGAGCGATCTTTGTCCGTTCGAAGAAATCCTGACCGAGCACGTTGGCATTGATACACTTCAGATAGTCTTCGAACCTGACAGGCGGACTGGCCAGATACGATCGCACGTCCAGCGACGGATATGCTTCGGAAATTCTTGCCACAGAGTTTGCCGCAAACTGAGTTATCCCGGTTGTGCTGAGCGACAGCAGCGCAAGCAGGAACACAACGAAAATAAGAGCAAGCAAAGGAAGTGCTTTGCTCATGATGGCGTCAAGTATGCCGCCTCCCTCTCGGTTCGAAGATTTGGCGCCGCCGGTTGTCCTTGCACTCCTCGCGATAATTGCAGCAAGCACACCAGACAGGCCGCCGAGCGGAGCGAGCCACTGAGGTGCTTGCAGGAGCGCCAGCGGACCAATGATCACGATCGTCGTGAACGAGATCCAAGCCAAAATCGCAATCAACACCCACGCACCGAGCCTGGCCCACCATTCACGATCGTCATCATCGATTCCCCGGCTCTTACTCGTCACTCCGATATATAGAGTCGCGCCCAACAAGAACACCAAAAGGAAGGCTGGTGCTGCAAAACACGCGTAGAGTTCTGTTTTCAACGCCGACCAGGGCTGGAGAGTCTCGCATTCCCAGCGTGTTTCGTATCTGAAAGGATCGAATTGGACGGTCAGCAAGTAAAGTAGCCCGCCTCCCACAGCGCCGGCGACAAGCAAGTAGAACAGGTCGCGCGAAAACAATTCTCTCCAGTTACGAATTATCTGGGTCGGACGGATGCGTCCCAGAATGTAAGACGCGATGAGCCACGCCAGGAATGTCACGAGAGCGCCAAAAAGAAGAAACCGCGTCAACTCTTTAGGAAGTGTCCCATTCTGACTCGACCAGGCCCAATACGTCGTCAGGCAAAACGCTGCCACCGAGAGCGGTAACAAACACAGTCTCAGAAACGAGCCCTGTGATGTTTTTCGACGCCAAAACTGGCTAGCCTGCCGCAATTCTTCCTTTAGCGTTGGTCGATTAAACATGATGTAGGCAAGTGCCCACACTGCGAGTATGAAACCGACAGCAAGGAAAAAGTGCCGGCTGAAGATCGGAAAGTTTCCGAGTGTGGCCCAGGATTCCGGAGCCCGCGTTGTGGTGGTTATCGAAACAATGAACCTGGGCAGTGTGAGTACTGAAAGCAACAGTGGGATGAATACCATCCAATTGAGTAACAAATTCCGCAGGTAGATGGCGATGAAGGTCCACGAATCCGCACTCAGTAATCCGACTTTCGGCGTAATAAAACTGCTGTAACGACGCAGAAAACGGATGGGCTCGGGATCGGGATCTACTTTTGTGCGTGGCGTTTGGTTCGCCAGGTCGGTGGTTACTCCACTGAGCCCGGAGGGATGTCGATGAATCCAGGCTGCCAGCCAGCTTCCAATGTAACCGCCGCCGGAAACTGTCGATAGATAGTGAAATTTATTGAGGAGCTTGTGACGCGCCAGACCTTGCAAAAGACCAAGCGCGAACGTTCCACTGCGAATGCCTCCGCCCGATAAGCAGAGCGCAGCCGGCTTCTTTTTATGAATGCGTTGATAGATAGCGTTCAGCCGAATGGTGTGAATCTTTTTGAGGGAACGTGGAAAGGCGTCCTCGAGGAGTAGACGGTTGAAGTGCTCGAGATCCTGGCCTACTAGTGGACCAGCGGAGAAACCTAATGCGCCCGACATGATCGCGGACGAGGTATGCAACTCTCGCATGCCGCGAGTGGCGCTGTTCAACCAGTAATTCGAGAAGCGTTCTTCGGCAAATAGATTGGAGTCCGAAAGAAACGTGTTGAGTGCTTCAGCAACCAGCGCGGCGCCGGTCGCCTTTGAGCTGAACCTCTTTTTGGTTAACTCGTCGCGAAGATATTTTATGAGCGCGTTCTTCGCTACTTCATCGGGATCCGCAGTCGCCTTAATTGGAGTACGAGCCCGCTTGGTTTTCTGAGGAGTTGTCAGACCTTCTTGCGCAGCCTGCGAAGTTAGGTCCAGCCTGGCAATCAGCGATTCAGCATAGATGATGTGATCCGCGTGAAACTTCCAGTCCAGGTCAAAGGGCTGTTCGCCGTGCAATGCGGCGTACTCGTCTTCAAGAACCTGGAACAGGAAGAGTGGGGGCTTTGGTGACGAAGCTGTCATTCGTTTGTGTAGAAGTCCGGCAGTGCGTGAAGACTAAAGCGCGCGCACGATATCACTGAACGAGAAACATATTAACCTAAAACGCGCGAAGGCTATCTTCTAAGAGTTCCTGACTAATATGACAAAAAGTAGCAT
>Ga0209486_10000192_pt1 | contig 28809 bp, 26 predicted proteins | sample NCCompost_FD_187518 | JGI IMG/M metagenome (GOLD analysis project Ga0209486, IMG submission 187518) | Agricultural soil microbial communities from Utah to study Nitrogen management - NC Compost (SPAdes) (version 2) | ecosystem: Environmental > Terrestrial > Soil > Agricultural land | place...
GGAGATGACAGCCCGGAAGAGGACCATCGTGCCGCCAAGGGCCAGAATGGTCATGGTATGTCCAAGCCCCCACACCGCCCCAACGCCCACGGACCTCCTCATGGAAGGCGTACGCGCAGAAATCGTTGCGATCGCGATGACGTGATCCGGGTCGAGGGCATGCCTGACGCCAAACATCAGCCCAAAAGTGAGCAGCCCGAGCCATCCCGTCATGATTCAGCAGATCCTCGGCAACTGGTCACCGGGCAGCATGTCGACCACCCGTCGCGACCCAAGGCGCGTGCAGTAGACCACGAGCCCGGAGTTTTCGACGACCGCGCGGCCCGCGATGGTCGCCTGGCTGCCTAACGGGTGCGACCGCAACGCAGCCAGTGCCTCATCGGCCGCGTCGGGAGCGACGAACGCAACCAGGACTCCCTCGTTGGCGACATACAATGGGTCCAGCCCGAGCATCTCACACGCGGCGGCGACGGAAGCGGGCACGATGACAGCGGATTCCTCGAGCAACACGCCGATGCCGGACGCCACTGCCAGTTCGTTCAGCGCGCTGGCAACTCCACCGCGCGTGGGATCGCGGAGCGCGCGCACGGCGCCGCCGACCCGATGACGGAGCAGCTCGACCAGGGGCACGAGAGAGGCGCTGTCGCTCTCGATCTGCGACTCGAACTCGAGCCCTTCGCGTGCCGACATGATCGCCATGCCATGCTGCGCGATCGGGCCGCTGATCAACAACACATCACCGGGCTTCACCGCATCGGGACGTGGCCGGAACTGCGGGTCGAGGATACCGACGCCGGTGGTGTTTACGTAAAGCCCGTCGGCACGGCCGCGCTCGACCACCTTCGTGTCGCCGGCAACGATGGTGACGCCGTTTTCGAGGGCTGCGTTGGCCATCGCCGCGATGGCGCGATCCAGCACTTCGAACGGCAGCCCTTCCTCCAGGATGAAACCAGTCGACAGGAACAGCGGTCGTGCGCCCATCATCGCCAGGTCATTGAGGGTACCGTGCACCGCCAGCGACCCGATGTTCCCGCCCGGGAACTCGAGGGGGCTGACGACGAACGTGTCAGTGGACATCGCGATCTCACCACCGTGCACGGGCACGACACCGGCGTCACCGAGCTGCCGGAGTACCGGGTTATCGAGGAGCGGCAGGAAGCGGTCGCGGATCAGCGCGGCACTCATCTGACCACCCGAACCATGGCCAAGCTGCACCCGCTCCGTGGCGACCAGCGGCACCGGACAGGTCGCACCGGCTGCAAAGGCAATCGTCGTCATAAGGACTGCTCCGTGGCCACAGCCACCACGTCCGGTTGTTCACTTCGCCGCTCGAGTCGCCGGTAGTTGAAGTAGGCAGCGCACGCCCCCTCCGACGAGACCATCGGCGCGCCTAACGGGCGACTCGGCGTGCATAACGTGCCAAAGGCAGGGCATTCGAACGGCTTGAGCTTTCCGCGCAACACGTCGCCAGCATGGCATTCAGCCGGTTCGTCCACGACGATATCGCCCAGCCCGAAGCGCAACTCCGCGTCGAAGTCGGCGAACTCGGGCCTCAGCCCAAGCCCCGAGCGGGGGATCGCGCCGATGCCGCGCCACTTCCGATCGACCAGCTCGAACACCTGCGCGACAAGGTGGCGTGCCGGAACTGTTCCGTCGCGCGTGACTGACCGCACGTACTGGTTTTCGACCTCGAAGCGTCCCTCTTCGAGCTGCTGCACGGCCATCAGCATCCCTTCCATGATGTCCACGGTCTCGAACCCGGTGACCACGATCGGGACGCGGTACTGTGCCGCGATGGGCTCGTATTCACTCCACCCCATCACCGTGCACACGTGGCCGGCGGCGAGAAAGCCCTGCACGCGGTTGTCGGGTGCGGAGAGGAGCGCGGTCATCGCCGGTGGAACCGTGACGTGCGAGACGAGCACGCTGAAGTTCCTGACGCCCAGTTCGCGAGCCCGCCACACCGCCATGGCATTTGCGGGTGCGGTGGTCTCGAAACCGACCGCGAAGAAGACGACGTGTTTCTCGGGCGTGCGTATCGCCAGCTGGAGTGCGTCGAGTGGCGAATACACGACACGCACTGTTCCGCCGCGCGCCCGCACCTGTTGCAGGTCGCAGTCGCTTCCCGGAACGCGCAGCATGTCGCCGAAGGACGTGAAGATGACATCAGGACGCTCGGCGAGCATGAGCGCCTTGTCGATCTGCTCGAGCGGGGTCACGCAGACCGGACACCCCGGCCCGTGAATCATTTCCACTGCGTCACCCACGAGTTCGTCGAGTCCCTGCTTGACGATAGTGTGCGTCTGGCCGCCGCAGACTTCCATCAGCACCCAGCGGCGCGTCGCGGTGCGGCGCAATCGTGCGGCCAGCGACCTGACGATGGCGGCGTCGCGGTACTCGTCGAGGTATTTCACGCGGTGCCTCTCCGTTGTGCGACCGGTTTCTCGAAGGCCGAGAGCCCCAGATCTGCGGTTTCGCGCATCCAGTCGAGCTCATCGAGCTGGCTCATTTCGCGGAGCGACTCGTAGGTCCGCCGCGCTTCTTCCTCCTGCACTTTCGAGATCGCGAAACCGACGTGGACGATGACGTAGTCGCCGACTTCGACCTGGTCGTCCACATACGCCAGGCAGCAGGAGCGACGCACGCCCCCGAAATCGACCACGCCCATCGGCAGGCCACGATCGTCGCGGCGTTCGATGATCCGTCCGGGAATGCCGAGGCACATTGGTCTACCCTCCGAGGGTCACGTTGACGCCGCGCGAAAGCCGCGCGGTGCTGCTCTGGCCGGACAGCAGCGCGGCAGCGATTGCCGCCTGGCCGACGCTGATGGCGCCGTCGTTCGGGCCGAGCTGGCGCGGGACGAGCACCTCGAATCCATCGTGGTGCAAGGCGTGTCGCATCGAGGTCAGAAGCCGCGCGTTCTGAAAGCAACCGCCGCCGAGTGCTACCGTCCTGCACCCGGAAGCATCGGCAATTTTCCGGACCAGTTCCGCAGTCGCGGCGACGACGGTCTCATGGAAGCTGGCGGCGAGGACGCCGGAGTTCTCACCGATGGCGGCCCTCGTCGCCAGGGCGCTGAGCAGCGGCAGTGGGTCGAATACCCAGCCGGTCGCTTCGCTCGTCAGGCAGTACGGAAGGATTCGTCCCTGGTGATCCGCGGCGCGCGCCTCGAGTTCCATCGCCGCCTGCCCCTCGTACCGCGAGCGATAGCGTACGCCGAGTATCGCGGCAGCGGCGTCGAACAGCCGGCCCATGCTCGACGCGAGCGGGGAATTGAGCCCGCGCTCGAGTTGTCGCTCGGCGAGTGCGCGCTCCAGGCCGTCCACATCGCGCATTGCGGGTAAAGCTTCGTGCGGTCCGCCGGCGCCGAGGGAGAAGTAGCCGAGGGCGACGCGCCACGGCGCCCGCGCGGCAGCATCGCCGCCGGGCAGGGGTGCATAACGAAGGTGGCCGAGTCGTTGATAGCCGGCGAGGTCGGCGTACAGTATCTCGCTGCCCCAGACATGTCCGTCATCGCCGTAGCCGGTTCCGTCGTACGCGACGCCGATGACCGGATCGCTTCGCCCGTGCTCCGCCATCACCGCAGCGATGTGGGCGTGATGGTGCTGGACGGCGATGATGGTATCGAGCTCCGACGCGAGGGCAAGGCGCGTCGAGAGATAGCCCGGATGGCGATCGTGCACGACCGCTTCAGGGCGGATATGGAACAGGAATTCGAATCGCGAGCGCGCGGCGCGAAAGTGCTCGAGGGTTTCGATATTCTCGAGATCACCGATATGCTGGCTGACCCAGGCGCGCCGGCCGTGCAGGAGCGTGAACGTGTTCTTGAGGTGCGGTCCCACCGCAAGCAATGGGCGCGGGGACTCGACGGGCAGGTCGATAGGCAGTGGGGCGTACCCGCGGGCACGACGCAGGAACACTGGCGCATCATCGACGACACGAACGACGGAGTCATCGTAGCGCGCGACAATTTCGCGATCGTGGAACAGGAATGCGTCCGCGATCGACCCGAGGCGTTCGCGCGCTTCCTCGATGCTGGTCGCGATCGGTTCCTCGCTCCGATTGCCGCTGGTCATGACCAGCGGCACATTGGCCGCTCTCAGGAGCAGCAGGTGCAGTGGTGTATACGCGAGCATGATCCCCACGTGTGCCAGACCGGGCGTAACGTTAGGCGCCAGGTCACGTCCGGTGGCGCGCAACCGGCATGTCACGATCGGCGCGGCGGCCGACACCAGCAACTCCGCCTCGTGCGGCGTCACTTCGGCGATGCGCCTGGCGTCGTCGAGCGTTTCGACCATCACCGCCAGCGGCTTGGCCTCGCGGTGCTTTCGCTCGCGAAGTCTGGCGACCGCAGCCTGGTCGGTGGCGTTCACCGCAAGCTGGAATCCCCCGAGGCCGCGAACGGCCACGATACCGCCGTGCCAGAAGAACTCGGCAGCCGTGGTCAGGGCATAGTCGCCATTCGCCACATGGTCCCTCGCTCCTGACCGCTCGAGCCAGAGCGACGGGCCGCACTCGGGACAGCTATTGGTCTCGGAGTGGTAGCGCCTGTCGCCGGGCGTGTTGTATTCGCGCAGGCAGGAGCGGCATTGCGTGAACGCGCGCATGGTGGTGCGCTCGCGATCGTACGGCATCGATTCGATGACCGTGAACCGCGGCCCGCAGTCCGTGCAGGTGATGAACGGGTACCGGAACCGCCGGTTCCTGGGATCCAGAAGTTCGCGCACGCAGGACGCGCACATCGCGACATCCGGCGAAACGGGCAGCCGAGTGTTGGCGGAACTCGCGCTGACACGCACCTCGAAGGACGTGAGTCCCTCGGGCGCTACATCCAGGGCGACGAGTGTCTCGATCCGCGACAGCACAGGCGCGCTCTCTCTGAGATCGATGAGGAACCGATCGAGCGCCGCCGACGCACCTTCGAGATGCATGTCCACCGATCCACTCGTATTGAGCACCCAGCCGGCGAGCTCGTGCCGGAGAGCGAGGCGGTGGATGAAGGGACGGAAGCCGACACCTTGCACCAGACCATCCACGCGCACGCGTTTCGCGGCGCTCACGGCCATGGCAGGGCCCCTGTCAGGTATTTCGCTACACATGACTCAGTGCACCGACGCCAGGAGCGCCGTGTTCCAGCGAAGGAAGTCGAACCACTCGTGCAGGCCGCGGCCGGTGAGCGCCGAAGTCTGGAAGAACTCCAGTTCCGGATTGACCTGCAGGGCGTTGTCGATTGCGCGCTCGATGTCGAACGGCACGTAAGGGAGCAGGTCCACCTTGTTGATCACGGCATACCGCGATTCCCGGAACATCTTCGGATACTTGAGGGGCTTGTCCTCGCCCTCCGTGACCGCGAAGACCACGACCTTGGCGGCTTCGCCGAGGTCCCAGCTCGCCGGGCACACGAGGTTGCCGACGTTCTCCACGAACAGCAGGTGCGTGTTTGCGAGGTCGATGGCATCGAGGGCGTCGAGCACCTGGCGTGCGTCGAGGTGACACGCGCCCCCCGTCACCACTGCCTGCACGAGCCGCGTCGTGTGGCGCGCGAGCCGCTCGGCATCGTTCTGCGTCTGCACGTCGCCGGTGACCACGGCGATCCCCAGCTCCTCGCCTAACGTCGCGAGCGTGCGCTCGAGCAGCAGCGTCTTCCCCGACCCGGGGGATGACACGAGGTTGAATGCGGTGATGTCATGTTCGGCGAGGCGGCGGCGGACTTCGGCGGCCAGCTCGTCGTTCTTCGCCATGACCCGCTCGCGCACTTCAATCGTCCGGATTGTCATCGTCCACCTCGAAGTAGTCGACGCGCAGGGTGTCACCCGGGCACATGGTCACGACGGTGTGGCCCGAGCCGAAGGGCGGTTGCAGGAGCAGTGCATCGAGACAAAAGGAGAGATTGGCTGGCTCGAGTCCGGCATCATCGCCGACGATGACGCCGACGCGGCGCACGTCGCGCGTCCGACCCAGGGGGAGGCGCTCCTCCACCATGCGGCAGATCTCGAGGGCCACGCTCAGCTCATGCATGACTGGAGATGGGAGATGGGAGGTGGGAGACGGGAGATGGTCGCCGCGAAGATCCAGCACGCGGTACGGGATGCCGTGTCCTCCTGCCGTGGTCTGACCAGCGACAGACGCCGAAGCCCCAATTCATGAGCGTCTCGGCCGCCATGTGGACCAGTTGATCGAGGCGGGCCTCGACCACCGGCGACAGCGTTGTCGACAGCTCGACACGCGCCGGCTGGATGCCTAACGCGACCAGTTCGCCCGGCAGGGTGCCACGCAGTTCGGCCAGGGCGAGGACCTCGCGAAGGTCGATCTGGTGCGGGGACAGCTTCACGCCGAGAAAGCGTGGAATCTCCTCATCTTCCAGCCGGATCAGCGTCCCTGGTGGATCACCCAGGTCGATGGCGTCGAGGAAAATCACACGATCTGCTTTCTCGATGACCGGCAGGAGGTTCATGCCCCACGTGCCACCGTCCACCAGCTCCACATCGCGAGGCACGAACCATTCTTCCTCGAGGCGCGCGAGTGCGATCAGGCCGACGCCATCATCCGCCATCAGCAGGTTGCCGAGGCCCAGCACGACGGTTCGTGGGTGGTCAGCGGTCATCATCGACGAACTCCTCATGTTTGGGGATGAACCGGCCGCCACTGATGATCGAGGAGATCGTGCCGGTGCGTTCGACGGCGTCGGCACGCAGCGCCAGGTAGACGTGGATCGGGATGAAGGTGAGGAAGACCCAGGTGAGCACGTGATGGAGAAAGCGCACGATCGGCTGGCCGCCTAACAACGTGTTCACCCAGTTGAACGTGACGTAGAAGAATCCCCCGGGATCCGCCTGGCCGTACATCGCAAAGCCGGTGATCACCGACAGCGCCGCGGAGAGATAGATCCCGGTGTACGAAAGCTGCTGCAGCGGGTTGTGGCCGAGGTAATGCGGCGCGCGTTCCGGATGGATCATGAGGTAGAACTTCACGACCTTCACCAGGTTGCGGAGATCCCGGCGGCGCAGCGGGAACAGCGCCGGCCATCGCTCGAAGCGGTTCCCCATGAAGAGCCAGTAGACGCGAACGATCCCCGTCATGACGAACACCGCGGCGGCAACGAAGTGGACGAACCGCATCCAGCCCATCAGGAATGCGGATTCCGGATCGCCGCTCGGCACGAAGTAGGGCCTGCCGATGAAGAGGCCCGTCACGACCAGCACCAGGAGCGAGAGCGCGGCCAGCCAGTGCATCACGCGCAGGGGCCGCTCCCAGAGGTAGACCCACTCGTATTCGCCCGACGCGGGCGGAATCGCGCGCGGGTACTCGACGAGCCCGATCGCCTTAGGCTCGTTATGCGGATGCGGCGGGCGTGCCGGGGGCGCGGTCATTGCACCTTGACCTCCGTGACGAGCCGGCCTGACGCATCGAGCACGTGCACGCCGCACGCCATGCAGGGGTCGAACGAGTGGATGGTGCGCAGGATCTCGATCGGCCGTTCCGGATCGACCAGCGGATGATTGTCGGTCAGCGCGGCTTCGTACGGGCCGGCGATGCCCTGCGGGTCGCGCGGCCCTGCGTTCCAGGTACTCGGCACCACGCACTGGTAGCGCGAGATGTGGCCATTCTCGATCTGCACCCAGTGGCCCAGGGCGCCGCGCGGGGCATCGAGGTATCCATACCCCTGCGCCTGCGCGGGCCAGCTCTCCGGTTCCCACTTGTCCTTCGTGAACGTCTGCGTGTCGCCGCTCTTGATCCGGTTCACGAACGCGTCGTACCAGGTGTTCATCCGGCGCGCCAGCAGCACGGTTTCGATGCCACGGGCCGCGGTCCTGCCTAACGTAGAATAGAGCGCGGCCGGGCCGACATTGAGCTTGCCCAGCACGTCGCCGATGAGGGCGCGGGCTTCTTCGTGCCCGGACGCGTAGGCGACGAGCATGCGTGCGAGCGGCCCGACTTCCATCGGCAGGTCGTCGTAGCGAGGCGACTTCAACCAGGAGTACTTCCTTTCGTCCTGGAGGTACTTCCATGGAGTGGGCGGCCCGTCGTACTTCGGCTTCGTCTCCCCTTCGTACGGGTGGAGCCCGGTCGTGTCGCCCTGCTCGTATTCGTACCAGGAACTGGTGATGAACTCCTTGATCTTCGCCGGATCGAACGGATGCACCGTGCTCAGGTCACGGTCGAGGATGATCCCTCGGGGCAGGTAGAGCTTGTCGTATTCGTTGACGTTGCCTTCCGGGAACTCACCCACGGCGAGGTAGTTCTTCACGCCGCCGCCGATGGCCGCCCAGTCCTTGTAGAACGAGGCGATGGCGATCAGGTCCGGGAAGTACACCTGCTCGACGAACCGTTGCGCCCGCGTAATCATGTCGCGGATGTCGGTCAACCGTTCGGCATTGATGGTCGCTGTGCCGTCGAGGTTGATGGCCGAGGCCATGCCGCCGACGAGGAAGTTCGGGTGCGGATTCTTGCCGCCGAAGATCGTGTGGAGCCGGATGACGTCGCGCTGCCAGTCAAGCGCCTCGAGGTAGTGCGCCACCGCCATGAGGTTGGCTTCCGGCGGCAGCTTGTACGCCGGGTGTCCCCAGTAGCCGTTGGTGAAGATGCCGAGCTGTCCGGAGGCGACGAACTTCGCCACGCGCTCCTTCACTTCGCGGAACCAGGTCGCGGAGTTGTTGGGCCAGGGAGAGAGGCTGGCCGCCAGCCGCGCCGTCGCGGCCGGATCGGCCTTGAGGGCGCTGGTCACGTCGACCCAGTCGAGCGCGTGCAGGTGGTAGAAATGGATGACGTGATCCTGCACGAACTGCATCCCGTGGACCAGGTTCCGGATCAGGTTCGCGTTAGGCGGGATCTGGATGCCCAGTGCGTCCTCGACGGCGCGGCAGGACGCGACGGCGTGCACCACGGTACAGACGCCGCAGATGCGCTGGGTGAAGGCCCAGGCGTCGCGAGGGTCGCGGCCCTGCATGATGATCTCGATCCCGCGGAACTGCGTCGACGTCGCCCAGGCATTGGTGATGCGCCCCTGGTCGGCCTGCGCCTCGATCCGGAGGTGCCCCTCGATCCGGGTGATGGGGTCGACAACCACTCGCGTGGCGGCCATGCGTCAGTCCTCGCTCTTCGTGGTGGCGACAACGGGCGGCGGAGCCGCGGCCGCGGTGTCTGGTGCCGCAGCGGCCCTGTTCCGCCGCAACTGGTAGAGTCCCGTAGCCAGCGCATGCGCCGCCACGCCGGCGGTGGCACCGATCGCCAGTGAGGCGCCGATGAGGTCCACCTTGCTCTCGATGCCGAACCCGGCGACGTTAGGCAGCCGGCCGTAAAACGGAGTCATGGTATCCCAGAAGAACGGCTCGGTGCAGCCGATGCAGGGATGGCCGGCGCCGATGGGCCAGCTCGTGCGCGTGTTCCAGAGGAAGATCGGGCATGGCGAAAATGTCGCCGGCCCCTTGCACCCCACCTTGTAGAGGCACCAGCCCTTCCGCGCCGCTTCGTCATCGAAGATCTCGACGTACTGGCCGGCATCGAAGTGCGCGCGGCGCGGGCACTGATCGTGGATCCGCTTGCCGTACGCGAAGAGTGGACGACCTTCGCTGTCCATTGCCGGCAGCCGCCCGAACGTCAGGAAGTGCACGATCGTCGCCGTAACCACGTCGCCGATCGGAGGGCACCCCGCGATGTTCACGACCGGCTTGTCGGTGATCACCTTGTTGATGCCAACCGCGCCGGTGGGATTGGGACGTGCCGCCTGGACGCTGCCCCAGTGCGCACACGCGCCGACGGCGATTACCGCGGCAGCGTCGCGCGCCGCTTCTTCAACAATTTCCTTCGCGGTGCGCCCACCGATGGTGCAGTAGATGCCGCCATCGCTGAGGGGGACGGAGCCAGTCACGATCAGGACGTATTTCCCCTTGTTGGCCGCCATCGAGTCGGCCAGCGCCTTCTCGACCGCGGTCCCAGCGCCGGCCATCAGCGTGTGCTGGTAGTCGAGCGACACCAGGTCGAGTACGAGGTCGCCGATGGTCGGTTCTGCTGTGCGAAGAACCGATTCGACGCAGCCGGTGCACTCCTGCAGTTGCAGCCAGATCACCGACGGTCGGCGTAAGGCAGCGAGCTGCTGGGCAATCTTCGGAAGCAGCGATTGGCTCAGTCCGAGCACGGCGCCCATGGAGCCGCACCATTCGAGGAAGTCGCGGCGCGACACACCGCGGCGCTTGAGGTGCTTAGCCAGCGTTTCGTCGCCAACCCACGGATGAGAGGTGGGGTTGAACATTCGCGGCGGCCTCCGATCGAGGTGTCACCCGGGGACATCGAGAGCGGTGTGTGGAAACCCCGGGCCATTCGTTCAGCTTCAGCGCGAAGGTTCAGGTGCGATCAGCGACGGGAGTATCAGCATTCCCCGTGGTCTGATACGGGGAATCCCTTACGACGCGGTCGGGATCAGGTGGCCGATGGGCGAAAAACCGCAGGGCCGGTGCGGGCCGGCCCTGCGTGCCTCTCACGTCGCGGGATCTACTTGGCCACGATCTCGATCTTGTGGCCCTTCACCTTGGCGATCTCCGTCTTCGGCATGCGAATCGTCAACACACCGTTCTTCATCTCGGCGACGATCTTCGTCACGTCGACCGTCTTCGGGAGGATGAAGGTCCGCCGAAACGCGCCGTAGTTGCGCTCCCACAGGTGATATCGCGGGCCGCCATTCTTCTCCGGCAGTTTCTCTTCCTTTTCTTCCTTCTTCTCACCCTGGATGGTCAGGACGTCGTTCTCGAAGTTGATATCGAGGTTCTCCTTTTCCATGCCGGGCAGCTCGGCCGTGAACACGAGCTCTTTTTCGGTCTCGAGGATCTCGACCTTCGGAACCCAGCCAACCGGTTCCGTCATCGGGAGTGCCTCGAATCCGAACTCCGGGCCGAAGAGGCGACGCAGGCGGTTCTGGGCTTCGGTCAGCTCGCGCTCCATGGCGAAGAGTGGAGTGGGTATGAGTCTTGTCATTTTCTTTCTCCGCGTGGCGGGGACCACAGTGCCTTTGTGGACTGCGTTTCCCCGGCTATGCGTATGATGCCGATCACGAATACAATGCGGCGTAAGCGAATGACCGATGAATCGTCGGCGTTCGCCGCTTGACATGGGCGCAGGCGTCCTGCGCGCACACCGCGCCGCCGCACGTGGTCGGAGGCAGCATCAATCGCTAGGCTGCCGGCGTTCTGATCGGAAATGGGCGGCAGGAAGAATCCCCGCGGGTCTTGCCCCCCTCCCGCGGGGATCCTCCTCCTCTGCCGGTAATTGCCGGTGGTCTCGCCCGACCCCGGGTCGCCACAGGTCACAACACCTGCGCGGCGCGGTTCCTGCCGGCAATCGTTATCTGCGTCGATTTCGACGCAGGGCCTCGAAACCTCGAAGCCTGGATGTGACCAGCGATTGCACATCCGGCCGTTCGGGGTCGAGTTACCGAACGACCTCCTTCCGACAGAGCCTGCGGGAAGGATCCGATTCCGGAACACTGTCCAGGATCGCAACGCGAATGTCGGATTTCCAGACCCTGGTGCCTGCAAGGGTATCCCCGAACTTGTGTCTGTTTTTCGCTGACAGCGGCCGTTCCCCGCCGCTGTGATGATCATGAGCTCAGAGCGGGTTTACCAACCGCGGCCTCTTTCAGCCCACCATTTGCCTTGCTCCGCTGGCATGTCGCAATTGGTGTGACGCGTGGTGTACGTGCCGTCGATACGGTTCCCGCGCAGCACGCCCTGGAAGGTGGTGATCAGCTGGCAGGTGCAGTCCGGCGACGGATAGGGTTCGATGGCGCCGCTCACCTCACCGGCACTCACCTGCACGAATCGAATGGACAGCACTCGACTCTGGGCCCAGAGGTGCTGCCGCGTAAGGCGCGACTCGTCGTCGTCGGGCTGGTATCCTCGTGGCGGGCGCGGCACCATGACGACGTCGCCGTGGGCGGTATCCGTCCCGGTCGAGAGACGAAACAGGATGCTGCCGCTTCGTCCGTTGTCGCGGCCGACGTATTCACCATCCCAGTCACCCGCCAGGCTCGCGATCTCACGGGAGTCACCAACGATGGGGACGGGAGCGGGATTCAGGGCGCAGGCTGTGAGAAACAGCGCCGTCAATCCAATTGATGCGATTCGCATGAAACACCCCAGTTCAATTGCCCGAGTGAGGAGTAGGCGTTATGCAGTCGGTGGAGCATCGGCCGCATGCCGCACCCGCTGTCAGCGAATCCCCTGCACTCCGGAGGGTAGAGTTCGGACAGTGCGCGCTCCGTTTCTCCGCTGAACAGATAGAGCAGAGCGAGGGATGATCCAGTATGACAACTACTGCGCTGAACTGGCGCGTTCGGACCGTTGCCAGTCCGCTCGTGACCGCGCTTTTCGCGCTGGCCGGAGTGACACTGCTCCTGGCGGGAACTCCTGGCTGGCCGCGGCGGATATGGTTCGCGGGATTACTGCTGACAGGCGTGCCCGTCGTCTGGCGCACCCTGGGCAGCGCGGCCCGTGGTCACTTCGCGACCGACATCGTCGCCACGCTGGCCATCGTTGCATCGTTGCTGCTCCAGCAGCCGCTGGCCGGTCTCATCGTCGTGCTCATGCAAACCGGGGGCGAGGCGCTGGAACGTTATGCGGAAGGGCGCGCCTCGCGGGCGGTCAAGCAGCTCGAGGATGATGCGCCCCGGCTCGCACATCGACTGGATGCTGGTCGCATTCTGGATGTTCAGGCCACCACGGTGCGTGTTGGTGATGTCATTCTGGTACGACCAGGTGAACTCGTTCCGTGCGACGGCGTCGTCACGATCGGCTCGTCGCATCTCGATACGTCCAGGCTGACCGGAGAGCCGATCCCGGTGCGGGTCAATCCGGGCAGCGCCATCATGAGCGGAAGCGCGAATGTGGACGGCGCCCTGCACGTCCGCGCGACCGCGGAAGCAGCCCACAGCCAATATGCCCGCATTGTCGAACTGGTCCGGACGGCTGCCGGAAGCAAGTCGCCGCTCCAACGGCTCGCCGATCGTTATGCAGTCTGGTTCACGCCGATCACCCTGGTGGCGTGCGCCGTCGCGTGGGCGATCTCCGGAGACCCGACACGCGCGCTGGCGGTGCTGGTGGTGGCGACTCCGTGTCCCCTGATCCTGGCGACGCCGATCGCGATCATCGGCGGAATCAATCGCGCCGCCAGCCGCCAGATCATCATGCGCACGGGCGGCGCGCTCGAACGCCTGAGTGGAGTGCGCGTGGCGGTGTTCGACAAGACAGGTACGCTGACGATCGGCCGACCACTGGTATCCCGGGTCATCGCCGTGCCTCCGTATACCGAAACCGAAGTGCTCCGCCTGACGGGCGCGTTGGAGCAGCACTCGGGCCATGCACTGGCGCACAGTGTCGTCGATGCCGCGCAGCTTGCAGGCGGCGAGCTGCCGCACCCCACTGACGTAGTTGAACACGCCGGTCAGGGCGTGACCGGTCGCGTGGCCGATCACGTCGTCGCTATCGGTGGGCGAGCCTACATCTCGGCGCGGGTCAGTGAGCCGCCGCCACTGGAGACCGGCGGGAGTGGCAATGCGCTTCACGCGCACACGGCTATCGACGGCCGGTTCGCGGGAACAATCGAATTTGCCGATCGGGTGCGACCGGGAGCGGCGGAACTGGTGACGGCGCTTCGCGCACTGGGCCTCCACAAAACCCTCTTGCTGTCGGGAGACAACGCCGCCATTGCGAACGATGTTGCCGTGCGCGTTGGGATCGACGTGGCTGAGGGCGACCTTCTTCCGGGTGAGAAGATGGCGCGCGTCGCCGCGCTCTCTCGTGAAGGTCCGGTGATGATGGTCGGTGATGGATCCAACGATGCGCCGGCCGTTGCTCGGGCCGAGGTTGGGGTGGCGCTCGCGGGTCATGGTGGCGGCGTGACCGCTGAAGCAGCGGACGTTCTGATACTGAATGACGAACTCTCCCGTCTCCCCGAGGCGATTACGATCAGTCGGCGCACCATGCGACTGGCGCGACAGAGCATCTGGGTAGGGTTGTCGTTGAGCGGCATCGCAATGGTGTTTGCGGCCACGGGTCACCTGACGCCCGTGGCGGGTGCGCTGCTGCAGGAAGGCATCGACGTCGCCGTGATTCTCAATGCCCTGCGGGCCGCCGCGTCGCCACACGGTAATACCGGCCAGGTGCGAGGCATGGCGACACGCACGGAGATGTCATCGTTTCCCGGACTCCGCGCGGGGTGACTCGCCGACGGCGATGGTGCCTGTGAATGAGGGATAATGAACTCGAGAAACGTCCTCAGGCATGGCAGGATGACATCGGCCCACAACGCTTCCTCGATTGCGGTTTCGCCCCCGTCGGAACGGGGGCCGTGGCGGTCGTCGGCCATGTCCTTCCGCGCCGTGTCGTCGTTGGGGCGCTGGGGAAGGGAGCGCGTCGAGGGCCTGGGGCAAACGGGACACTCGCTGCTGGACACCATCAGCGCCGTTCGCGACGTGCGCACCTGGTGGCCGCAGGTCTCGCCGCAGGCGATGTCGTTAGGCGTGCGTTCGCTGCCCATCGCTGCGTACATGGCCGCGTTCACCGGCATCGTGCTGTCGCTGCTGGCCAGCTATTCGTTCACCGGCGCGGTGCCGGATTACTTCGTCGGCACGCTGGTCGAGAAGACCATCACGATGGAACTGGCCCCGGTGCTGACGGGCCTGGCGCTGGCCGGCCGGGTCGGGGCCAACATCGCCGCGGAACTGGGCACGATGCGCGTCACGGAGCAGATCGATGCGCTCGAAACGCTGTCGTATGACCCGCACGCGTACCTGGTCGTGCCTCGCGTCGTTGCCGGCACCATCATGTTTCCCGTCATCGTCGGAATCGCGATGTTCGTCGGTATTGCCGCCGGCTGGATCTGCTCGACCTGGCTGCTCGATCTGACCTCCGCCGATTTCACGAAGGGAATTCGGCTCTTCTTCAAGACCTTTGATGTGCAGTATGGCCTGGTGAAGGCCGCGAGCTTCGGCACGGTCATCACCTGGATCGGGTGCATGGACGGCATGAAAGCGCGCGGCGGCGCACAAGGCGTAGGGGCAGCCGCGACAGCGGCTGTTGTCCACTCTGCGGTCACGATCCTCGTGCTGGATGCTCTCTTTGCGACGTTCTGGTTGCTGGGACACGAGCCATGAGACGCCCGACCGACTTTGCCGTCGGATTGACCATGCTCGGCGGCTTCCTGCTCGTGACTGGTGGCGTGATGTGGACGAAGGGTTCGCGCATCGGGGGCGCTGACGTCCATGCCAGCGCGCGGTTCATTGATGTTGGCGGCGCGCGGATCGGCACACCCGTCGTGGTGCGCGGCGTAAAGGCCGGGGAAGTAGACCGGATGGAGCTGCAGGGACGATTCGTCGTCGTCCGCCTCAAGCTCGACCCCGCGATCCGGCTGCCTGACGAGCCAGTAGTGTTGCTCAACGAGTCGAGCCTGTTCGGGGAGTGGCAGGCGACGGTGACGGCGCGGGACGCGGTCGGACGCGACGAAGAAGTCCTGCGGCAGCTGGGCGAAGCCAACCAGGGCGGCGACGTCCTGCCCGGTGCCACGCTTCCCGACATCGCGAAGCTGACGGCGGTCGCCGGTCGCATCGCCGGAGATGTGGCAGCGGTTGCGGAACGGGTTGATGTCGCGTTCGATGCCGCTGCCGCTCGCGAACTGCGCGGTTCCATTCGCGATTTTTCGGCGCTGTCCACGGAGCTGGCGAAGGTCGCTCGTGAACAGTCGCGGCATCTCGAGACCACGTCAAAACAGGTCCGTGGTGGAGTGGACCAGGTGGCGCATGCGGCGGAACTGCTGCTGGCGGTATCGCAGCGGATTGACTCTTCGACCGCCTCCGGTGAACTGGGCCGCCTGGTCAACGACGCGAACGACGCCGCGCGCCAGCTGCGCACCGCGACTGCAAACCTGTCCACCGTGTCGGAACGACTGATCCGGTCGCAGATGAAGGTGGATGCATTCCTGGCCTCCGTGGACTCGATTGCTGTCGCGGTGAATTCCGGACGCGGAACAGCCGGGCTCCTGGTCCGCGACTCTTCGCTGTACGTGAACAGCAATGCAGCCATCGCCGAGTTACGCGCGCTGATCGCTGATGTGCGTGCGAATCCCCGGCGCTACATCAGCGTGAAAATCTTCTGATCCTGCTGGTGTCGGGCCTTTCCGTACGAGATCCTGGGTGAGTTCCCATGTCCGGGATGAGGCGCAACGCCACATCCTCCGGGCGTCGGGAACGATCCCGGCGCGCGGGCGCGCAGTGGCCCTCGAGCGTGAAGCGCAGATCGCGAGCCCGTGAGATCCCAGGGCCAAAAGCAGGAGGTTGCCATGAGGAAACTCATCCTGGCATTTACCGCGCTGACGATTGCCCACCAGGCAGCGCCAGCACAGGAGATCGTGCGGCCCGAGATTCGCCCCTTCGCGGGCGCGTACATCCCGGCCGGCGTGCAACGCGATCTGTTCGAAAGCGCGGCATTGCTCGGCGTGCAAGCGGCGCTCGAACTCCGCCCCTGGTTCCATGTGCTCGGCACCTTTGGATGGGTGCCCGGCCAGACGAAGTACGCTGGAGCTGACGCTGACGTCCAGATGTTCCAGTACGACGTTGGGATCGAACTGAACGCAGTGCAGCCACTGCGCGGCGCGTGGTTGTTCAAGCCGTTCATCGGCGTCGGCGGCGGGGCGCGCTCCTACATGTATTCCGATGATTTTCTTCGGGACAGGACATGCGCCGCCGGTTACGGAGCTGCTGGCGTCGAGCTGGAAATCAATCGTACCGCGCTTCGACTCGAGGGGCGCGACAACGTCTTCTGCTTCCGCTCGGCGCTTCCCGGCATCAAGTCGAGAACCCGGAGCGACTTCGGGCTCTCACTCGGTCTCGCTTACCACTTCCGTTAGTCGATGAACAATAACGGTGGCGGGCTTCACGGCCCGCCACCGTGCCCGGAGCACGTCATCATGCAACATGAAATTGCTCATTCCGCGCCAGTTGCCGGCACGCACCCGATCGGCGTTTCTATCCCGCCGGCACTGGTGAAGCGCAATCGCCTGACGAGTGCGTTTCGCATCATCCTGGCGATTCCACATCTCGTGCTGGTCGGCGGTCCTTCTGCGCTGGCGCTATCGCTGCTGTTCTCTCCCGATTCCGACCGCAGCATGGACTGGGGCGGAGGCGGTGGAGTGTTCGGTGTGGTGGCGATGGTATGCGCGACGATCGCCTGGTTCGCGATCGTGTTCACCGGCCGCATGCCGCGGGAACTCTGGAAGCTCAATGCGTACTACCTGCGCTGGCGCATCCGTGCAGCGGCGTATGTCGCCCTCCTGCGCGATGAGTACCCACCATTTGGCGACGGGGCGTATCCGGTGCGCATAACGCTGCCCGACTTTCCGGTGCGCCGCGACCGCGTGTCAGTTGGTTTCCGCATGATCATGGTCATCCCGCACCTGATCATGGTGTGGGTGCTGGGCTGCGCGTGGCTGGTGTCCTCTGTGTGCGCGTGGTTCACGGTGCTGATCACCGGCACCATGCCGCGTGCGCTGCATGACTTTGGTACCGGCGTCCTGCGGTGGACGACCAATGTGGAAGGGTATCTGCTGCTCCTTCATGACGAGTATCCACCGTTCTCGCTCCACTGAGGCAGGGCGTTGTGTTTCCACGGTGGGGCTGTTGCGGCCCCACCGTTTCTCTTGTCCGTTGATCAGCACATCGGGCAACACCCTGACACGATATCCGGGATTCATCCGATGAACTCCGCGCGTGAACATTGGCACTCTTGGAGTGCCAGGCGGCTCCCCGCCTTGCCCGATCGAGGAGGAAAGGTGTTACGACTGCGCGACATCATGACGACGGACGTGACCGTACTGCGGCCCGAAACTCCCATACGAGATGCCATGACCATCCTGGCATCGGGTCATATCAGCGGGGCTCCCGTCGTCTCGGGAAACCGCGTGGTGGGGGTCGTGTCGGCTACGGATCTGATGCTCTTCGCCGCGGAACTTCCCGGCCTGCCCGCCGACCAGCCGCAGGCTGTCCAGGAAGATGCCGAGCAGCCTGACGAGATCGAGGGCAATGACCCCGCGGGAGCGTTCTTCCACGAGATGTGGAACGATGCGGGACCGGGAATGAACGAGCGGTTACGCAACGTCGAGGGACCCGAGTGGAACGCTCTTGCGGAGCACGTCGTGGAGGAAGCGATGAACCAGGTCGTCTGTTTCCTCACGGTTGACACGCCGGTCGAGTTTGCCGCGCAATACATGCGCGAGCACACGATCCATCGCGTACTCGTTATGGAGAATGACCGGTTACTTGGGATCGTGACCACCAGTGACATCGCTGCGGCGGTCGCGGATCACAAGCTTACAGGGCGCACCTACGTGTTTGCGTAGGAGGGCCTGGCGCGCGTGAGGCGGTGGTCGCGTCTACCAGCGAACCTCATCAGGCCACGCCGGCTCGATCAACACGTCTACGGAAGCCAGGGAACGAGGCGACGCGGCCTTGATGCGTCGGCGGGCGGGCATGGCGACCGCCTTGTCCAGCTTCATTGCGAGATCGCGTTCGGCGACGATTCCGATCAGGCGCCCGAGGTCATCGACGACCGGGATGCGACGGCATTCGGTCGATTCCATCTTGGCGATGATCTCCTCGGCGTCCGCGTCGGCCAGGACGGTGCGAAGCGGCTGCGGAGTCATGTGCGCGCCGACGGCGCAGCCGGCACCGTGCTGCCGAGCCACACACCGGATGGTGATATCCCGATCGGTAATGATCCCGACCAGCTGGTTGCTCGCTGCGTCGACTACGGGAATCCCGCCGATGTCTTCGTACTTCATGATTTCCGCCGCCTTCCATACTGGATCCGTCGGATTCACCGCGAGCGGATGGGCGGTCATGAGATCGCTGGCGTTCATCGAACTCCCCCGTGAGGTGGACACCGCAGAATGACGCGCATACGGGTCGGCCGCTGTCGGCGGATACGGAACACGTCGTCGGGGGAACACCCATTATCGCTGACTCGAGCCACACTCGACGACGTCCATTGCTGCGGCGTAATGGATTTCACCACAACCTTCCGGGCCTGCCCCGACGCCGATCGAATCGCGGACGACGGACATTCCCTGGTGGACAAATCACCGAGGCGCGCGCCTCCTGGAGGGTCCGATGACGTCCACCATGCCTGGCATCCGGCGAGAGGACATGCGCTTGAACGAAACGAGCGTACACCCATTGGCGGACGGACCGATTCTCGTCGCCAGCGACGGCGACCGGTCTTCGCTGCCGGCGCTCGAAGCCGCATACGAACTCTCCAAACGCAGCAGGGCGGCCGTTCGCGTCATCGCCGTGTTCGAGGCCAGCCCGGTGTTCGTGTACGAGTTCGCGGCGATCACCTCGCTGCCGGAACTCACCGCCGGCGCGCGCGAGGAGCTGCTGGTCCGCATCAGGGAGCTGGTCACCGAGGCCGCCGGATCCGGCGCTGAATGGACGATTGACCTTCGCGAAGGAGACCCGGCGCGTGAGATCGTGGGCGCCGCCACCGAAGCAAACGCGCGGCTCCTGATACTTGGCGTCAGGCACCGCAGCCTGGTCGATCGGTTGTTCGCGCGCGAAACGTCGCTACGGACCCTGCACCTGTCGCGCACGCCGTTACTCGTCGTCCCCGAGGGCTACGGTACCGCGCCGCGGCATATGCTGGTCGCCACCGATTTCGGACCGGCCAGTGTTGTCGCCGCGCGAACGGCGCTCGAGCTCTTTCCGACAGTGACACGCGTTTCCGTAGTGCACGTGTCGCCGACCTCCGCACAAATTCCACCACAGTTTGCTCCGTGGGTGCCGGTCCTGCGTGAAGACATCGAGCCCGGTTTCGAACGCGTCAACACCGAACTCGCGCTGCGGCCGGGTGTCTCGGTGGAGTCCGTGTCGCTCGCGGGAAAGCCATCGAACGAGATTCTCCACTATGCCCGGTCAAACGATGTCGACCTGATCGTCACCGGTACCAGGGGCGCCGGGTTCATCGACCGCCTCGTTATGGGCAGCACCTCGCGCGGTCTCCTTCGCGGAGTGCCGTGCGCCGTTCTGGTGGTTCGAGCTCGTGACCACCTCGACGTGCCTTACACCCTGCTCGAGCAGAACCAGAGCCTGATTCCTCGCAATTGCTGGGCGAGTGACCTCGAGTCATTCAGCAAACGGAACCTCGGACGACCGACCTCGATCGAAGTCGACGATCCTGCACTCGGCGCGCAGGGGCAGGAATCCGGTTATCCACTGCTCGGGGTGGCCTTCGATCATAACGATCAGCGCGTCGAGATCATGGTCGGGGACTTCCAGGGCACCGCTCACCATCTCACTCGAAGTATTGGTGACATAAAGTCGATAGACATCCTTCGCGATGCGAAGGGACGTGACTGGGTTCTTCGCATCGCGCACGGAAGCGGCCAGACCATTCTTACGCTGAATCACCAGCAGGAAGCGGTGCGACGATGAAGCACAGAAGAGCGCAGTTTGCCGACGAAAAAGGTTCGAGAGTCGTCTTTCGCGATCTCGCGCCTCACGAGGTCGAGGAGATGTTGAACCGCCATAACGTGGGACGCATGGCGTATTCATTTCACGATCGTGTTGACATCGAGCCCATTCACTTCGTGTACGTTGACGGAGCGATGTACGGGCGCACGGCGTCTGGCAGCAAGTTGACCACGCTGTTGCATCACCCATGGGTCGCGCTCGAAATCGACGAGGTGGATGGTCTCTTCGACTGGCGCAGCGTGGTGGTGAAGGGCACGGTCTATGTTGTAGAGCAGGGCCTTTCTTCCGACGTGGCGGAGCATTACGAACGTGCCGTCGAGGCAATCCGGACGCTGATGCCGGATGCGTTTACGGAAGAGGATCCGGTGCCCTCTCGTTCCATCGTTTTCCGCATCCACATCCATGAGAAACGCGGCCGGGCCGCCGGGCCCGCCAGCTGACGTACTGTGTTTCCAGTTTGTCTATCGGGGGCCGCCCTACGCGCGGGAAGGGTTTTTGGCCCTATCACAGTTCGGTCCGACGCGGCAACTTGTTATGCGGTAAGTGGCAACTGTAACAGCAAGCAGTGCTAACGAGGTGGCGCATGATCAGGCAGACGGGTCTTCATGGCATCCGGTCAGCGTTCGCGTTCCTGTTCCTGTCGGTGGTCGCTTCGGCCTGCGTCGACGAAAAGATCGTCTATCGCGACGGACCCAATTTTATCGCGCCGCCGGCCGCCGCCGCCAACTTCCTCGGCTACCACGACGAGACGACCAGCCGGACAACGTGCGGCAATTGTCACGTCACCCAGCAGGCAAAGTGGGAGCAGACGGGCCATGCCGACGCGTGGGCCACGCTCCAGGCGAGCAGCGGGAAGCAGGCGGCGTGTGAGGGGTGCCATACGGTCAGCAACAAGGGGAATGCAGTGACCACCGCCGCCGTCGGCTACGCCGGCGTGCCGGATGCGCGATATCACGACGTGCAATGCGAGAGCTGTCACGGGGCGGGTCTCGAGCATGTGACCGCGCCCGCGCGAGGCCAGATGCTGCCCTCGATACATGCCGACACCGGCGCCGGCGTCACGAACGGCTGTGCCGAATGCCACTCGGGCACGCACCATCCATTTGTCGAGGAGTGGCGCGCGTCGCGCCACGCGACGTCGTACACTCGCGCGTACAACGGCGCCACCGCGACGGCGCCTGACGTGGCATTTGGCCCGCGTTCCGCGTGCCAGGGATGTCACATCGGTCAGAAAATCCTGGAGAACTGGGGCGTCAACACAAACTTCACCGAGAAGAGTGCCGGGCAGACGATTGCCACCGGTGAAGGCATCACGTGCGCGGTGTGTCATGACCCTCACGGGTCCCCGAACACGAATCAGTTGAGGTTCCCCGTTGATTCACGCGATCCGGAAACCAACCTGTGCGCCAAGTGCCACAATAGACGGTCGACACCGGATTGGTCGCAGTCGCGCGATTCGCCGCACGCCCCACACGGTCCGCTGGTGTTCGGTACCGCGGGTTGGTGGCCGCCGGGCGTGACATTTGAAGAAACGCAGTCGACGCATGGTTCGGAACGGAATCCGAAGCTCTGCGCGACGTGTCACGTGCAACGATACAACGTCACGGACAAGGCGACCGGCCAATTCCAGGTGAGCGTGGTGGGCCACCGATTCCTCCCGATCCCGTGCGTGGACGCGAACGGGGCGCCGACGGCAAACCAGAGCTGCACCATTTCGGCGCGGTCGTTCCGGAGCTGTTCGGCGTCCGGATGCCACACGGAAAGCACGGCACGGTCGGCGTTCGTGTCCGCCGAAAGCGACATCCATGGTTTGATCACGCTGCTTGACGGGATGATTGCGCAGGTGCCGGCCAATCAGTTCGGCGCGGGCAAAGTTACCGTCGGCCGCGGGGCCAAGTTCAATTCGGAGATGGCCAAGATGCCGGGCGCAGTGGTGCATAATCCGTTCATGCTCAGGGCGCTGCTTCGGTACAGCGGCGTAGCACTGAACAAGGAGTACGGCATTCCGCTGCCGCCGGGACTCGCGCCCACCGCAGCGGACGCTCAACGTGTACGCGTCACCCAGACGCACTGATCCTTGAAGTATCGGCAAGACCCAGGCGGGTGAGCAGCAAGTCTCACCCGCTTGGTGTTTTTCGGCAGATTAGACCGTCGTCTCGGACAGGCCACTCATGAGCGCACCCGGAACCGTGATCGCTGCCGTCCTGCAGCAAGGGACACAGGTCGCTGATTCGCTCCGCACGGACTCGATCGCGGTCGAGAGTCCGCTGCCGAGTCCAGCGCTCCACGTCGTCAGGTTCCTGTTCAACACTGTGCCGCAGTGGGTGCAGATCGGCGGTGTGTTTCTCGCCGCTGCGGTGGCGCTGGTCCTCGCCGTTCTCACCTGGCGAAACCGGGTGGCGCTGCGCAACTGGTTTGCCGCGAAGTCGCGGGCGTGGAAGATGGGGTTTGCCGCCCTCGCACTGGTCATGGTGGGGGGAGTCGCCTTCGCAGGCAGCTGGTCGTGGAACTACATGATGCACACGAACGAGTTCTGCTCGGGGTGTCACATCATGGCGGAGCCGTTCCAGCGATTCGGGACGAGCGAGCACGCAAAGCTGGGATGCCACGACTGCCACCGGCAGTCGATCTTCGCGTCGATGAAGGAGCTGTATGTCCAGGTCACGGAACGGCCGGACAAGATCCCGGAACACCGGGGCGTGCCTAACGTCATCTGCTCCGAATGCCACATTCAGCGCGATCCCGACAGCACCTGGAAACGCATCTCGGCGACGGCGGGGCACCAGGTGCACCTGAATCCACGATCGCCGGTGATGTCGAAGATCGAGTGCATCACGTGCCATGGGCAGGAGGTGCACCGCTTCAAGCCCGTGGGTGAAACGTGCGCCCAGTCAGGCTGTCACGACGACGTGAAAGTCGAACTCGGAAAGATGGCGCAGCAGACCGACCTGCATTGCGTCGTGTGCCACGAGTTCACCGTGGCGGCCACCGAGGGAAATCCGATCGATTCCTCGCGTGCGGCGCTGACACCGGGAGACCAGCAGTGTCTCGGATGCCACGCGATGCGGGAGCGGCTTGGTCAGTTTGCCCCGGAGGACGAGCCGCACGGCGCAAAATGCGGAAGCTGTCACAACCCGCACGTGCAGACGACGCCCCAGGGCGCATTCCAGTCGTGTGCGACATCGGGGTGCCATACGCGCAGCGACACGTTGACGTCCATGCACCGGAGCCTCGGCCGGCACCGGCTCCAGACCTGTGGGGCCTGTCACGGCGCGCACACCTGGAAGGCCAACGCGGTGGATTGCCGCAGTTGTCACACGGGCATTTCCGACCCCGCGGTGCGCACGCGACCGCCGGATCACCCTGCGATCAACTCGTCAGGCAGCAACAGCGACGGCGTCGCACCGCCGGCGACCAGCGCCCGCGACCTGGTGGTCCCAGCGCCGCACGCGCGGCCCCCACTCGATCTCACGCCCGCATCGTTCACCCCTCATCGTCAGGCAGTGTCGGCGCGGTCGCCGGCACCAGCCGGGAGGGGTCGACAGCGAGGCACCGCGGCACCAACGACGCTGACCACCGGCGGTTCCCGCGCGCCTTCGCAGGGCCGCGACTCGGCGCGATTCGAGCACGCGCGACACAATGCGCTGTCCTGTACGACCTGCCACAGCACGCGCGCGGGACATGGCGACCTGCGCACATCGGTCGCGCGCGATTGCCAGGGGTGCCATCACGACAATCCAGCATACGCGCGCGACTGCGCGCGCTGCCACACCGCTGCCGAGTTAGGCGGAGCGAAGCAACTGCCGACACTGTTCGCGCTGACCGTCCTTCCGCAGCCCGCAACCAGGCCGCTTCCCTTCGCGCATGCGCGCCACGATAGCCTCGAGTGCGGCACCTGTCATGCCGCCGGGAAGCAGAAGAAGGTGGCGCGCGATTGTGCGTCGTGTCACGCTAATCACCACACGGCGGAAGCCACCTGTGCGAGCTGTCACCCGCCCGCGCGCACCACACACACGCGCGAGGTGCATGCGACGGGATGCGCAACGTCCGGCTGCCATGACCGGGAACGCGGTGTTGCGGTCAATCCGGTGCGAGCCACCTGCCTCGCATGTCATGCGGAGCAACGCGAGCACAAGCCCGACCGCGAATGCGCGCCTTGTCACCTGAGCGCCTGGACCGGCACCGGTGGTACGCGCCCGTGAAGTCGGCGGCGATCCTCCTCTTGTTAGGCAGCAGTACGGCGCTCGCGCAGGGCATTCGCATCACTGGTGTGACATCGATGCAGGCCGTCGACCTCCGGCCCCTGGTCGAGGACAGCGTGCCGGTCGGGCTGACGACAGGTACCGGGCCGTATCGGGTACTCGACGACGGCCGCCTGGTGCGGTGCGTCGAAGGTGAAGCAGTGTGCCGGTTTCGCAGTTCGGGATCGCGGGAGATGGTAGCCCCGGTCGTGCAGGACCTGCGCGCTGTGGCGTGGGGATTTGGCGAGGGCATCAGCTTCCAGGCTCATGTCCGTGCCCGTGGATCGGTAGCCGGTGGCGATTCGCTGTGGCCGCGCGCCGCGGACGCCTTCGACGCCATCGAAGCGTGGATGGAGGTCGATCGTGGTCCGATCATTGCGCGCCTTGGCCGGCAGTGGGCAGTCGGCGGGCTTGGCGTGCACAACTTCGATGGCGCCTCGCTCCAGTTCCGGTACGGACGCGCGAGGCTGGAGGCGTTTGGCGGGCGGAGCCTGGTCGCCGGACTCAATGAGCCGATCGCCGGATCACAGTTAGGCTCTCTCGACGATCTCCCGCCTGACGAGCATGGATGGCTGGTGGGATTTTCGGCACGGGCGCCAGTGTCGACGCGCGGCGTCGTTGGTGCGACGTGGCAGCGCGTCATTCGCGCGGATCGGGCGGCTCTCTATTCGGATCGCGTCGCGGTCGACGGCGTGTGGCGGCTCTACGGCGTGTCCGCGGATGGATCGCTGGCGTGGGACGTCAGCGGCCAGGAGGTGAACGACGCGCGCCTGCGCCTGGCGCGCGCGTTGCGAGCAGGGGTTTCTGCCTCCGTGGAGGCGCGCCGGATCCGGCCATTTTTCGAGGCCTGGACGATCTGGGGTGCGTTCTCGCCCGTCGCATTCGACGAGCTGCGCGGCGCGGTGGACTGGCGAAACGTCAGCGGCTCACTCGCAGTCGACATCCGCGGCGCACGTCGGCGATACGACGAAACCAACGCCGGACTGGAGTCGACTCCGCTCAAGCGTGATGGATGGCGCGCGGGGGCAGGCGCAGAGTGGTCGCCCGCCGAACGCTGGCTGCTGTTCACCGACTACGACGTCGACATCGGGTTTGGCGCATCACGCAGCGATGTTATGGCTGGCGCACGCTGGATGCCTGACGATTTCCGCTGGGTCGGCGTGTCCGCGAGCGGGCTGCAGCACATCTATGAATTCCGGATCGGGACGGGTCGCGTGACCGGGCTGCGCGTCGACGCCGGCACACGCATAACGAGTCGGTTGCGCCTGCTCGCCGATGCCGCGCTGTATTCGCATCACCTGAGCAACGGGGCGCCGTCCCCAGACTGGAGCCAGCGCCGCGCATCACTGCGGCTCGAATGGACGGCTGGTACCGACGCTGGCAGGACAGCGTCTGGGCGGCGCGCGAAGTGAAGCGGCTCATTTTCACTCTGCTGGCAGTAGCGCTCCCGATAACGGGAGCGGTGGCGCAACGGGGACCGGCCAATCCATTTCCGCATGAGAAACACGAACGTCTCTTTCCACTCTGCGAAAGCTGTCACGCGGGGATCGTCACGGGAGATGCCCGGACGTCGATGCCGCCCGAAGCTTCGTGTCGCGAGTGCCATAACGGTACCGATGCCCGGGCCGTCACGTGGCAACGTCCACAGAAGCCGGCAGGCCTGCTTCGCTATTCGCACAGCGAACATGCGCGGCAGGTGGATTCCACGGGTCGAGCATGCGCTACGTGCCATAACGTGGCGAACAGCACACGCATGCAAGTCAGCCGCGCGGCGCCCGCGCAGTGTTTGACGTGTCACACCCATCGCGCCAGCGAACACCTGGGTGACGATAACCGGTGTGCAACCTGTCACGTGTCCCTTACGCAAGCGACCGGTCTCAGTACGGAAGCGGTCGCGGGATTGCCCAAGCCCCCTTCGCACCAGCGGACGGATTTCGCCCTGGCGCACGCACCCGTCACGCCAGTGTCGTCGGCCAGCTGCGCGACATGTCATGCGCGCGAGTCGTGTTCCCGCTGCCATGTGAACGCGTCGAGTCAACCGCTCATTGTTGCGCTGGCACGAGACAGTCGTGTGGCGCGGCTCATGGCCGGGAAGCCGGCATCATACCCGGTGCCGGCTGATCATCGGCGTGACGCGTTTACTCGCGAGCACGGCGCGCAGGCTCGCGAAACCCCCGCCCGTTGCGCCACGTGTCACGCGCGGCCGAGCTGCATCGCATGCCATATCAACGCAGCCAATCCGACAGTCGCTAGGATGCCTCAGGTCGAACGCGGGGGTGCACCCGGCGTCACCCTCAAGCTCATCCCCACGCGACGTCGTGCGATGTTGATGACAAGTCCACCGGAAGCCGACACGATCTCACAGTCACCGCGCCCGGTGCGAGTGCACGATGCCAGCTTCCGGTCGAATCACAAGGCAGAAGCCTCGTCATCCATGTCGTGCGCGGGGTGTCACGAGCAGCAGTTCTGCTCGAACTGCCACACCGGCGAAGCCACGCGCCGCTTTCACGCTGCGAATTTCATTCAGAAACACGCCGCTGATTCCTGGGGTCGTGAAACCCAGTGTTCTTCGTGCCACAACACGGAGCTCTTCTGCCGCAGTTGTCATCGCGAATCAGGGCTCGCGAGCCGCGGGCGGCTGGACGTGGCGTTCCATAACGCGCAGCCGCAATGGCTGCTCCAGCACGGCCGAGCCGCGCGACAGGGACTGCAGAGCTGCGCCACATGTCACGCCCAGCGCGACTGCCTGACCTGTCACTCTACAATCGGCTGGGGAGTGAACCCGCACGGGGCAGGTTTCAACGCCGGCCGGATGGCGGACCGGAACGCCACCCAATGCCTGCTGTGTCACCTGCGCGTGCCCGGCCGTTAGGCAGAATAGTCCGGTCGGTGTCGGGGGAAAACCTGGGGCAGTGCGGGAATCCCCGGCCATGGAATCGCGACTCCCCCGACAGAACGTCCAATCGCCTCACTGTTCAGTGGAGATGACCGGGAATCACTTCCACACTACTCAGCCGCGGGAACGTCGCGTGACGCACACTATGGGGCAGCAGCTCGGTCGCCGCTCGTGGGCCGAACCCTGGAAGATCAAGGTTGTCGAACCGTTGTACCGGATTGGCGCTGCTGATCGGAAGCGCGCGCTTGAGACAGCGGGGTACAATACGTTCCTCCTCCGCTCGGATGAAGTGTACATCGACCTTCTCACCGACAGCGGCACGAGCGCCATGAGTGATCGGCAGTGGGCGGGGATGATGTTAGGCGACGAAGCCTACGCCGGCAGCCGCAACTTCTACCGCCTCGAGGACGCGGTTCGCACGTACTACGGCTACCCGCATCTGGTGCCTACGCACCAGGGCCGCGGGGCCGAGCATCTGCTCAGCAAGACGGCGATAAAGCCCGGACAGGTCGTTCCGGGCAACATGTACTTCACCACCACACGCGCGCACCAGGAGCTCGCCGGGGCCGAATTCGTGGACGTGATTGTCGACGAAGCGCACGATCCTGATGACAGGACTCCCTTCAAGGGCAACGTCGATCTCATCAAGCTCGAACGCCTTGTCCACGATGTGGGCGCCGACCGCATCGCGTACCTGAGTCTTGCGGCGACGGTCAACATGGCCGGCGGCCAGCCGGTGAGCATGGCCAATGTTCGGGAACTGCGAGCGCTCTGCTCGCGTCACGGGATCCGGATCTTTCTCGACGCTACGCGCGCAGTAGAGAACGCGTTCTTCATCCAGGAGCGCGAGCCTGGCTACGAGACGAGATCACTTCGCGACATCCTGTTCGAGTTCTGCTCCTATACCGACGGTGCGTGGATGAGTGCCAAGAAGGACAGCCTGGTCAACATCGGCGGTTGGGTTGCGGTCCGTGACGAAGAGCTGTTCGAGGAACTTCGTAGCCTCGTGGTGCTGTACGAGGGCCTTCACACGTATGGCGGGCTCGCTGGCCGGGACATGGAAGCCATGGCGATCGGTATCGAGGAATCGGTTCAGGACGATCATATCCGTTCGCGCATCGGCCAGGTGCGGTACCTCGGCGACCTGCTGAGCGGTTGGGGCATAC
>Ga0209486_10000193_pt1 | contig 28696 bp, 22 predicted proteins | sample NCCompost_FD_187518 | JGI IMG/M metagenome (GOLD analysis project Ga0209486, IMG submission 187518) | Agricultural soil microbial communities from Utah to study Nitrogen management - NC Compost (SPAdes) (version 2) | ecosystem: Environmental > Terrestrial > Soil > Agricultural land | place...
GCGGCCGGCAGCGGCCGACAGCGGGACCGGTTCATGCGACACCGGCGCGACGGCTGCAGCGATCGCCGATTCGGCCTCGGCGGGCGTCAACATGCAGCCGCCTGCTTCAGTCCTGCTTGTCGCGGGCTTTGAAGATCCGCAGTTGTTCGTTGAAGCGGTCGGCGACGGCCTGGACTTCGTCCACCGCGGCGTTGTTCTTCTTCGCCTGCATGGCCCGCAGCTCCGTGAGGCGGTTTTCGTCGTACGAGCCACTCTTCGCGAGCGTGACCATCTCGAGGTCGAGGCAGGAGTTGTACGAATTGATGTCTTCATTGAACTGCTGGACCAGCTTCTGCGCCGCGGCCATTTCTTCGAAGCTGGCCGTCGAGCCGTCGGGCAGCCGGTCCGGTGCCCGCGGATAAATGCAGGCGGCCTGGGCGCTGCCGGCAGCGGCAAGCGCAATCAGGGCGAGCGTCAGTCGGGTCATTGCAGCAATCTCCCCCGCATTTCGGTGACACTTAGGACAGCGCCGGGCCATCCGGGTTCGCAGGGCCTTGGATTCTAGCGCAGGCACCCGTGCCGGGGCGCTAAACTCGCAAAATCCCCCGCTGGAACCGGAACTCGGGAGTCATGCCGGACTGGAAATCCGTACTGCGCACGGTCTTCGTTTCACGCGCGCTCGATGCGCTGGAAGAAACGCGCCTGGTCCCGGAACGCAAGGTCCTGTACCAGTTCTGCGCGCGCGGCCACGACGTGACCCAGGTCCTCCTCGGGCTGCGGCTGACCGGACGCCGCGACGCGGTCACTCCTTACTATCGTTCCCGGCCGCTCGCGCTGACGCTCGGCGTGTCGGCCGAGGAAGCGCTTGCTTCGACGATGATGCGGGCCGAGGGCATGTCGGGCGGCCGCGACGTCGGCGTCGTCATCAACCGGCCGAACCGCGACGGGCCCTGCCTGTTGCCGGCCTGCGGCGGCGTCGGCACGCAGTACACGCCGGCGACCGGCTGGGCCCAGGCGCTGCGCTACCGCGCCCGCGTCCTCGGGGATGCCGCCGTCGCCACGAGCATCGCGGTGGCCCACGGTGGCGAGGCGTCGACCGCGACCAACGGGTTCTGGGCGTCGCTCAACATCGCGACCACCGAGCGGCTGCCACTACTCTATTTCATCGAGGACAACGGTTACGGGATCTCCGTGCCGTCCCTGCGCCAGACGCCCGGGGGCGACATCGCGGCCAATCTCGCGGCGTTCGGCAACCTCAGGATCCTGGCCGGGGAGGGCGCGGACCCGATCGCGGCCGCTGCGCTCATCGAGACCGCGGTCGACGCCGTGCGCGCCGGCGACGGCCCGGTGCTCCTGCGCCTGCGCGTTCCGCGACTCTCCGGGCACTCGGCACAGGACACGCAGGCATACAAGAAACCCGAAGAGATCGAAGCGGAGCGTGCGCGCGACCCGTTGCTGGCGCTGCGCCGGCAGCTGCTGCCCGGCCAGGTCAGCGAAGCCGAATGGACTTCGCTCGAGGCGGAGGCCGCGCGCATCGTCGAGGCGGCGCTCGAGAGGATCGAGTCGCGCCCGCCGGTTTCGGCGGCAACCGTCGCAAGATTCGCCTTCACCGAGCGGCGCGCGGACGGCAGCCCGGAAATGCAGGCCCAGGGCGGGCAGTGGGCCGACGGCGCGAGGCCGCCTGCCGGCGACGCGACGCGGCGTCCGGAAGGCGCCCGCATCAACATGCTGACCGCCATCCGCCGCACGCTCGAGCACGAGCTCGCGGTGAACCCGCGCGTGCTGGTATTCGGCGAAGACGTGGGCCGCAAGGGAGGCGTGCACGCCGCGACGCTCGGATTGCAGGAACGCTTCGGCGAGGATCGCGTATTCGACACCAGCCTGTCGGAGGAGGGCATCATCGGCCGCGCCGTCGGCATGGCGCTGGCCGGCCTGGTGCCGGTGCCCGAAATCCAGTTCCGCAAGTACGCTGAACCCGCGGCGGAGCAGCTCCATGACTGCGGCACGATTCGCTGGCGCACGGTGAACCGCTTTGCGGCGCCGATGGTCGTGCGCATGCCTGGCGGATTCTTCAAGTGCGGCGACCCCTGGCACAGCCAGTGCAACGAGGTCCAGTTCCTGCACGCGGTCGGGTGGCAGCTCGCGATGCCGTCGAACGCCGAGGACGCCGTGGGCCTCCTGCGCACGGCGCTGCGCGGCAACGAGCCGGTGATCTTCTTTGAGCACCGCTTCCTGCTCGACGGAGCCGCCGGCCGCCGGCCCTGGCCGGGCGACGAGTTCGTGCTGCCGTTCGGCAAGGCGAACCGCGTGCGCGAAGGTTCGGAACTCACCGTGGTCACGTGGGGCGCCATGGTCGAGCGCTGCGAACAGGCGGCGGCGGAATCCGCGATCGACGCCGAGCTCCTCGACCTCAGGACCCTGTGCCCCTGGGACCGCGAAGCGGTGCTCGAATCCGTCGCCAGGACGCGCCGCTGCCTCGTCGTGCACGAGGACACGATCACCGCGGGATTCGGCGCCGAGGTCGCCGCCCAGCTCGCCGAGCACGCCTTTTTCGACCTCGATGCGCCCGTCGGACGGCTCGCCATGCCCGACCTGCCGAGCCCGCACAGCCCGATCCTCCTGGACGCGGTTGTACCGGGCGTCGGTGATATCGTGGCGGCGATGCGCCGCATAGCGAGTGTTTGAGAGATGGGCGATCTGATCGACGTCGTGTTGCCGCCCGACCAGGTCGAAGGCACGCGCTCGCAGGTGCAGCGCTGGCTGAAGGCGGTCGGCGAGCTCGCGAAGCGCCACGAGCCCCTGGTCGAGATCGAAACCGACAAGGTCACCGTGGAAGTCCCGTCGCCGGCCGACGGCGTGCTGGCCGAGATCGTCGCGGCCGAAGGCGTTGACGTCGAACCCGGCGCAGTGCTGGCGCGACTGCGCGCCGCGGCTGCTGCCGAGGGGCAGGCTGCCGTGACGGCACGCCCGTCTTCCGCCGCGAGCCCGGCCGCGACGCGCACGCAGCCCGCGCGGAGCGGCGGCGCGATGAGCCCGGCCGTGCGCCGCCTGCTCGCGGAGCGTGGCCTCAGCGCCGCGCAGGTCAAGGGCAGTGGCGAGGGCGGGCGCATCACGGTCGAGGACGTGCTGGCAGCACGCCTCGATGCCGCCGCGTCCGCGACCCTCCCACGCGCACGGGCGCCGGAAGCCGCCGATGCGGATGAGCGCGTCGTGCCGCACACGCCGATGCGCCGCCGCATCGCCGCGCACATGGTCGAGAGCCTCCTGCACACGGCGCCGCACGTGACGAACGTGTTCCAGTGCGACATGTCGGCCGTGCTCGCCGATCGCGCGGCGCGCAAGGCGGATTTCGAGCGCCGCGGCCTTTCGCTGACCTTGACCGCCTATTTCGTCGCGGCTTGCGTCGACGCACTGCGCGCCGTCCCGGAAGCCAATGGCCGCTGGAGCGAGGAGGCAATCCTGCTCAGCGATCGCATGGACATCGGCATCGCCACGGCCCTCGGGGACCGCGGGCTGGTCGTACCCGTCATCCGCGACGCGGGCGCGCTCGACCTCGCCGGCATCGCGGGCGCCCTGGGCGTCCTCGTGGAGAAGGCGCGCGTTGACGCGCTGACGCCCGCAGACCTCAAGGGCGGCAGCTTCACCATTTCCAATCACGGCGTGAGCGGGAGCCTGCTTGCGGCGCCGATCGTCATCAACCAGCCCCAGTCAGCCATTCTCGGCGTCGGCAAGCTGGAAAAACGGGCCGTCGTCGTGTCGGAATCGGGCAGAGACGCGGTCGCCATCCGGCCCTGCTGTTACGTGACCCTCACGATCGATCATCGGGTGCTCGACGGCTTCCAGGCCAACCGGTTCATGGAGGTTTTCGTGCGCCGCCTCGAGGGTTGGCGCCAGGCCTGATTCGACCGCCCCGCCATGCCAAATGCCCGGCCGGTGTGTCAAAGTTGATGCTGCCGGAACGGCGCCGCGGAGGGTGCGGACATGTATACGCAAGGCCTTGATTCTCTTGGAAAAGACTGTTTGCAGGACGCGGCGCAAGATGGCGCCGCCTTGGAGTCGCGTTTCCAGGCGCGGGTCGATGCCGAGGAGAAGGTCGAGGCCAAGGACTGGATGCCCGAAGCCTACCGGCGGACGCTCGTCCGCCAGATCTCGCAGCACGCCCATTCCGAGATCGTCGGGATGCTGCCCGAGGGCAACTGGATCACGCGCGCGCCGTCGCTACTGCGCAAGACGATCCTGATCGCCAAGGTCCAGGACGAGGGCGGCCACGGGGCCTACCTCTACAGCGCCGCCGAGACGCTCGGAGTCTCGCGGGGCGAGCTCGTCGACCAGCTCCTCGAAGGGAAGGCCAAGTACTCGAGCATCTTCAATTACCCCACGCCGACATGGGCCGACGTGGGCGCCATCGGCTGGCTGGTCGATGGCGCAGCGATCACGAACCAGATCCCGCTCTGCCGCTGCTCATACGGCCCCTATGCGCGGGCGATGGTGCGCATCTGCAAGGAAGAGAGCTTCCACCAGCGCCAGGGCTACGAAATCATGCTGCGCCTCGCGCGCGGCACGGAGGCGCAGCGGCGGATGGCGCAGGCCGCGCTCGATCGCTGGTGGTGGCCGTCGCTGATGATGTTCGGTCCTTCCGACAACGACTCCAAGCACAGCGCCCAGTCCATGCGCTGGAAGATCAAGCGCTTCTCGAACGACGAGCTGCGCCAGAAGTTCGTGGATACGACCGTGCCGCAGGCCGACTACCTTGGGCTCAAGGTGCCGGACCCCGAGCTCGCCTGGGACGAGGCCACCCAGCACTACCGGTTCGGGCCGATCGACTGGCGCGAGTTCGAGCAGGTGCTCGCGGGTCAGGGCCCCTGCAACAGGGAGCGCCTCGAGGCGCGCCGGCGCGCGCACGAGGCGGGGCGCTGGGTGCGCGACGCTGCGACGGCCTGGGCCGCGAAAAGGAATGCCGCTACGGTTCGGGCGGCCTGAGACCGCTTGGAGGATTCCTCGTGAATGACAAGCAAGACTGGCCGCTGTACGAAATCTTCATCCGCGCGAAATCGGGCCTCGACCACAAGCACGTCGGCAGCCTGCATGCGACCGATGCGCGCATGGCGCTCGAGCACGCGCGCGACCTGTACACGCGGCGCCAGGAAGGCGTCAGCATCTGGGCGGTGCGCTCCGCGGACATCGTCGCGTCGGATCCCGCGGATTCCGACGCCTTCTTCGAGCCCGCGAAGGACAAGATCTACCGCCATCCGACCTTCTATGACATCCCGGACGAGGTGAAGACGCTGTGACGCCGCACGCGCGCTACGTCCTGCGCCTCGCCGACTCGAACCTGGTGCTAGCGCAGCGGCTCGGCGAATGGGCCGGGCACGCGCCGGCGCTCGAGGAGGACCTCGGCCTCGCCAACGTCTCGCTCGACCTGCTCGGCCAGGCGCGGATCCTGCTCGCGCATGCCGGGCAGCTCGAGGGTCGTGGCCGCGGCGAGGACGAGCTCGCGTACCTGCGCGAGGAGTCGGAGTACTACAACCTGACGCTCGTCGAGCAGCCGAACGGCGACTTCGGCGACACCATCATGCGCCAGTTCCTCTTCGATGCCTGGCAGCTCGGCCTGTACGAGGCGCTTCTAGGCTCGAGCGACGCGACGCTCGCCGCTGTCGCCGCCAAGGGCCGCGGCGAGGCTGCGTACCACCTGCGGTACAGCGGCGGGTGGGTCGAACGGCTCGGCGACGGCACGGCCGAGAGCCATGCTCGCGTCGCGGCATCGCTTGCGCGCCTGTGGCCCTACACCCAGGAGCTCTTCGTCGACGACGACGTGGAGCGCGCGGCGTCCGAAGCCGGTATCGGCGTGCTGCCGTCCGCGCTCGAGGGCGCCTTCGCCGCGCGCACCGGCGAGACGCTGGCACGGGCGACGCTTGCGCGGCCGGCGAAAACCGCATTCCAGTGGTACGGCAAGCAGGGCCGCCACAGCGAGCACCTCGGCTACCTGCTGGCCGAGATGCAGTCCCTGCACCGCGCCCACCCCGGCGCAACGTGGTAGTGGCCGTGGCCGCGCGCGCCCGCGCTGCGACGACGCCGCCACCGGAACTGCTGGCGCGGCTGCGCGGCATCCTGGCGCAGGTCGCGGACCCTGAGATCCCGGTTCTCTCGGTGCTCGACCTCGGCGTGATCCGCCATTTCTTGCTCGGCCCGGACGGGAAGCTCGAGGTCGGCATTTCGCCCACGTACTCGGGGTGCCCCGCCAACGCGGTGATCAAGACCGACGTGCTGAGGGCGCTTTGCGCCGCGGGCTTCGATGCCGTGGCCGTCGACGTGCTGGCGCCGGCCTGGTCCAGCGACTGGTTGAGCGAGGAGGGGCGCCGCAAGCTGGAGGCGTACGGCATCGCCCCCCCGGGCGCGCCGTCGGACGCGAGGCCTGCCTGCCCGCGCTGCGGTTCGGCGAGCACGTCACGAACCAGCGAGTTCGGCTCGACACCCTGCAAGGCGCTCTATCGATGCGACGCCTGCCTCGAGCCGTTCGATTACTTCAAGTGCATCTAGCAATACCTTCATGCTGAAGTTCCACTCGCTCGTCGTCGCGCACCGCTCGCAAGCCGCGGACGATGCGATCGCGGTGACCTTCGCGCTGCCGGCGGAACTGCGCGACGACTACCGTTTCCGCGCGGGTCAGCACGTCGCAGTGCGCCGCGTGATCGACGGTCGCGAGGAGCGGCGGACCTACTCCATCGTCAATCCCGAAGGCGCCGGGACGCTCACCATCGGAATCCGGTTGCAGGCGGGCGGGCGCATGTCCGCGGAGCTCGCGCAAGCGGCGCTGCCCGGCGCACGCATCGAGGTGATGACGCCGAACGGCAGCTTCCACGTCGACCCGGCCGGCCACTCGAGGCGATTCGCCGCGTTCGCGGCGGGCAGCGGCATCACGCCGGTGCTGTCCATCGCGGCGACGGCGCTCGCGCGCGACCCGGAGAGCCGGTTCCAGCTTTGGTACGGGAACACGGAGGGCGCGCGCGCGATGTTCCTCGACGAAGTGCTCGCGCTGAAGGACCGTTACCTCACCCGCTTCTCGGTCGCCTTCGTGATGAGCCGCGAGCCGCAGGATGTCGACTGGTTCAACGGCCGCATCGATGCCGCGAAGCTCGGCGAGTTCGCGCGCCATGACCTCCGCGTCTCCGAAGTCGACGAGTTTTTCGTGTGCGGCCCGGGCAGCATGGGCGAGGACATTCCGCGGGCGCTTGCCGCGCTCGGTGCGAGTGGGCGCGTCCACGTCGAGCATTTCACGCCCGTCGCCGCCGCGGGGGCCGCCGCCGGCGCAACCGCAGCCGCGGCAAAGCCGGTGCCCGCGGCCGCAGCCGCCCATGCGGACATCACCGTGGTGATGGACGGCCGGCGGCGCCGCTTCAGCATGGCGCGGGGCGGCGAGGTGATCCTGGATGCGGCTGAAGGTGCGGGCCTCGACCTGCCGTTCTCCTGCCGCGCGGGCGTCTGCTCCACCTGCCGCGCGAAGCTCGTCTCCGGCACTGCCGAGATGGAGCACAACGTCGCCCTCGAGGATTGGGAGGTCGAGGCGGGCTATATTCTCTGCTGCCAGGCGCGCCCCACGAGCGCGGCGCTCGAGATCAGCTACGACGAATGACCTACCAGGCAATCCTGTACGAGTCGGCGGACGGCGTCGCGCGGCTCACGCTGAACCGGCCCGAGCGGCTCAACAGCTTCAATGGCCCGATGCACGCCGAAGCGCGCGACGCGCTCGCGCGCGTCGCCGCGGACGGGTCGCGCGTGCTCGTGATCACGGGCGCCGGCCGCGGGTTCTGCGCGGGTCAGGACCTCGGCGACCGGCAGGTGACGGCGGCCGGCACGCGCGCCGACCTCGGCGAATCCATCGAGCGCAACTACAAGCCCCTCGTCCTGGCGCTGCGCGGCTTGCCGCTGCCGACGGTCGCGGCGGTGAACGGCGTGGCTGCCGGTGCCGGCGCCAGCCTCGCCCTCGCCTGCGACCTGGTCGTGGCGGCATCTTCAGCAACGTTCATCCAGGCCTTCGGCAAGCTCGGGCTGGTGCCCGATTCCGGGGCGACCTGGTTCCTGCCGCGCCTCGTCGGCCGCGCGCGCGCCCTCGGGCTCGCGATGCTCGGCGAGCGGCTTTCCGCCGCCGACGCGGAGGACTGGGGACTCATCTGGCGTTGCGTGGACGACGCCGGATTCGCCGAGTTCGTCGACGGACTCGCGCGCTCGCTCGCCGCGGCGCCGACGCGCGGTCTCGTGCGCACGCGCGAGGCGATGGACGCTGGGGCGACGGCAACGCTCATCGAGCAGCTCGACCTCGAGCGCGACCTCCAGCGCGAGCTCGGTTACACGGAGGACTACGCGGAGGGCGTCGCGGCGTTCGCGGAAAAGCGTGCGCCGCGCTTCTCGGGACGGTAGGGGCGCGATGAGCCAGGAACCGAGGAAGCCCGGGAGCGACCTCCAGCGCCAGGCGGAGCGCGCCACCGAGGCGTTGTGGCGCGGCGACTCGGCATCGCGGCAGCTCGGCATGGCAATCGAGTCGTGCGGCCCGGGCCATGCGACCGTGACGATGCGCATCCGGCCCGACATGGTCAATGGCCACGGGATCTGCCACGGCGGGCTCGTCTTTGCGCTGGCCGACAGCGCCTTTGCCTTTGCCTGCAACTCCTACGGCGACAACACGGTGGCGGCGGGCGCCGACATCGAGTTCCTGCTGCCGGCGCGCGAAGGAGATGCATTGCGCGCGGTCGCTGCCGAGCGCTGGCGCCGTGGCCGCTCGGGCATCTACGAGATCGTGGTGCAGAACCAGGATGGAGAGACGGTCGCGCTATTCCGCGGGCGCAGCCACCAGATTGCGGGGAGACTGATCGATGACTGAGGCATTCATCTGCGACGCCGTCCGCACGCCGATCGGCCGCTACGGCGGCGCGCTCTCGGGCGTGCGCGCCGACGACCTGGCGGCCTTGCCGATCGCGGCGCTCGTGCAGCGCAACTCCGGCACGGACTGGCAGGCCGTGGACGACGTCGTGTTCGGCTGCGCGAACCAGGCCGGCGAGGACAACCGCAACCTCGCGCGCATGGCGGCCCTGCTCGCAGGACTGCCGGCCGACGTCGCCGGCGTGACCGTGAACCGGCTGTGCGGCTCGGGACTCGACGCGGTCGCGATCGCCGCGCGCCAGATCCGCTCGGGCGAGGCGGAGTTCGTGATCGCCGGCGGTGCGGAGAGCATGAGCCGCGCCCCCTACGTGCTGTCGAAGCCGGATGCGGCCTTTACCCGCAACCAGCAGATGTTCGACACGACGATCGGCTGGCGCTTCGTGAACCCGCTCATGAAGGCGCAGTACGGCATCGACTCGATGCCGGAGACCGGGGAGAACGTCGCCGCGGAGTTCGCCGTCTCGCGTGCCGACCAGGATGCCTTTGCGCTTCGCAGCCAGCAGCGCGCGCTCGCCGCCCAGGCGAGCGGCCGTCTTTCCGCGGAGATCGTCGCCGTGACGCTGCCCGCGAAGAAGGGGCCGCCCACGGTGGTCGAGCAGGATGAGCACCCGCGCGAGACGAGCCTCGAGGCGCTCGCGAAGCTCGGCACGCCGTTCCGCGCCGGCGGCACCGTGACCGCCGGCAATGCCTCCGGCGTCAACGACGGCGCCTGCGCGCTCATCGTCGCGAGCGAAGCCGCCGCGAGACGCCATGGCCTGCGGCCGCGCGCGCGCGTCCTCGGCGCGGCGGTCGCGGGATTGCCGCCGCGCATCATGGGGATGGGGCCGGCGCCCGCGTCCGAGAAGCTGATGGCGAGGCTCGGGCTCGCGATCGGGGACTTCGACGTGATCGAGCTCAACGAGGCATTTGCCTCGCAGGCGCTGGCCGTGATGCGCCGCCTCGGCCTCCCGGACGACGCGCCGCACGTCAACCCGAACGGCGGCGCGATCGCACTCGGCCATCCGCTCGGAATGAGCGGGGCGAGGCTCGCGGCGACGGCGACACTAGAGCTCGAGCGCCGCAGCGCGCGGCGCGCACTGTGCACGATGTGCATCGGCGTGGGGCAGGGGATCGCGCTCGCGATCGAGCGCGTCGCTTGAACGCCGGGGGCCCGGTCCGGCGCGACGGCGACGTCGCGGTCTTCACGTTCGACAATCCGCCGGTCAACGCGCTGTCGCAACCGGTCCGCGCGGCGCTGCTCGACTCCATCGAAGCTGTTGACGCCGACCGCGCCGTGCGCGCGATCGTGCTCGCGGGCGCGGGCCGCGGATTCGTCGCGGGTGCCGATGTACGCGAGTTCGACCGGCCGCCGGCCGAGCCAATGTTGCCTGCCGTTCTGTCGCGCCTCGAGGCTTGCGGAAAGCCGGTCGTGGCGGCGCTGCACGGCGCAACCCTTGGTGGCGGGGCAGAAACCGCGCTCGCCTGTCACTACCGCTGTGCGTCCGGCGACCTGCAACTCGGATTTCCTGAGGTGAACCTCGGGCTCCTGCCCGGCGCAGGCGGCACGGTCCGCCTGCCGCGCCTTGCGGGCTGGCAGGCCGCGCTCGACCTCATGACCGCCGGCAGGCCGATCGGCATCGATCCGGCCATCGCGCTCGGCATCGTCGACCGGCGGGTCGACGGCGACCTCGTGGCCGGCGCCGTGGCCTGGGCACGCGAACTCGCGGACTCGGGCATGCCGCCCCGTCGCGTCCTGGACCTGCCCGTGCCGCCGTCGCGGCCCGCGCAGTTCGAGGAGTACCTGCGCGCCCTTCCGGCATCCGCCCGGCGCCTGCCTGCGCCACCGCGCATCGTCGAGGCGCTGGCCAGTGCGGCAATGCTGCCCGCGGAGGCGGCGCTCGCGCGGGCGCGCACGCTGTTCCTCGAATGCCTCGCGTCGGTCGAATCCCGGTCGCTGCGGCACCTGTTCTTCGCCGAGCGCAGGCCTGCCCCGGATCCCGCGTTCGTGCGTGACGTCGGCCGGGCGGCTGTGCTGGGCGCCGGCACCATGGGATCCGGCATCGCGATCAGCCTCGCGACCGGAGGCATCGGCGTGACGCTCGTCGACGCGAAGCAGGAAGCGCTCGACGCCGGGCTCACGCGCGTGAAGTCAACGATCGACGCAGCCGAGCGCAAGGGCAGGCTCGATGCGGCCGCGGCGACGGCAGCCCGCGCTCGCGTGCAGGGCTCGCTGACCCTCGCTGCCGTCGCCGGTGTGGACCTCGTAGTCGAGGCGGTGTTCGAGAACCTGGCCGTCAAGCGCGAGGTGTTCGGCCGGCTCGGCGAGCTTGCGAAGCCCGGGACGGTGCTCGCGACCAACACCTCGACGCTCGACATCGACGCGATCGCCGCGGCCTCCGGGCGGCCGGCCGACGTCGTCGGCATGCATTTCTTCAGCCCGGCAAACGTCATGCGTCTCGTCGAGGTGGTGCGCGGCCGCCAATCCTCCCGCGAGGCGCTCGCGACGGCGCAGGCCGTCACCCGGCGCATCGGCAAGATCGCGATCCCGGTCGGCAACGCGTTCGGTTTCGTCGGCAACCGGATGCTGTACGCGTACGGCCGCGAGAAGGAGCTGATGATGCTCGAGGGGGCGAGTCCCGAGGCGATCGACAGGGCCCTGCAGGACTTCGGCATGGCGATGGGCCCGAACGCCGTCGGCGACCTCGCCGGCCTCGACATCGGCTTCCAGGCGCGCAAGGAATGGCAGGAGAAGCCGGACGACCCGCGTTTCTACCGCGTCTCTGACCGGCTCGCCGAGCTCGGCCGATTCGGCCAGAAGAGCGGACGCGGCTTCTATCGTTACGACGGGCCGGGCAAGGAGCGCGTGCCGGACCCGGAGGTGACGGAACTCATCCGCGTCGAGGCGGATCGCCTCGGCATCAAGCAACGCGACATCGATCCCGGCGAGATCGTGACCCGCTGCATACTCGCGCTCGTCAACGAGGGCGCTCGGATCCTGGAGGCGGGGATCGCGGAGAGCCCGGACGACATCGACGTGATCTGGTGCAATGGCTACGGCTTTCCGCGGCACCGGGGCGGTCCGATGTTCTACGCGGACACCCTCGGGCTCTCCGGCGTCGTGGATTCGATCCGCGCGCTCGCGCGCGAGCATGGGAATCGCTACTGGGAGCCGGCCGGGCTGCTCGCGCGTCTCGCGGTCGAAGGCGCGACATTCGCCGGCTGGCAGGCCGGGCGCGCGGCCGGTTGACGCAAGTACCTGGAGGAAGCGATGCGCCTTCAAAGTTACGTAAGCGGGGAATGGCAGGAAGGAGGGGGCCGTGCAGCGGTCCTGCGCGACGCGAGCACCGGCGCCGTGGTGGCGGAAGCGGCAAGCGAAGGCCTCGATTTCGCGGCGGCGCTGGCGCACGCACGCGAGGTCGGCGGCCCGGCACTGCGCGCGATGACTTTCCGCGAGCGCGCGGCCATGCTGCGCGCGCTCGGCAAGCGCCTGCTGGACTTCAAGCCCGAGTTCTACGCGCTCTCGCACGCGACTGGCGCGACCCGCGGCGACTCCTGGATCGACATCGACGGCGGCATCGGCACGATGCTGGTATTCGCGAGCAAGGGCGCGCGGGAGCTCCCGGACGGGCACGTCTACCTCGACGGCGCCGTCGAGCCGCTGTCGAAGGGCGGCAGTTTCGTCGGCCAGCACGTGTGCGTGCCGCTCGAGGGCGCGGCGGTGCACATCAACGCCTTCAACTTCCCGGTCTGGGGCATGCTCGAGAAGCTCGCGCCGGCGCTGCTCGCCGGCGTGCCGGCGATCGTGAAGCCCGCGACTTCGACCAGCTACCTCACCGAGCTCGTCGTCCGGCGCATCGTCGAGACCGGCCTCCTGCCGGCGGGCGCGCTGCAGCTAATCTGCGGCAGCGTCGGCGACCTGTTCGACCATCTCGGCTGCCAGGACGTCGTCTCGTTCACCGGCTCGGCGGCGACCGCGGCGAAGCTACGTACCCATCCGGCTGTCGTGCGCCACGCCGTCCGTTTCGTCGCCGAAACCGACTCGCTCAATTCCTCGATACTCGGGCCGGACGCGGGGCCCGGCACGGCCGAATTCCAGCTCTTCGTCCAGGAAGTCGCGCGCGAGATGACGGTGAAGGCCGGGCAGAAGTGCACGGCGATCCGCAAGGCCGTCGTGCCGAAGGCCTGGCTCGGCGAGGTGGTGTCGGCCCTGCAGGCTAAGCTCGCGGAGACGGTCGTGGGCGACCCGCGCACGCCCGGCGTCGGCATGGGGCCGCTCGCGAGCGTCGCCCAGCGTGACGAGGTGCTCGCGCGCCTCGCCGAGCTCGAGCGCGAATCGGAGCGCGTCGCGGGGGACCCGGAGCGCTTCGAAGTCAGCGGTGCCGACCGGCGCCAGGGCGCCTTCCTGCCGCCGATGCTGCTGCTGTGCCGCGACGCCAGCGCAGCGCGCGCGGTGCACAGGGTGGAAGCGTTCGGCCCGGTGTCCACGGTCATCGGCTACGACGGCATCCCGGACGCGATTGCGATCGCGCGCCGCGGCGACGGCAGCCTCGCAGGCTCGGTCTTCACGGCCGACGACGAGGCGGCGGCGAGCCTCGTGCTCGGGCTTGCGCCCTACCACGGGCGCGTGCTGGTCGTGAACCGCCATTGCGCGAAGGAATCGACGGGCCATGGCTCGCCGCTCGCGCCGCTCGTGCACGGTGGTCCCGGCCGCGCCGGCGGGGGCGAGGAGCTTGGCGGAATCCGCGGCGTGCTGCACTACATGCAGCGCACCGCGGTGCAGGGCACGCCGGACGTCATCACGGCGGTCGGCCGGCGCTGGGTCCGCGGCAGCCGCGAGCGCGACCCGGGACGGCACCCGTTTCGCAAGCCGTTCCACGCGCTCGAGATCGGGGACACCTTCAATTCCGCGGAGCGCGAAGTTACGGTGGAGGACATCGAGCGATTCGCGGCGCTCTCCGGCGACAACTTCTACGCCCACATGAGCGAGACGGACGCGGCGCGGAATCCCTTGTTCGGCGGCCGCGTCGCGCACGGCTATTTCCTGATCTCCGCCGCCGCGGGACTCTTCGTCGACCCGGACTACGGCCCGGTGCTCGGCAATTACGGCCTCGACGCGCTTCGCTTCGTGAAGCCGGTGAAGCCCGGCGACCGGATCCGGGTCCGGCTCACCTGCAGGGAGAAGTTCCTGCGCGTCGACAAGGGCTGGGGCGAGGTGACCTGGGACACCGAGATCCAGAACCAGGACGGCGAGACGGTCGCCGCCTATCACGTGCTGACGATGGTGAGCATCCATGAAATCCCCGATCGCGCTTGACGCGCTGCACGAAGGATTCCCGGGCCTCAATTTCGAGCTGCCCGCCGACGGCGTGCTCGAGATCGTCATCGCGAACGAGGGCCGGCAGAATTCCGCGACCGAGGCCATGCACCGCGACCTCGCGAACGTCTGGCGCGCGGTCGACGCCTTGCCCGCGGTGCGCGCCGTGCTGGTGCGCGGTGCGGGCGAGCATTTCTCCTCGGGCGGCGACTTCGCGATGATCGAGCGCATGATCGCTGACGAGGCGACGCTGCTCCGCGTATGGCGGGAGGCGAGCGACCTGGTCTACAACCTCGTGGACTGCAGCAAGCCGGTCGTGTCGGCTATTCGCGGGACGGCCGTCGGCGCGGGCCTCGCGGTCGCATTGCTGGCCGACGTCTCGGTCGCCGGGCGGAGCGCAAAGATCCTCGACGGGCACACGCGCCTCGGCGTCGCAGCGGGCGACCATGCCGTCATCCTCTGGCCGCTCCTGTGCGGGCTCGCCAAGGCGCGCTACTACCTGCTGACCAACGAGCCACTCTCCGGCGAGGAAGCCGAGCGCATCGGGCTCGTTTCACTGTGCGTGGATGACGACAAGGTGCGCGAGCGCGCGCTGGAGGTCGCGGTGAAGCTCGCCGCGGGAAGCGCAAGCGCGCTGGCGTTCACCAAGCACGCCCTGGCGAACTGGCTGCGGCTCGCCGGCCCGTCGTTCGATGCTTCGCTCGCCCTGGAATTCCTCGGCTTCCGCCTCGGCGACGCGCGCGAAGGGCTCGACGCCGTGCGCAACCGGCGGCCGCCAAAGTTCACTCGCTGAGTTTGCCTCCCGCGGCCACGGCCGCTACGATGCGCACTGCCTTGGGGTGGTCTGAAAAGACCTGAGATGCCGGTTGCCCGCGCGGCTCACCGGCGAACCCGTTGAACCTGATCCGGTTAGGACCGGCGTAGGGAGCAGGCGTGTCGCTGAATCCGCTGCCGTTCATTGCGTGCCTCATGGCTTCTGCCGCCGCGTCGGCGACGCAGCCGCAGGTCGAGCTCGAGCCCGTTCTCGTGACGGCCACGCTGCGTCCGGTGCCGGTCTCGGAGCGTGCGGGGGGCGTGACCGTGCTGCGGGAAGGCGACGTGCGCGCGGCCGCCGTCGTCCACCTCGAGGAACTGCTGCCGCAGGTCCCGTCATTGTCCTGGGCCGGGGCGAGCTCGCGCCCGCGCTACTTCCAGCTGCGCGGGATCGGCGAGCTCGAGCAATACCAGGGCGCGCCGAATCCGTCCGTCGGCTTCCTCGTGGACGAGATCGACTTCAGCGGCATCGGCATGATCGCCTCGACCTTCGACGTCGAGCAGGTGGAAGTCCTGCGCGGCCCGCAGGGCACGCGCTACGGCGCGAATGCGCTCGGCGGGCTCATCAAGGTCAAGACGCGCGACGCCGTGCCCGTGCGCGAACTCGGCACGGAGCTCACCGTCGGCGGCGACGGGTTGTGGTCGGCCGGCGCGGTCGCTGGGGGCGGACTCGCCGCGGGCGCGGACCTTTCGGGCGCCTGGCGCGCGGTGCTGCAGCGCGCGGTCGGAGACGGATTCCGACACAACCGCTTCCTCGGCCGCGACGATACCAATGGCCGCGACGAGACGACGGCGCGGCTGAAGGTCCGGCTCGAATCCGGTGACGCCTGGCGCGGTGACCTCGCGTTGCTGCACGCCGACTTCGACAACCGCTACGACGCCTTTGCCATCGACAACAGCTTCAACACGCTGTCGGACCGGCCCGGGCGGGACTCGCAGCGCTCGGACGGCGTGTCACTCGACCTCGCATTCGACGCCCGCGGCGGCAGGCAGTTGCGTTCCATCACGGGCCTCTCCGAATCCGACATCGTCGCGAGCTTCGACGGCGACTGGGGCAACGACCGCGACTGGGGCGAGGCGGGCCCGTACGATTTCTTCTCGAGCACGCAGCGCGTGCGCCGGAATGCGAGCGAGGACCTGCGGCTATCGGGCCAGACCGAGGCCGGCCATGCGTGGATCACGGGCCTGTGGCTGCAGCGCCTCGAGGAGGACAACCACGTCACCGACGACGGACGCTACCTTGCGGACGCCTTCGTGCGCCGGCTCGACAGCCGCTATCGCGCGACGAGCGCCGCGCTCTACGGGCAGGCTGACATTGCGCTGGCCCAGGCGACCACGCTCACGGCGGGCCTGCGCGTCGAGGAGCGTGACGCAAGCTACGCCGACAGCGACGCCGTCGCATTCGACCCGCGTGAGCGGTTGTGGGGCGGGGAGCTGTCCGTCCTGCATCGCCTGGGGGAGCACCAAGGCGTCTGGGCGACGCTCGCCCGCGGCTACCGCGCGGGCGGATTCAACATCGGCACGAGCGTGCCTGCGGATCGCCAGCAGTTCACCGCGGAGTACCTCTGGTCGGTCGAGGCCGGCTGGAAGGGCGAGAGCGCGGCCGGCGACCGGCGCGCGGACGTCAATCTTTACTACCTGCGCCGGGAGCACCCGCAGGTCTCGACCTCGCTGCAGCTCGATCCGGAGGATCCGCTGACCTTCATGTTCGTGACCGACAATGCCGGGAGCGCCGAGGCATTCGGCCTCGAATCCGCGGCGGCGCTTGCGCTCGGCGGGGGCGTCGAGTTCGAGGCGACCCTCAACTGGATGGATTCGCGCTATCACGGCTACCGCTTCGGCGACCGCAACCTGGGGGGCCGCGCCTTCGCCCATGCGCCGGAGTGGAAGGCGTCGGTCGCCGCGACGTGGCGTCATCCCGCCGGCTGGATGGCGCGGGCCGACCTGTCGGGCGAGGCCGGTTTCTATTTCGACACGAGCCACGACGAGCGGTCGGATTCGCGCTTCCTCGCTAACCTGCGGGCCGGGTACGAGGCCGAGCGCTGGTCGATCGAAGCCTGGATGCGGAACCTCTTCGACGAACGCTATCCGGTCCGGGGCTTCTACTTCGAGAACGAGCCGCCGGACTTCCCGACCAGGCTCTACCTGCGCTGGGGCGACCCGCGGCAGGCGGGGTTGACCGTGCGCTATTCCTTCTGAGGTGCCGCCATGCATGTCGCCGTCGAAATGAGCCTCTACCCGCTGACCGGCGAGTTCGTCCCGCCGATCCTCGACTTCATCGAGCGCCTCAAGGCGCAGCCGGGGCTCTCCGTCGTCACCAACTCGATGAGCACGCAGGTGAGCGGCGACTACGACCGCGTGTTCGCGGCGCTGCACGCGGAAGTGCGCAGAAGCCTGGAGGGGCCGCACCGTGCCGTGCTGGTGATGAAGGTGCTCGGTGGCGGCGGCTGAATTCGCGGCGGTCGCCTTCGGCGTCGCCTACATCGTGCTCGCGATCCGTGAGCAGCGTGCCTGCTGGATCGCCGGCGGCATCGGCACGGCGATCTACGCCGCCGTGTTCGTCGATGCCGGGCTGCCGATGCAGGCGGCGCTGCAGGTCGTCTACGTCGCGATGTCGGCGTACGGGTGGTACGCCTGGCGGCGCCGGCCCGCCGGTGCCGGGCCGGCCCGGTCCTGGCCGTGGCGGCGCCACCTGGCCGCGGTGGCAGCGATCGGCATCGCGACCGCGATCTCCGCGCCGCTTGCTGCGCGCTACGCCCTCGCCGCGGCGCCGGTCGCGGATTCGCTCGGCACCTGGGCGAGCCTCTTCGCCACCTGGCTGCTCACGCGCCGCATCATCGACACCTGGGCCTGGTGGGTCGTGATCGACTCCGGCCTCGCGGCGCTCTTCGCGCACCAGGGGCTATGGATGACTGCGGCGCTGTACATGGCATACGCAGTCCTTGCCGTCGCCGGCTGGCGCAGCTGGCGCGCGCGGAGGGCGGCGGCGTGAGCGGAGCGCAGGACGGCGCGGTTGCGGCCGCGATCGCCGCGTCCATGCGTGCGCTCGGCCTCGGGCGTCCCGATGTGACGCCGCTCGAGGGCGGCGTCGCCAACCGGAGCTACCGGATTCGCGAAGGCCCGCGCGAGTTCGTGTTGCGCGTTCCTGGCGAAGCGGCGCGGGGACTCGGTGCGAGCGGCCGGTCGGAGCTTGCGATGCAGGAACTTGCGTCGCACGCGGGCCTCGCGCCGCGCATCGTGTTCGCTGGGCCCGGTGGCGAGTACATCGTCTCCGAGTTCGCCGACGGTCACACGCCGTCAGCGCGGGCGATGCAGGAGCCTCCGACGCTGCGCCGTGTCGGCGCCTGGTTCGCGCGCCTGCACGCGCTCGAAGCGCCGGCAGGTCTCGCGGTCGTCGACTTCGGCGAGCGGGCCGCCGCCTACCTCGAGCGCGTCGCGCCGCAGGATCCGGACGGGCGCATCGCGCGACTGCGGCGCGAGCTGGCGCGGCGCCGCGCGGCGCTTGCGCCGCCTGCGCGCATTGCGCCCTGTCACCACGACCCGCACCGGCGCAACTTCGTCGACGACGGCGCGCGGATCCTCGCCGTCGATTGGGAGTATGCGGGCCCGGGCGACCCGGCAGCGGACCTTGCGGCCTGCGCCGGTTACCACGCGCTCGAGGCGGCCGCCATCGACGCACTCCTCGAAGGCTACGGCGAAGCAGGCGCCGGCGCAGCGGGCGTTGCACTGCGCGCGCGGGTGGCCGCGCTCGCCTGGATCTTCAATTGCCTCTGGTTCGGCTGGAACTTGGCGGCGGCCGGGCTTGGACTTTCACCCGACGCGGACGAGCAATCCCGGCTCGCCGCGCGGCTCGGCGCCTGAGCGGTTGCGCTGAGACTGGCGCTTCGGGGAAGATGCGCGACCCATGGTTGACATCACCGTGACCGACCGCGACGGAGGCGTGCATCGCGTGAATGCGCGCGAAGGCGTCAGCCTCATGGAGACGCTGCGCGAGCTCGAGTACGGCGTTGCCGCGATCTGCGGCGGAATGTGCTCCTGCGCGACCTGCCACGTCTACGTGGCCGAGCCCTGGCTCGATCTCCTGCCGCCGATGCAGGGCGACGAGAAAGAAATCCTGCAGGAGCTGGAGAGCTACCGCCCGCGCGGTTCGCGGCTGTCCTGCCAGTTGCCGATGGAGGCGCCGCTCGCGGGCCTCGAAGTCGAGATCGCGCCGGAGGAGTGAAGGGGACGCGCCCCTTCAGCACCACGGCTTGGCGCCGGCAGCAGCGTTACGCTGAAGGGGCGCGTCCCCTCCGGTTTCCCTTCAGTGCCGCCGCGCCTGGTCGGCCACCGCGCGTGCGGCGGCCTCGATCGCGGCCGCGTCGCCGAGGAAGCGCCGCGCCGCCCGCGGGCGCTGCTTTCCGTCGAGCTCGTACAGGATCGGCACGCCGGTCGGGATGTTGAACTCCACGATGTCCGCGTCGCTCATCCCGTCGAGCATCTTGACGAGCGCCCGCAGGCTGTTGCCGTGCGCGACCACCAGCACGTCGCCTCCGGAGGCCAGCGCCGGCACCAGCCGCTCGCGCCACCAAGGCTCAACGCGGGCGAGCGTGTCCTTGAGCGATTCGGTCGCGGGCAGCCGCGTGGCGTCGATGCCGCGGTAGCGCGCGTCGAAACGCGGGTGGCGCGGGTCATCGTCGGCAAGCGGCGGCGGCGGGATGTCGTAGCTGCGCCGCCAGACCTTGACCTGGCCGGCGCCGTACTTCGCGGTCGTCTCCGCCTTGTCGAGTCCCTGCAGCGCGCCGTAGTGCCGCTCGTTCAGGCGCCAGTCGCGTTCGACGGGCACCCACATGCGGTCCATCTCGTCGAGCACGATCCACAGGGTGCGGATCGCGCGCTTCAGCACCGAGGTGAAGGCCTGGCCGAACTCGAAGCCCTGCTCGCGCAGCAGCCTGCCTGCGGCGCTCGCTTCCTCGCGGCCCTGCGCCGTCAGGTCGACGTCGGTCCAGCCGGTGAAGAGGTTCTCCAGGTTCCAGACGCTCTGGCCGTGGCGGACCAGCACGAGCTTGCCGGGCATGTCGATGGTTCAGCCTTCGGCCAGCTGGCGTACGGCCTGCAGCGCGACCGACAAAGTCGGGAAGTCGGCGCTGCCCATCGTGCGCATCTCGCGTACCGTGCGGCTGACGTTCTCATGTGCCGCGCCGCGCATCGCGAGCCAGGCATCGATGCGCTTTGCCAGGTCGCCGGCCCGCCCGCGGCTCAGCACCTGGTCGGCGAGACGGCGCTGCAGCAGGTAGGCCTCCTCGCGCATCGTGCCGCGGGCCAGGGCCTGCCAGTGGCCCTCGACCGGGAGCCGCTCGATCTCGCCGCGAATCCAGTCGAGACCGATCGCGGCGCCCAGCCCGAAATAGACGCGCGCAGCCTGCGCGACCGGCGCGCGCCGCGCCAGCGCGACCTCCACGATGTCGACGCTCGAGTGGAACGCGCCGAGGCTCGCGACCCGGCGCGCGACGCTCGCGGGCACGCCGTCCGCCGAGAAGCGCGCAAGGCTCTTCTCGTAGTACTCGACTTCGATGCCCTCGATCAGGTCGGGCAGGTCGGACATCAGCTCACGGATGCCGGGCCGCAGCCGGCTGACTGCGCGCTCGATGTCGAGATTCGTGCCGTGGTTCCGCAGCACCCAGTAAGTCAGGCGTCGCAGCAGGCGCATGGTCTCGTGCGACATCGCGTACTGCAGCGCGGCCGGTGCCTTGTCGTCGAGCGCCTCGATGTCCGCCCACAGATCGCGCATGCCGGTGATCTCGCGCGCGATCGAGTACGCCCGGGCGATGCTTCCGACGTCCGCGCCGGTGTCTTCCTGCGTGCGGACCGCGAATCCAGGGCCCATGCGGTTCACGAGGCTGTTGGTGATGGCGGTGACGATGATCTCGCGCCGCAGCTGGTGCTTCTGGATCTCGCGGGGGAAGCGTCGCTGGACCGGCTTCGGAAAGTATCGCGTCAGCTCGGCGCCGAGGTACGGATCCTCGGCGATGTCGGTGTCGATGAGCCTGCCCGAAAGCCAGATCTTCGAGTACGACAACAGCATCGCCAGTTCCGGACGCGTCAGCCGCTGTGCCTTGCGGTGCCGTTCGACGATCTCCTCGTCGGTCGGCAGCGCCTCGAGCGCCCGGTCGAGCGTGCCTGCGCGCTCCAGCGAACGGAGCAGGTGACCGAGTTCGAAGATGCGCTCCGCCGCGGTCTCGTGGAGGCTGGAGATCGCGAGGCACTGCAGGTAGTTGTTCCGGAGCACGAGCTCGGCGACTTCGGCGGTCATGCTCTCGAGCAGGCGGTTGCGTGCCTTGCGCCTGAGCTTGCCGGCCACGATCAGGGGATTGAACAGGATCTTGAGGTTGACCTCGACGTCCGAACAATTGACGCCGGCAGAATTGTCGATGAAGTCGGTGTTGATGTGCCCCCCGGCGAGCGCGTACTCGATGCGCCCCCTCTGGGAGAAGCCGAGGTTGCCGCCCTCGCCGACGACGCGGCAGCGCAGGTCCGCGCCGTTGACGCGCACCGCGTCATTGGCGCGGTCGCCGATTTCCGCGTGCGTCTCGTCGGCGGACTTCACGTAAGTGCCGATGCCGCCGTTCCAGAGCAGGTCGACCGGGAGCCTCAGGATCGCACGGATGACGTCGTTCGGCGTTGCCGAGGGCGCCTCGATGCCGAGGAGCGCACGGGCCTCGACCGACAGGGGGACCGACTTCAGCTGCCGCGAATGCACGCTGCCGCCCTTCGAGATCAGGCGCGCGTCGTAGTCCTCCCAGCTCGAGCGCGGAAGCGCAAACAGGCGCTTGCGCTCGGCGAAGCTGCGGGCGCCGTCCGGCGCCGGATCGATGAAGATGTGGCGGTGGTCGAACGCCGCCACGAGGCGGATGTGCGGCGACAGCAGCATGGCGTTGCCGAAGACGTCGCCCGACATGTCGCCGATGCCGGCAACCGTGAAATGCTGGGACTGGGTGTCCCGGCCGAACTCGCGGAAATGGCGCCGCACCGACTCCCAGCCGCCGCGCGCGGTGATGCCCATTTCCTTGTGGTCGTATCCCGCCGAGCCGCCGGATGCGAAGGCGTCGCCGAGCCAGAATCCGTATTCCTCCGAGATCGCGTTGGCGACGTCGGAGAACTTCGCCGTGCCCTTGTCCGCGGCAACGACGAGGTAGGCGTCGTCTCGGTCGTAGCGCACGACACCCGGCGGGGCGATGACCTTGCCGCCGACGACATTGTCGGTCACGTCGAGAAGGGCGCGGATGAAAGTCCGGTAGCACGCGGTCCCTTCCTGCTGGGCCTCGTCGCGGTTCTGCGGCAGGCGACGCGGAACGAAGCCGCCCTTGGCGCCGACCGGGACGATCACGGTATTCTTGACGTTCTGCGCCCTCATCAGCCCGAGGATCTCGGTGCGGAAATCCTCGCGCCGGTCCGACCAGCGCAGGCCGCCGCGCGCGACCCGGCCCATGCGCAGGTGCACGCCCTCGACCCGGGGCGAGTGGACGAAAATCTCGAACATCGGCTTTGGCAGCGGCACTTCGGCGGCACGGCGCGGGTCGAGCTTCAGCGCGAGGTACGGCCGCGGTTCCCCGGCGGCGTCCGTGCGGAAGTAGTTGGTGCGCAGCGTCGCTTCGATCGCCGCGATGTAGGCGCGCAGGATGCGGTCGTCGTCAATGCGTGCGACGCCCGCGAGCAGCCGGTCGAGGGCGCGGCGCTGCGTGGTCTCTTCGCGCCGGCGCCGGGGCGCGGGAATCCCGGGGTCGAAGCGCGCGACGAACAGTTTCAGCAGGTGCCCGGCCGCGGCGGCGTTGCTCGCGAGCGCCTCTTCGACGTAGGCTTGCGACAGCGGCAGGCCGAGCTGCACGAACCAGCGTGCATACGTCCGCAGCACCATCGCTCCTCGCCAGCCGAGGTCGGCAGCCAGCACGAGCCGGTTGAAGCCGTCGTTGTCCGCCTCGCCGGTCCAGACCTTTGCGAACGTCGTCATGAACCGCGGAGCGTCGGTCACGAGGTCGATGGTGACGCCACGCGGATGCTCGAGCTCGAAGTCCTGGACCCAGAACGCGCCCGGCCCGGTGCCGATGTCGTACGGCCGCTCGCTGATCAGCTTGAGCCCGAGGTTCTCGATCGTGGGCAGCACGTCCGAGATCGGGATCGGGCGGTCCTTGCGCAGGAGCTTGAACTGGACCTTGTGCGGAGGCTGGTCCTCGCGCCGATACATGCTCATGTGCAGCTCGCCCGGCCGGGCGGCGACCTGCTCGAGCAGCGCGATGTCGTCCACCGCGACATCGAACGGCATGTCTTCCTGGTAGGCGGCCGGGAACGCGTCGCCCCAGGTGCGGAAGAGCTGAAGCGCCTCGGCCTCGCCACGGGCGTCGAGCAGCGCGTCCTTGAGCTGGTCCTGCCAGGTGCGCACGGTCTCTGCGATGCGGCGCTCGAGCTCGACCGCTTCGACGCCCTGGTCCGTGCCCGTCGGCGTCCGCACGAGCAGGTGCAGCCGCGCCAGAACGGATTCCGAAAGAGTGACCTGCGACTCGATGGCGACGCCACCGAACGCCTCGAGCGCGAGCTTCTCGATCCGCTTGCGTGCCTGCGTGTTGTAGCGGTCGCGCGGCACGTACACGAGGCACGAGTAGAAGCGCCGGAACGGGTCGCGGCGCACGAACAGTCGCACCTGCGCGCGCTCGTAGAGGTTGACGATGCCGCGCACGATCCGGACCAGGTCGGGCAGAGTCGCCTGGAACAGCTCGTCGCGCGGGAACGTGTCCAGCGCGTGCACGAGCGCCTTGTGGTCGTGGCTCGAGGGCTTCAGGTGGAAGTGGTCGATGACGCGCTGCACCTTGTGGCGCAGGACCGGGATTTCGGAAGGCCCGTGGCTGTACGCGGACGACGTCCACAGGCCCAGGAACCGCCGCTCGCCCGTGACGTTGCCCTTCGCGTCGAAAGTCTTGACGCCGACATAGTCGAGGTAGGTCGAGCGGTGCACCGTGGCGACCGAGTTCGCCTTGGTGATGATGAGCGGGTCGCTGGAACGCGCGAAGGTGCGGATCTCGCCGGCCAGGACGATCGTCTTGGCCTTGTGCCCGGCGCGCGGGCGCAGGATGCCGAGGCCCGAGCGCGGCACCGGCACGAGCCGGTCCTGGCGCGGCCCGCGCCGCAGCCGGTACTCGCGGTAGCCGAGGAACGTGAAGTGGTCGCCTTCCATCCACTCGAGCAGCGCTCTCGCCTCGCGCACTTCGCTGCGCCCGCCGCCGAGCGTTGCGGCGGCCTCCCGCGCCTTTGTCCGCATCCGGCGCCAGTCGCCCGTCGCCGCGCGGACGTCGCCGAGGGAACTCCGGATGGACGCCTCGATCGCCGCGAGGCGGGCCGGGTCAGGCTCGCGGTCGATCTCGATCATCTGCCAGGACTCCGGTGCCGCATCCTGCGGTGGGTCGTCGAGGTGGACCGATTTCAGAATGCCGCGCCCGTCGCGGACCACGGAGAGGACCGGGTGGGCGAGTAGGTGGACGGCAAGCCCTCTCTGCGTGCACACCATGCCGAGCGAGTCGACCAGGAAAGGCATGTCGTCGGTGACGACCATGATGACCGTGTGCGGCGAGGCGAAACCGTCGCGCCCCGGCTCCGGGTTGAAGACGCGAACCCGGTACTGGCCGCGGGTCCGCGTGCGACCGAGCTCGAGCTGCGCGAGCGCGGCGCCTGCGAGGTCCTCCGGGGCGCGCTGCACGAGGTCGAGCTCCGACACGCCGTGGTAGAAGCAGCGTGCGAGCCGATCCGGCGCGACCGGCATGCCACGGCGGCGCTTGCGGCGCGCAAGCGCGGCGACGCGGTCGATGATGGCCTGACGGGCGGCGGGAATTCTGCCTAGCATTCGGGAGTCAACCGGGCGCCTGGACGGCCATTCGTGGATTATAGTTGTTGGCGGAACTTAATGCGGAGCGGGCCATGGCCGACCTGTTCGACAATCCGATGGGCACCGACGGCTTCGAGTTCGTGGAATACACGGCGCCGGACCCCGAGCTGTTGCGGTCGCTGTTCGCGCGCATGGGTTTTCCGGTCTCTGCGCGCCACCGCAGCAAGAACGTGACGCTGCACCGCCAGGGCGACATCAACTTCGTCATCAACGCCGAGCCCGCGGGCTTCGGCCAGCAGTTTGCGCGCGCGCACGGGCCCTCGGCCTGCGCGATGGCGTTCCGCGTGAAGGACGCCGCCGCGGCCTTCCGCCGCGCCGTGTCGCTCGGCGCAACGCCCGTGGAGACGCACGTCGGGCCGATGGAGCTTCGCATTCCCGCGATCGAGGGCATCGGCGGCAGCCACATCTACCTCGTGGACCGCTACGGCGAGCGCACGATCTATGACGTCGACTTCGTGCCGGTCGCGGACACGGCGCCCGCGCGCGATGCCAGGCTCGCGCTGATCGACCATCTCACGCACAACGTCGGCCGCGGGCGCATGGACACCTGGGCGGGCTTCTACGAGCGCCTGTTCAACTTCCGCGAGATCCGTTACTTCGACATCGAGGGCAAGAAGACGGGACTCTTCAGCCGCGCGATGACGAGCCCCTGCGGCAAAATCCGCATACCGATCAACGAGAGCCAGGACGACAAGAGCCAGATCGAGGAGTACATCCGCGAGTATCACGGCGAGGGCATCCAGCACATCGCGCTGTCGACGCCCGACATCTACGCGACGGTCGACGCGCTGCGCGCCAACGGCGTCGAGTTCCAGGACACCCCCGACACCTATTACGAGGGCGTCGAGGCGCGCGTCGTCGGGCACAGCGAGTCGATGGAGCGGATGCGGGAGCGGCGCATCCTGATCGACGGCAGCGCGGACGACGGCATCCTGCTGCAGATCTTCACGCGGAACGTGATCGGCCCGATCTTCTTCGAGATCATCCAGCGCAAGGGCAACGAGGGCTTCGGCGAAGGCAATTTCCGTGCCCTGTTCGAGTCCATCGAGCTGGACCAGGAGCGGCGCGGGGTGATCTGACGCCCGGAGCCCCGCAGGCAGGACCGGACGCCGGCCCGACTGACGACCCGTTCACGGACCGGCCCGGCCCCGGGTGGACGGACTTCACAGGTTTTGCAGCCCGCCGTGCGGCCCGCGTTCCGTCGCATGACACTCCGTTTTACAGATTTCGGCAGGCCGGGGCATGAACGTCGGTACGGCGACTGGGCATTTCGGGGTCACCACCCGCATCACGCGCGTCGGCTTCGCCGACGGGTGGACGGGCGTCGTCGCCATCGGCACGATCGTCTATGTCCTCGCCGCAATGTTGCTCACCGTCGCTGACCTGCCCGCGTCGCCGGGCCTCGACTTCTATCGGCTCGTCTCGGACCAGCCCGCAGCCTTCGCGGCAACCCTGCTCGCAATCGTCGCGGCGCGGCAGGCTCACCAGCCGTCGGCCCGGCGAACCTGGAAGTTCATCGCGGCCGCGATCGTCACGTACAACATCGGCAACCTGATCGACGCATTCCTGCGCATCGCCGACCTGACGCCGTTCCCGTCCCTCGCAGACCTCTTTTACCTCGCGTTCTTCCCGATCCTGTTGGCGGGGTTCACGATCGCCGTGCGCGCAAGCTCGCTGCGCGTTTCCTGGGGCCGCCTGCTGCTCGACTCCCTGATCCTGGTGCTCGGATTCGGCACGTTCTTCTGGTTCTTCGTGATCAGCCCGGTAGCTGCGGGGAGCGACGAGGAATTCGCGCGCTTCGTGCTGGCGCAGGTCTATATCGCGTGCGACTGCCTGATGCTGATGTCGATCGGCGTGCTGCTGATGAACAGCTCGCACTGCCCGCTGCGCCGCACGACCCTTGCGCTCCTGACTGGCGGCTTCGGGATGATGTTCCTCGGCGACATCGTCTGGGCGACCGCGGTCGTCGAGAATTCGTACTTCTCCGGCGCCAACTTCTCGGATGTCCTGTATCTCGCCTGCTACGCCGGCCTCGCCGGGGCGGCACAGGTGCAGATCCGCGACAAGTCGCGGCCCGAGCGGCAGCGTGCCGCGGCCGGCGGCGCCCTGACCCAGGGCGTCGCCTACGCGGGCCTCGGCCTCTCCTTCTTCGTGCTCGTGTACTTCGCGGGCGGCGACGGGACGGACACGGTGACGGTCATGACCGTCGCGATTTTCGTGCTGGCCGTGCTGGTCATGGCCCGGCAGAGCGTGATCCTGCGCGACGACGCCAAGGAGCGGCAGCGCAAGGCCGTGGACCTCGTCGAGGCCCGCTTCGCCTCGCTGATCAGGAACGCCTCCGACGCCATCATGATCGTGGGCGCCGACGGCCGCATCGAATATGCCTCGCCCGCGATGCAGCGCACCTTCGGGCTGTGGCACGACGACCTCGTCGGCCGCAGGCTGGGCGAGATCTGGCGCGAGGCCGACCGCGAGCGCATCGCGAGCTTCCTCGCCGAGGTCACGGCGACCCAGGGTGTCTCGATCGGGCCGGTCGAGCTGTCCGTGGGCACCAAGACCAAGCGCTTCATCGCGGAGTGCGTCGGCAGCAACCTGCTGGACGATCCCGCCGTCAAGGGGCTCGCGCTCAACCTGCGCGACGTGACCGAGCGCAAGGCGCTCGAGGACCAGCTGCGCCAGCTCGCGTTCCACGACCCTCTGACCCTGCTCGCGAACCGCAGCCTGTTCCGCAACCGCGTCGAGCACGCGATCGCGCTCTCGCGCCGCACCCAGGACCGGCTGGCGGTCCTGATGATCGACCTCGACAACTTCAAGAACGTGAACGACTCGCTCGGGCACGACGTCGGCGACCACCTGCTGCAGACGGCCGCGCAGCGGCTCGTGAAGTGCACGCGTGCGGCCGACACGGTCGCGCGGCTCGGCGGCGACGAGTTCGCGGTGCTGCTCGAGGGCGTCTCGACGCTCGAGCAGGCGGAGCAGATCGCGTCGGCGGTGACCGACGCCTTCCGGCAGCCGCTCTCGATCGACGGCAACGAGCTGCTCGTGACTACCAGCGTCGGCGTCGCGCTGTCGGAGCCCGGGCACGACACCGAGCAGGTGCTGCGCAACGCGGACATCGCGATGTACAACGCGAAGTCCTCCGGCAAGGGGCGGCACGTCGTCTTCCACGCACGCATGCAGGAGCAGCTGCGCGAGCGCCTGCGGCTCGAGGACGACCTGAGCCAGGCGCTGGTCCGCGACGAGTTCTTCCTCGAGTTCCAGCCGATCATCGACCTGAAGACTGCCGAGCTCCTCGGCGTGGAGGCGCTGGTGCGCTGGCAGCACCCGGAGCAGGGCCGGCTCCTGCCGGGGCAGTTCATCCCGATGGCCGAGGAGACGGGCCAGATCATCGCGCTCGGCCGCTGGGTGCTGATGGACGCCTGCTGCCGCGTGCGGGAGTGGCGCAAGTTGATCGCCGCGGGCGACGGCCTGCGCGTCGCCGTGAACATCTCCGGACGCCACCTACAGCAGGGCGACCTGGTGGCCGACGTCCGCAACGCGCTCGAGGCGTCGGGCCTCGAGCCCGAGAGCCTGCTCATCGAGCTGACCGAGAGCACGATGATGCACAACTCCGAGGCCAACCTCCTGAAGCTCAAGGATCTCAAGGCGCTCGGCGTGCGGCTCGCGATCGACGACTTCGGCACCGGCTACTCGTCGCTCTCGTACCTGCACCGCTTCCCGATCGACATCCTGAAGATCGACCGCTCGTTCGTGAGCCGGCTGACGGA
>Ga0209486_10000194_pt1 | contig 28626 bp, 19 predicted proteins | sample NCCompost_FD_187518 | JGI IMG/M metagenome (GOLD analysis project Ga0209486, IMG submission 187518) | Agricultural soil microbial communities from Utah to study Nitrogen management - NC Compost (SPAdes) (version 2) | ecosystem: Environmental > Terrestrial > Soil > Agricultural land | place...
ATTAAGTCAGCCATTGACAAAACGGGCGGTTAGAATCTATTTAACTGAAACCCCGCACGACTATACAACGTAGAAACCTGTTCATTTATCGGTGAAGTCTATCCAAAACCAATCAACGAAAGAGGTGTTTATGCGTTACAACGGCCAGTCTCGCCGCTCAGTCATCGGTTTGCTCATGCTTTCAGCCCTACTTCTCATCGCGCTGGCGGCGCCGGTGTGGGCGCAGAGCCCACCTTTAATTGACCGCGAGCTTTTCTTTGGCGACCCGGAGATCGCCGGCGCTCAGATCTCGCCGGACGGGGCGTTTATCGCGTTTGTCAAACCCTTCAAAGGCGTACGCAACATCTGGGTAAAGAAAACGAACGAGCCGTTCGGGAATGCCAAACCCATCACCGCCGACACCAAACGTCCGATTCCGACTTTCTTCTGGTCGCGCGACGGCAAGTACATCCTGTTCGTCCAGGATAAAGCGGGTGACGAGAATTACCACGTGTACGGCGTTAACCCGGCTGACAAGCCCGCCGCCGGACAAGACGTGCCGGCAGCTCGGAACCTAACTGACGTCAAAGGTATTCGCGCTGTTATCTATTCGGTGCCACGCTCGGAGCCAGATGCGATTTATGTCGGCCTGAACGACCGCGATGCGGCATGGCACGATCTCTACAAAGTCAAAATCTCCACTGGCGAACGCACGTTGATGCGCAAGAACACCGAACGCATCACTGCCTATTATTTCGACCTGAAGGACCAGTTGCGGCTCGCGACCAGATCTGCGGAAAACGGCGACACCGAAGTATTGCGCGTTGACGCAGACAAGTTCACGAAGGTCTATAGCTGCAACGTGTTTGAATCGTGTGGACCAATCCGCTATCACAAAGATGGTCAACGAGTTTACTTCCTAACCAACACAGGCCGCGACGCCGATCTAATTCGGCTTGTCCTCTTCAATCCCACCACCAGCAAAGAAGAGTTGGTGGAATCTGATCCAATGAAGCGCGTCGACTTCGGCAACGCGGTGTTTTCGGAAGTTTCTGACGAACTGGTTGCCACAGTCTACGAAGATGAACGCGAACGAATCTATTGGAAAGACAAGGCTTTCGAAGCGGATTACAAGAACCTGCAGAAACAACTTCCGGGTAAGGAGATCGGTTTCGGATCTTCAACCAAAGACGAAAAGCTGTACATCATCGTTGCCAACGCCGATACGGATCCCGGCTCGGTTTACTTGTATGACCGCGGCACGAAGAAGTTGACGCTTCAGTACCAGGCACGCGAGAAGTTGAACCGCGCGTGGCTGGCGCCGATGAAGCCAGTCAAATACCCGTCGTCTGACGGGCTTGAGGTTCCGGCTTTTCTAACGCTCCCCAAGGGCGTCGAACCGAAGAACCTGCCGGCGGTGATTGTTCCGCACGGTGGTCCATGGTATCGCGACAGTTGGGGCTACAATTCTTTTGCACAGTTTCTCGCCAACCGCGGCTACGCTGTGTTGCAACCCAATTTCCGCGGCTCAACCGGTTACGGTAAGAAATTTATCGACGCCGGAAACAAGCAGTGGGGAAACAAGATGCAGGACGACGTGACCTGGGGAGCGAAATATCTCATCGCTCAGGGCATCGCCGATCCGAAGCGCGTGGGAATCATGGGTGGCTCGTATGGAGGATACGCGACGCTTGCCGGAGTTGCCTTCACACCCGATGTGTACGCCGCCGGCGTCTCCATTGTTGGACCATCTAATCTAATCACGCTACTTGAATCTATTCCGCCGTACTGGGAACCGATTCGCAAGCTTTTCTACGAGCGGATGGGTGATCCCAACACGCCCGAAGGAAAGGCGCAGTTGCTGCGTCAGTCGCCGTTAACTGCCGCCGACAAAATCAAAACCCCGCTGCTCGTGATCCAGGGCGCCAACGATCCGCGCGTCACCAAACGCGAATCAGACCAGATTGTAATCGCGCTAAGAGATCGCGGTTTTCCAGTTGAGTACATGGTGGCGCCGGATGAAGGACACGGCTTTGCACGTCCGGTTAACAACATGGCGATGTTTGCGAGCGCTGAGAAGTTTCTTGCGAAATACCTGGGCGGACGTTTCCAGGAAGGCATGACCCCGGAAGTGTCGCAACGTCTGAAGGAAATCAACGTGGACGTAAAAACGGTGACGCTGCCGAAGATGATGACCTCAACTTCCGAGGTTCCTAAACCCGCAGTGGATCTACGCCCCGGAACTCACAACTACAAGGCGACGATCGCGCTTGGCGGACAATCAGTTCCGCTTTCCTCGAAGACAGACATCAAGGAAGAGAACGGAGCGTGGATCGTCACTGAAACGGTGACGCTTCCGCAGGGTGATGTCGTTGACGTCAGCACAATCGAAAAGGGAAGTTTGTTGCTGAAACGTCGGTCGATTAAGCAAGGCCCAGTGTCGATTGAAATGAATGTCGCGCCGAATAAACTCACCGGGACTAGCACCATGGGCGGGCAACCAAAACCGATCGATGTGGATCCCGGCGGTGCGTTGTTTGCTGACGGCGCGGGAGGCCATGAAGTAATCGCTTCTCTTCCGCTCGCCGATGGTTACACTTCGAGTTTTCGAAACTTCGACGTAATGAAGCAGAAGCCACAGATCAAGCAGTTGAAGGTAGTGGGATCAGAGAGCGTCACCGTTCCGGCAGGCACATTTGACGCTTACAAGGTCGAGATCCTCTCCGCCGAGAATGAAGCCGAAAAGCAGACTGTTTGGATCGATAAGGCGAGTCGAAAAGTGTTGAAAATCGAGGCTGTGCTTACTAATCTTAATGGCGCGATTTTAACGTCTGTATTGACGCCGTAAGGCAATCTGCTCTTCCGACGAGCGAAAAGTGTGGCCTTGACCTCAGGAGCCCTCAGGTGAATTAAGGTCAAGGCCACTCGTGTGATCGCTGTTGGCCGCCGCGTTGAAAAGAGAAGACGCTAAGACAACGCGCGCGAAGGCGCTGAAGTAGGTTATCGTTGGTTCTACAAACAGGTGCGAAACCAATGTACGCCTTTGGCTACGGACTAAGCTACACTGAGTTTTCTTACAAGGATCTGAGGGTGACTGCTGACGACACCATCACCGCTACGTTCAAAGTCACGAACACCGGTAATCGCGCGGGCGTCGACGTTCCACAGATCTATTTAACTAAGACTGCGGGCGACAAGCGAATCAGATTACTCGGATTCGAGCGGGTCGAGCTTAAGCCGGGTGAATCACGCGAGATAAGCATTACGACCGATCCCAGGCTTCTCGCGAGATTTGATGGTGCAAAACAGCAATGGCGTATCGACGAAGGAACTCATGTTGTCTCGTTGTCGCGCTCTGGCGGTAACTCCGTGGAAACGAAATCAGTTGAGATCAAAGGACGCTTGTTTGGCCAGTAAGAAATGAGCTGAAACCATTTTTATGGGCGGGCCATGTTTAATTGAACGCCGGCAAGGCAGGATGCTATTTGCAGTGATCCTCACTTGCAGTGTCGGCGTTCAACTGGCAAACGGACAAACACGTCCTTCGCAAAGGAAACAAGCCGCTACGCCTTCTCCACAAGCCTCGCCTCTTTCGTCGCCAGTTTCTCCAACAATTGATGCAGCGCAAGTAGCGGCCGACGCATTGCTGCTGAGCCAGCGACTCCGGAGTTTGCCCGAGCGTTTAATCTCCGACAAATCCTTAACCGATCTTGAACAACAGGTAAGTCGGCTGAAGCAAACAATTAGTGACAAGACACAGCAAACGGAAGCGGCAATTCAATCCGGGGCAATTTTTACTGAGTTGCAGCAATCGTCACTTGATTGGGAGGCTTTGGGTAAAGAGGCCAGAAACCTCTCAGAAGCTTTAACTAAGCAGTCCTCGGCTCTGGAAAGCGAAGTCCAATCTCTTAAGAACGAGGAGTCTCGCTGGCACGTCACCAATCAGGAGGTTAAGGCTCAGGTATCTTTACCGGAACTACTTGAGCTTACGGACAAGATCGTCGCCGACATCGGTGCGGCGTTGACGTCCACTGAGGAACGCCGCAGTCGAATTGTTGCTTTGCAACAGTCGATGGCGACGCAGCTTTCGATCATCGCAACTGAAACTGAGCAACTCTCTAAAGCCAGAGCGGAATCCCAGCGCAGCCTGCTGGAGCCGGACAGTTTACCGTTATGGAAAGTTCAATTCGGTTCGATCCATGAAAGCAGTGTTGCGCGTGTTTTGCGCAGTTCTTACAAGCAGGATATTGCTCGTCTAAGAGACTTCATCTATGCGAAACGAACGCCACTGATCGTTGTCGCATTCCTGACAATACTTGCGCTGGCTTTCTTCCTTCGTCTTACTCGGACGACCGTGGAAAAGGTCCAGACACAAACCCATCCTTCACTCATACAACGGCCATTCTCGCTCGCGCTCCTGGTTTTCATGCTTGCGATGATGCCGCTGCTCTACGACGCTCCAAACAGCGCCATTGGGTTGGTAAATCTGATCGGCATAATTCCCGTTACCAGATTACTTAAGCCACGCCTGACCAAGACCTATCAAAAGCTGTTGCTTGGATTGATTGCGAGCGTGTTGCTATTTCCCTTGGTGAAGCTCTTTCAGTTTCCGACCTGGCTAAAACGTGATCTGCTTGCGCTTTTCACTCTTGCGGTCATTGTTTTGTTTGTATGGTTGGGGCGTCAGGCAGTTCGCATTGGCGGGGACGAAGAGCGTGGTCCAGGTTTGACTCTGATCGCACTGGTGCTGGGATCCTTTCTACTCCTGATTGCGCTTTTCGCCAATGTGTTTGGTTACGTTGGGCTCTCTGATTTACTGACGCAAGCCAGTTTAACTAGCGCCTATCGTGCGGTGATTCTGTTTACCGTTTTCGTGGTTGGAGGTTTGTTTATATCGTCTGTCCTCCAGGCAAAGACTGGAGAGAAGATTACGGCGGATCGAACTGATCCGGAACGGCTTCGACGACGGCTTACGTTTACGCTTGGGATAACGGCGTTCTTCTTATGGATTCACAGCACGCTAAAACTCTTCGCTATTCGTGAGCAAGTGTACGCAGCAATCAGCCGTGCGCTCAATTACCAGATCCACATCGGATCCGCGAGTTTCGCAATCAGCAATATTGTTGCGTTCGTTCTCACATTGCTTGCCGGATACCTCGTTGCATCGGTCACTCGTGCGATTCTGGGTGAAGCAATCCTGCCGCGGATGAGGCTTGCACGCGGGCTTCCGAACGCCATCGCGACAGTCACGCACTATGTGCTCCTGGTCCTGATCTTTATATTCGCTCTGGCTGCCGCGGGTGTGGAGCTGTCGAAGTTCACAATTCTGACGGGTGCCCTCGGTGTTGGTCTTGGTTTTGGCTTGCAGAACGTAGTCAACAATTTCGTCTCTGGTCTCATTCTGCTGTTCGAGCGCCCCGTCAGAGTTGGCGACATTCTGGAAATAAAAGGAGTGGGCGGCGAGGTTACCAAGATCGGTTTCCGCTCCAGCACTGTACATGCTTTTGACGGTTCCGATCTCATCATTCCAAATGCCACGTTGATCTCGGAGCCGGTAACCAACTGGACCTTAACGGGAACTCAACGCAAAATCGTCCTGAAGATTCATGTCGGCTACGAAAATGATCCAACACAGGTGCGCGACATCTTAAGCGCAACTGCCGCGACCCATCCTCAAGTACTTGAGTACCCAAAACCAATAGCATTGTTTCTGGGCTTCGGTGACAGTGCTCTGAACTTTGAGGTTTCGTTCTGGGCGCCGCGACCGGGAGTCGTTCCAGAGCTTAGGAGTGAGGTGGCACTGAGCATCGCTGCCGCATTGAGCGAGGCTGGAATCAAAGTGTCCGTTCCGCAACGCAGTTTGCACATCACCGGGTTGGATCAACACAACAACTTAGAACAACTGATCAATGATGAGCACAGTGAGGTTCCATCAAGCGAAAGCGGCAAGCTGGCGGCAAAAAAATCATGAGAGTCATCTTGACTAGCAAGACTTAAGAGTTGTCTCTGGCGCAATCCAGGGACCTGTTTTTCTCTGCGATCCTCCGCGGGTACTCCGCGAGCTCTGCGTCGAGAAATGGCAATTAAAAAGGAAGAGAGAGCCGAGATACGCAGAGGACCGCCGAGAAAACCGACTGCGCAGTTCTACTTTTTGAGCAAAGCAGCCAGGGTCAGACGTCGCCCCACTAACAGTTCGCGATGGTATTGGTAAGCGACCCGAGATTGCGCTAGACTTGCAGCGCCGCTCAGCAGTTACTCAGAACATTTCGAGGAAGCTCTATATGTCAGTAGCTACAGCGCCGATTGGCTCAGTCGCCGACCTTAGTATCTATCAGAAGCTGAATAGCGTATGGCACCGACGCGCACTTAATGTGTTCATGTTCATTGTGCTGGCCCATTGGGCCGAACATCTGGCCCAAGCTTACCAGGTTTATGTGCTGGGTTGGCCTCGGCCACAAGCGGGTGGTTTTCTGGGTTTGTTCTTTCCCTGGCTCGTGAGTTCCGAGCTCATGCACTACGGATATGCGATCGTGATGCTGGTTGGTCTTTGGACACTAAGGCGCGGATTTTCCGGAACCTCACGTAAGTGGTGGACCATCGCTCTCGTGATCCAGTTTTGGCATCACATCGAGCACGCGGTGCTGCAATACCAGGCCTTAACACAAGACTACTGGTTGGGCTCGCCGGTGCCGGTCAGTTTACTGCAAATGGTGCTGCCGAAGTTTCGAGTAGAAATTCATCTCTTCTATAACGCGGTCGTGTTCATCCCGATGGTGATCGGCATGTACCATCACATGTTCCCACCCAAGGGAGAAGAAAGCGCGACGTGCAGCTGCTCGCTGCGGCGGCAACCAATACAGGCAGTAGCTGCCTGATCCGTGTTCTTAAAACGCAAACTAGTAATTGTTCTTGGTGTCTGCCTCGCGCTCGCGCAAGCTTGCAGACACCAAAACGAGCCGATGTCGGACCTCACACTGACGCACGAAGTTTCTCCGCAGCCGCCTCGTGTTGGTCTCTCGACGATCAGGTTCAGGGTGGCGGACGCCTCCGGCAAACCCGCAACGGGCCTTCGCATAAAGCTGGAAGGAAACATGTCGCATGCCGGCATGTCGCCCGTGTTTGCGGTCGCAAAGGAAGTCGAACCCGGTCAGTATTCATCAACGATGGAACTCTCGATGGCTGGAGACTGGTACTTCGTGGTCCATATGGTTTTACCTGACGGCCGTGAGTTGGACCGCCAGTTTGAAATCAAGGGTGTCGCTCAACCATAAACCGTGGTTCATTTCAGTGTTTCAGCTTGATCACAAACGCATCACACCATTTGATCTGTTGCGCGTTCCGCTGCTTGGCAAGCTGCTCACTTTGAAGCACGCTCGAACGCTGCTTCAGATTCCTCTCTTCCTCATAGCTGGTGCCATGATTCTGCACGGACTGTTTGGTCCGGTGCTGGCGCCGAAGAACATTGCCACGACGTTCACCTGGGTACACTTTCGCGGCGCGTTGGTTTTTGTTCTGCTACTTGCGGGAAACTTCTTTTGCCTCGCATGTCCGTTCATGATGGTGCGGAATCTTGCGCGCAAATTCTTTCACCCGGTCCGCAACTGGCCCCGGTTCTTGCGCAATAAGTGGATCGCTACAGGGCTGCTTATCAGTTTGCTCTTTGTTTATGAGTGGTGGGACCTGTGGGCGTCTCCCTGGTGGACTGCCTGGCTAATCATTTCGTTCTTCGCGGGCGCGCTGGTAATCGATGCAATCTTCAAACATGCGCCGTTCTGTAAATTCGTTTGTCCGCTCGGGCAGTTCAATTTCGTTTCTTCCACTGTCTCGCCCCTTGAAGTAAAAGTTCGCGACCACGATGTATGTACCCGATGCTCGACTAAGGATTGTATCCGCGGCAGTCGCGAGGCTGACGCTCACTTAGTTGTGATTCAGCGTGGTTGTGAACTGGCGCTATTCCAACCGCGCAAGACCGGCAACATCGATTGCACTTTTTGCCTGGATTGTGTGCAGGCATGTCCTCACGACAACGTGGGCATAATCAGCAGACTTCCGGCCGCCGAACTAATGACGAACGGAATGCGATCGGGCGTTGGATACTTATCAAAGCGCAAAGATCTCGCCGCTCTCGTCATAGTATTCAGCTTCGGTGCTTTGCTGAATGCTTTTGGAATGGTGAGTCCTGTTTATGCTTTGCAGCAATGGCTGGCTAATCTGCTTGGGCTTAACTATGAGGCGCCAGTTTTAGCTGTCGTGTTCGCAATGTTCCTGGTTTTTGAACCGCTGCTTTTAATAGGTGTTGCCGCGTGGCTTACTCGATTGTGGGAGAAGAGAAACAGATCTTTTGTGTCGATAGCGGTGCGTTATTCGTATTCACTCGTGCCGCTTGGTTTTGGCATTTGGTTGGCCCACTTTGGCTTTCACTTTCTGACTGGTCTCTACACGTTCGTTCCTGTGACGCAGGCTGCTGTGGCTAACCTTGGTTGGGCCATCTTAGGCGAGCCTCGCTGGAGTCTGTCCGGTTTAGACCCGAATGTGGTGCAACTGTTTGAGTTTGGTTTTATCGCTCTCGGACTACTCGGTTCCTGGTTGGTGAGTTACGCGATTGTTGCGTCAGAAAACGTGGCCCATCATAGGCGAGTTTTTAGTTTGTGGGCAGCGGTGTCGCTGTTAATGGCCGGGTCAGCATTCTGGTTGATGTCGCAGCCGATGGAGATGCGTGGAGTTATACTCGGCAGTGGTTGAGTAACCTGTGGAATGATTCGACATAGTGCAAGATATACTTTGCCGTTCGTCATCTTTTGTTTATTAGTAAGGACGACAAGTGCTCACGAGGGCCCTCCCTTCCCGCTGTTCGTAGATCAAAAGGTTGATAGCTACCTCGTTTCTGTCTGGACTGATCCGGATGTTGGCGCCGCGCAATTCTTTGTGATTGTCAGTGCGGAAGACTCAGGTGAGGTTCCTGCCGACCTGCGAGTTCAAATCGGCGTACAACCGGTTAGCGGGCGATTAACGGAAACCTTCTATCGGGCAGAACGTGAGAACTTGCAGCAACAAATTCAATATAAGGTGGAAGTACACTTCGACGCCGAGGAGCTTTGGAGAGTACGGATACGATTGAACAGCGCCCAGGGAAATGTGGAAACCATGGCAACGGTTGAAGCTACTCCGCCTGGTTACGGGCGCTGGGATCTGTTGCTGTATTTATTTCCTTTCGTGGCCGTCGGTATATTGTGGAGCGTAGCCTTGATTCGCAAGTTCAGACGACGACCTGGAGACCATCATTAATGCTATATATGAAAAAGCTAATTTCCTGTTTCTTCTTACTAGTCGGGTTTGCCATGAATCTCGCGGCTCAGGACGTTCACTCTTACGCAAACCCGTCGGCGGTCCGGGTCCGGCACGTCGATCTGGATTGGGACGTACTGTTTGATCAGAAGATTCTCAAGGGCACCGCGACGCTGACTATCGAACGAAGTTCGCAGACTGAACCTTTAATCCTCGATACTCGGGATTTGAAGATCGACAGAGTCGAAACATCCGTCAACGAGCGGGAGTACACGCCGGCCACTTTCACCGTCGGGACGAGTGACAAGATTCTCGGCGCGCCGCTGACAATTCCTTTACCCGCTGGAGCCACACGCGTTCGCATTCATTACTCGACGTCTCCCGGCGCTTCCGGATTGCAATGGCTCGAGCCCGCTCAAACCGCAGGCAAAAAAGACCCCTTCATGTTCACTCAATCGCAAGCGATTCATGCCCGCAGTTGGATTCCTCTCCAGGACACGCCCGCTGTTCGAGTGACATACAACGCGCGCGTGCGCACGCCGCGAAATCTCCTTGCCGTTATGAGCGCCGAGAACGATGCGCGAACACCGCGCGATGGCGACTATAGCTTCCGCATGCGCCAACCGATTCCTTCATACTTGATTGCGCTCGCAGTTGGCGATTTGCGTTTCCGCAGTATTGGCCCGCGCACCGGTGTGTACGCAGAACCGCAGGTAATTGATGGCGCGGCGCGTGAACTCAGCGACACAGAGAAAATGGTCGTCGCGACTGAACGGCTTTATGGCCCTTATCGGTGGGGACGTTACGACATTCTGGTTTTGCCGCCCAGCTTTCCATACGGCGGAATGGAAAATCCACGGGTCACTTTTGCCACGCCGACTATACTCGCGGGCGACAAGAGTCTTGTATCACTCGTTGCGCACGAGTTGGCCCACTCCTGGTCCGGCAACCTCGTTACGAACGCGACGTGGCGCGACTTTTGGTTGAATGAAGGTTTCACGGTTTATCTCGAACGCCGCATTCAGGAAGCCGTTTACGGCCGCGCGCGTGCGCAAATGGAAGCTGCTCTCGGGCTGCGTGATTTGCACGACGAGATAGCCACGCTGGAAGACCGCGACGAGATTCTGCACATTGATCTCGCGGGGCGCGATCCGGATGAAGGTACCACAGACGTTCCTTATGAAAAGGGTGCGCTCTTTTTACTTCACCTCGAACAAACCTTCGGCCGCGCGCGCTTCGATCAGTTTCTGCGCAGCTACTTTAATCACTTCGCTTTCCAGAGCATCACAACCGACCATTTTTTGGCTTACCTAAAGCTGCATCTGCTCGATAAAGATCCCGCGTTGACTGCAAGAGTCCCGATCGATGAATGGATCTCCAGGCCGGGACTTCCCTCAACCGCTCCGAAGCCAACGTCCCCGGCATTCGCGCAGGTTGAAGAGCAAGCAAAACGTTGGCTGCAAAATGAGATACGGGTAGCGCAGATTCCTCTGGCCAGGTGGACAACACAGGAACGGCTTCATTTTCTGAAGTTTGTGCAGAGCGCCCTCGAACCGCCTACTTCATCCGGCGGACCGGCAGATACATCCGCCACCCAACTAAGCCAGTCTGAGAGATTAAGGCTGATGGGAGAACTCGACCGCACCTTCAAACTGACGCGCTCAGGCAATTCGGAAATTGCTTTTCAGTGGTTGATGATGTCGATTCAAAACAAGTACCTTCCTGCCTACCCGCGACTGGAGGAATTCCTGCTATCGGTTGGTCGCCGGAAGTTTATCAGGCCACTTTATCAGGAGCTCGCCAAGACACCGGAGGGGCGAGAGCGTGCGCTCGAAATTTATCGCCGCGCCCGGCCAACGTACCACCCGATCGCGGTGACGAGCATTGATCAAGACTTGAAGTGGCCAAGGCAGTGAGGTTGCGACATTCGAGCCGCCTCCCGAGCCTCTAAGCGTTGACCGGCTTTGAACGAAGAGTGTTTTTACAACTATTTTGCCTCGAATCCCGTAGCGGAAATTGTCTGATGCGGTGAAAGCTCAGTGGGCGCTTCTCGCTTCAGCAACTGCTTCCGCGTTCAGAACTTTTCGATTTATGCCCTGGATGCAAACAGATGTATGAATGAGAAGTTCGGGGCGGGTCCAACTTAGCTTTCGATCTTGCCAAGGCCCCGAGGAACGCTTTTCCGATACGGGGCTCATTCACCGTCCAGTGCAAATAAAGTCTTTGCGCCCCGTGCTTTTTAGTAATACCCTCTGTGCCGTAGACCCCTAGGGACGGTTTTCATCCTCTTGCTTGGTCTCAGTTTAATATGAAAATAAAGTTCGCTGCAGCATTGTTACTTTCTCTTATTGCGCTGTCCTGCTCGACCTCAAAACCCAACTCCGGACTCGAGGCTGAACTGCAGCCTCGAAACAAACCGGTGCAGATCGGTGAGATGGCTCCGAATTTCACACTTGAAGATCAAAACGGGCAAAAGGTCACGCTGTCAGCCCTGCGCGGAAATGCTCCAACCGTCCTCGCGTTCTATCGAGGCAATTGGTGACCGTACTGTGCTCAGCAGTTAGCTGAGCTACGCTTTCTCAAGAAGCCAAACGAGGCTCTTAATCTGCTGGCAATTAGTGTTGACACTCCAACACAAAGTAGAGAATTTGCCGCAAAGATCGCGGCTGATGGTAAGGGTAAAGTTGATTACCAGATCTTATCGGATCCGGGACATCGGGTAACCGATGCATTTGGCATCCGAGATCCCGACTATGACGGCCAGAAGTTCGAAGGTATCCCTCGTCCAACGGTTTATGTCATTGATAAGACAGGCCGCATCACGTGGATGAAAGTTGAATTGAACTACCAGGAAAGACCAACGAACGAGGATATTAGAGCAGCACTCAACGCCTTAACGTAGATTGGATGAACAGTCTCGATCTTTTAACTGCTTTGCACAAAGTCACATTCTGATGGGTTGTCTCCGCGGGCCTCTGTGTATCTTTGCGGCCTCTGCGTGGAAATGACCATTAAACGCAGAGAAAGCAGAGATACACAGAGGACCGCAGAGAAGACTCCTTTCAAAACTGACTTTTTATGCAAAGCTTCTTTAACTGAGATTGAATTCGAGCGTGTCAGGAAATGCTCATAGTTTGAAAGTGGATCGGTGGTTCGCTTTATGTTGAAACGGTGAGACTGATTAGCGAAAGTTACTTATTAGTACCACGTCACTTGTTGCTGTACCTCGACTAAGGATCAATTGCCGGCCGTCAGGGGACCAGTCGAACGAGAAGATTCGACTGGATTTAAAGCTCGTTATCTGTTTCGCGGGTTGACCCGAAACGGGCTGGCTCCACAAGTTAGAAACGTCACCTGCACTCAAGACATATGTTAATGCGCGTCCATCGGCCGTCCACCGCAGAGAAGAGCTGACAGAATCAAACAGCGATATGGCTTCCATCTCGAACGTACGGATCGGCTGGCCCCCATTTTTGCCAAATAGACCTATCTTCGTCCGCGCATTGGGCTGTTCTCGATAGAAACAGGCAATTGATTCAACGTCAGGCGACACAGTCGGATTAGTCGCGTATCCCTCAATAATCTGTTCCGGTGCTCCGCCATCGATCGACACGCGCCAGACCGTCGGCTTTCCCGCACCTAATAACGTGTAGACCACCCATTTTCCATCGGGAGTAGGGTGTGGATATACTTCGCCACTCCCACTCGTAAGCTGTCGCGGATTCGTGCCGTCCATGTCCACGCGCCAGATGTTAGCGGTCCCCGAACGATCAGAATTAAAGATAAGGTAACGCCCGTCGCGAGTGACTACGGGCTGGGTATTGTTGCCCGAATTGGCTGTTAGTTGACGCTGGTTGCTACCATCCGCATTCATAACCCACAGATCCATACTGCCGCCCCCACTCGAGGAATAGACCACCCGATCGCCTGCCATATATGCAACTCCATTGCGGCCATCAAGTCTGGAACCGTTTGTAACCTGCGTCGGTTGATTCCAATCCGAGTTTTTAGCCACCCAAAGATTGCAGCTAGATGCTGACTGGAGCGTCACCAGTCTCTTTGAGTCAGCTGTAACACTAACGGTGCGATAATTGTGCAGATCGTTTGTAATTCGCTGCACTTCACCGTCAGGATATCGAACATACCAAAGTTGTTGCGAATCAAGCCCGGGTGAATCAGGATTAGAAGCGGTAAAAACCAACCCATTAGAATCAGGAACCCAGGCTATCTCACCCATGGACGCCCAAGTTTGCCTGCCAAGCTGTTTTTCCTTTGGATCCTTAAGTGGAATCTCGATTAGATATGTATTGTAGGCAGGTACGAAACTACCTGCAGCACAAACAAGCGAATTCCCTTTTGGTGACCATGTAAGAGAGCCAAAGAAGTTCGGAAGTTTACGGACAGCAAGGTTGCGCTCGTTGCTTCCATCAGCCTCGGCAACGATCACCACGTCCTCGCCGACGTCAGGCATGTTGCGAATGAACGCAACACTCTTCCCATCTGGCGACAAGGTCACGGCGCTCGTGACGTTTGAGATTAACTTTCTGGGACTTCCACCTAAAACAGGAATCGCGTAGAGATTTGAAGAGATACTATTTTTGTCGGTGGCCACGTAGTAAACAAAATCTCCATCAGGGGAAAAAATTAGCTTGTCGTAGCGCACATCCGAAGGCGCCACAACTTCTACATCACTGTTTGTGTTTACCTGACGCACTCGTAGACTCTGCAGTCCATTTTCAGCCGCCGCATGAACAATATATTTCCCGTCGGGAGAAATGACGGCTTGGTCTACCCTGCCGGTAGTTGTAAGTCGCGCAATTCGCATATTCGTTATGGGCTCAAGTGAGCCGGTCCCACTCGCCCAATAATTCATGATTCCAAAAGCAGCGGCAATCAGTGCTAAAACAACGCCGCCTATAACGAATTTTGAAACGGTTGAATATCGCCGCCTATCCTGGACAAATGGTTCAGCGCTTTTGGTCGATCGCTGCTGGGGTACAGGTGCCGTATCTGAAACGGGCCGTGAGAGATTCATGTCGGTCCGACTCTGAATGCCTGACCTTTGATCAGCTGAACCAACAGGTTGGACGGAGCGCTCAATCTCGGCATTCAGTTCAAGGTCGCGACGAAGAATCTTTAAGTCGATAGCCATTTCCTTCGCCAGGTGATAGCGGTCGTCAGGGTCCTTCTGTAATGCCTTGCGAACAATACGGTGCATTTCATCGGGAATATCCGGCGAGAAACGCTGCAATGGCACCGGCTCACTTCTTAATATAGACGCAACCACATCGCTGGCACTGAGCCCTTCGAAAGGAGGTCGACCGGCAATCAATTCATATAAAATCACTCCCAGGCTCCAGATGTCGGTGCGCGCATCCAGTTGAAGGCCTCGTGTCTGCTCGGGCGACATGTAACTCACCGTGCCCATGACTTTGCCCGGATCGGTTTGAATGACTTGTAGCGTTGCTGCTTCCGGATCGCTGGCAAGATTTTTGTATTCACTTAACTTAGCGAGACCGAAATCGAGCATCTTCACGTAGCCGTCGCGCCGAACCATGATGTTATCGGGCTTAATATCGCGATGGATGACCCCGGCCGCGTGTGCGGCCGAAAGAGCCGAGGCGATCTGGGTTCCCCAATCTATAACTTGATCAAGCTGGACGGACTCGCGAGAGATGAGCTGGCGCAACGATTGGCCGTCGATGTATTCAGTGGCGATGAAATGAGTATCACCCTGTTGGCCAAACTCAAAAATCGTAAGGATATTCGGATGGTTCAGGGAAGACGCCGCAAACGCTTCCTGCTTGAACCGCCGCAGTCGCTCTTCATCGCGCGTAAATTGGGGTGGTAAAAGCTTCAGTGCCACAGAGCGGCGCAATTGCAGGTCTTGCGCGAGATAAACCTCACCCATGCCGCCGACACCGAGTACAGAACGCACTTCGTATCTACCTAGTTTTGTGCCGGTAGGAACCCGCATGTTTCGGATAGGCGCGTTAGAGAGACAGTATCCTGTGGTTTCTGAACGTCGAGCGAGCGCGCCCATTGTAAATTACTAAGGAAATCAACGCTACAAATGCGTCTGGAAAAGTGGTTTCTTTAATTTTTTATCCGGGCTAGCTTTGCGTGCTCTACGTATTCTCACGTAAATCCCCAGTAGCGTTGAGAGTGATCCGAGCGTTGAGAACGCCAAAATTGTAATTGGGCCAGACTCTGTTGGTCCCTTCAAATGTTCTAGGGTACCGGGCGGGCGACAATTCTGAATCCGAGATAAGGCGCTTGGACCTCAGGACGAAAATTTTCGCGATAGGGAATGTAGAGAACGGCAATGCTCGCCGTGTACCACGAGCCGCCGCGCAGCACGCGTTCGCCCGACACCTCATCATGATTACGATCATCGTCATCAACGTAAGGGTGCTGACGATTGAAAGGGCGGTAGATGGACTGTGTCCATTCGGCGACGTTGCCGGTCATATGGTAAACGCCATAGCGATTGGCACGGTGTTTCGACTTCGTTTCGAAAAGTGAGACCACAGTAATCTCAGCCCCTGGATTCTTTTTCCAGTTGTACAAATCGGCTTCCTTGTCACTGATATTCATGCCAAGCCCGTAATCAAAATTATCCGGACCCCGCGCGACCTTTTCCCACTCCGCTTCAGTGGGTAAGCCAAATGTCCATGCTCCTCCGCCGAAAGTTTTCGTCAGCCAACGGCAAAAGGCATTGGCTTCAAACCAGTTAACCTGGACCACCGGTTGATCGGGTTGTCCGAAGCGTTTGTATTCCCCGTCCGTCGGTCGCAAAAACGCGCTGGCATGAGAAACGTTATTCGCTTTCCAGTTTCTGCCTGCCTCAGTCCAGTTCGTATCGTCACGGTATCCACGCGGGTCGGTCGAAAATTCCCGAAATTCGGCGTTGGTAACTTCGATAGGATTTATAAAAAAACCACCCAGCCAAACATAATGTGGTTCCTGTGGGTTCTGGCGGTCGCCAAAAAGAAAATGCCCACTAGGGATAAAAACGTAATCGGGTAATTCCGGAAGCGATCCGTGCGGTGAGTCTGTACCGGGCAGGCGAATCGTCACGTTAAATGTGCCGCTTTCGTCTGGACCACTGCGATAGCCCAGGATGGGAATCGGATAAAAAAACGATCGCACACCGTGATCGGCTTTCAGGAAGTAGTTCGCTTTGGACAGCCAGGTTCGGTCGCTGTCGACGGACCGTACTGCCTCCGCGTCTTGAAGGTCTTTGCCTGCTTTGAAAAGGGTGAGATGCGCCCCAGGAATGTTCGAAATGATTAATTCAGTCTCTTCGCGTTCATAGTGCAGGCTTTCGTAGCGGTCGTTGGAACGAAGGTAGAGGAGTGCGGCGACAACCGCGATGATCACGATCGCTGCCCCGCCGGCCAAGAAAAACTTCTTCATGTTTCGCTAGCTTTGCACAAAAAGTGAGTTTTGGAAGGAGTCTTCTCTGCGGTCCTCTGTGTATTTCCGCTTTCTCTGCGTTTAATCGTCATTTCCACGCAGCGGCCGCAAAGATACACAGAGCGCCGCGGAGAACAATCAGAATGCCTTTTTATGCAAAGCATGTTTCCTTGTCTGTCAGGACCCTAAATATCCTGTCGCCTAAGCAGCCGCTGTGCGGCGACAAGGGGCACAATCGTCCAGAACGAAAGAGCAACAAGCAGCAACGCGACGCTCAAACGTTCACCGCCCAGGAATCTCAAAAGAGCGGCACCGCCTGCGCCGAAGATGTCTTTGCCGTTGAGTGTCATCAGGCTGGCGACGCGCACCATGTCCACGGGATTTCCAAACAGCGAACCGAAGATGAAAGTGTTGGCAGTGCGCTCACTAAACATAAACGTCGCACCGATAACCAGGAGATCGTAAAAAAGCACAAAGAAAAACCAAACGAACAGCGAGACCCCAAACGCTTTACTCTTGCGCCGGCAAAGTGCCGAGATGAAGGCAGACAAACTCAGAAAAATAAGTGCTAACAAAAGGGAAAAAGCCACGAGGGCCGGGTAACGCAATGATCCCTGAGTTCCAGCGTTCGCAGCGATGACTACGCCTGCAAGCCCAAAGCCCACGAGTGTGGCTGTAAGGATCGAGATGAACAAGCCGAGGAATTTGCCAAGCAGGATTTCACCGCGGGTTACTGGCTGAGAAAATAACAGCTCGCTGCCACTCTTCTCGCTCGTGAAGCTGAGCGTTCCCATCACCAGCGCGACGAGCGGAACGATGTAGAGCACCATGTTGAGCAGACTCGCAGACGTGCGCGCGAAGCCCTGAAATCCAACTACACCACCCGTCACCAATCCGAAGTAAGAGATCGCCAGGACCAGCGCCCCGAAGACTCCAGCGAAGACGAGTGTCCAGCGGTTTCTAATGTTGATAACGAGCTCTTGCCTCGCAATAGTAATGATGGCGTTTAGGTCCACTTTGTTATTGAAGAACCTCTCCGAAGCGCTGGATCTTGCCGTTGAATTTCTCAGCTGCCTGCTCCGCCTTTGGCTGAGTTGTGAAAGCAATCACGCCCCCATTCATTGGTGTTGTTACCTCTGACGACTCCACGTAATAAGCATCCTCAGCTTTGATCCAGATGCCCTCATCGAAATCCATTACGAAGCGCGCCACAGTTTTGCCGTCAACGCTATTACGCTGCTTGAAGTTGACCATGCAGCCAATCTCGTCAAATTTAAACACCTGTCCTTCGCTGTCTAACAGTTGAGCTGCGTAACGTTTTTCCGAGATCGCCATCCGGCAAAAGGAACACATGTCTTCGGGGGTGAGTGCAACGGGCTCCAGCTCTTTCTGCTGACAGCTCGAAAGCCCGTTGACGCAGATGAGCAGGCAAACGAACCTGAGAATAAATTTCTGCCTTGCGTTCATCATGTGGCTCAACTTACGTGCTTCATAAGCTTTCACAAAAAGTCGCATTCTGAGTGGTTTCTCTTGCGGCGTCTGCGTATTTTTGCGGCCTCCCCGTAGAAATGACCGTTAACGCAGAGAAAGCAGAGACACACAGAGCACCGCGGAGAAGACTCCTCCCAAAACTCAGTTTTTGTGCAAAGCAAACTTCATATACATGTCTTCGAGTGATAACTCTTCCGTTGCAAAGCTCTCTATGTGTCCGCCCGAATCCTCGATGGCCCGCAGAATGTGCAAACGGTTCTCTGCCGATGAAGTCAACGCTAGAGAGTGTTCCTCGAGCGTCACATCTGTCGCACCCGCGCGCTTTGCTGCATCTATAAAATCGGACTCCAACTTCGACAACGTGATGCGCAATCGAGCATTTTGCAATAGCTCTTTCCGCAAAACGTCTATCGATTGCAAAGCAACCAGTCGTCCTTGGACCATGATTCCAACGCGATCAGCGAGTTGCGCGACGTCCGCCAGCATGTGAGACGTGAACACAATCGTCTTGCCTTTGCGTTTGAGCGAAGCAAGAAACTCACGGAATTGGATTGCTCCAATAGGATCTAAACTCACAGTTGGCTCATCCAGAACGAGAATCGGCGCATCGGGCAAACAAGCCACCGCCAGCCCCAAACGTTGAGTCATGCCACCTGAGAATTCACTGACTGACTTGTCAAAGAAACCATTGAAATGGAAGTCTGGCGTGTTGATAGTTTCGTCAATGCGTTGCGATGGTATGTGTCGTAGACGACAGTAAAACTCCAGCACCTCCCGTCCGGTCAATTGATCGCTGAAGCCGACCCGCTGCGGCAGAAAGCTCATTAATCGTTTCGCCGCGCGAGCCTGACGCCCGACGTCCAAGCCGTCCACTGTGATCTTGCCTGCGGTTGGCAGGGTTAATCCGACCAGGCACTTAAGCGTAGTCGTCTTGCCGCTGCCGTTCGGTCCGAGCAGCGCAAAGGTCTCGCCCCGTTCAATGTCAACCGACACGTCGTTAACCGCAATGAAGTTTTTGAACCTCTTAGTCAGTTTGCTGACTTGAATTGCCATCTTTTTTAAGACTCTGTCCCTTCCAGATCACCATTCCTGCGGCGCTCATGATAAAGAGCGAACCTATCATCAACCCTGCATCAAGCCGCCTTGCAGACTCCTCTGCCCGATACGGGTTTTGCATCTTGACTGGTTTCATCAATGGCGCCTCATCCACTTCCGAAGACCCGCGAAGGATTGGGAAGGTCTTTTCTGCCACCGCCAACGCACGGGCGGCCGGGCTCTCGAGGTAAAACCGCAAGCGTGGATGATTGCCTTCCATGTACTCGAACACATTTTGAATCTTTTGCGGCACGTCGCCGCGTCCGTCTTCGTTCAAATCGTAGCCGGCATAGTCGCTCCAGAAATTTCCGCGACCGTTCTCTGACCATCTGGTTGTAGTTCGCTTGCCGACGAGTTGCAGCGGGCTCAGGTTGTTAATGAAATTATTTTCTGTGATTACATTCGCGTCAGAATTGCTGAACACTTTTAGCGCGACGTCATTGTTCGCGATGGTATTGCGGCGAAACGTGGTATTACGCAGCGCCTCCATGAAGATTCCGGTAGCGTTATCGACTATGAAATTGTCTTCAGCCAGAATTTCATTGCATTCCTGGAAAAGAATTCCGAAGGAGCTGAATCCGCGGTTGTGAATAAAGACGTTGCGGCGCATGTCGATCTTATTCGAGTACATGATCGCCGCTCCGGCAACATTATCTGCGAACACGTTATCCTCGAAGACGTTGCGATCTGAGTTCATGTAATGCAGGCCGTAGCGAAGATTCGTGACGCGGTTGCGTCGAATCTGATTGTTATTGCAACTCTGTATGTAGATCCCGTCGCGAGTCTCAGAGATGGTGTTGTCTTCGAGGATATTGTCGGGAGAATTCCAAAGGTGAAATCCTGCGCCGCGCTCGCCTTCGTTTAATTCGGGTCGCCCGCGAATTTGATTGCGGCGCAGAGTGTTGCCATGTGAACTGTAGAGGTAAATGCCGTAGAGGACGTCGCGAAGTTCATTGTCCTCGATTAGGTTATTGCTCGATTTAAGCAACAGGCCTGAGTCTTCGCGCGTCAGGTCGCCGCCAGAGTGTTCGATAATGAATCCTCTGATCGCGCACCCATCGGCGAGTACGGTAATCACGCTGCCCATCCGCTCCCCTCGAAGCACCGGACGACCTATGCCCTCGAGAGTAATTTGTTTCGTGAGAATGAGATTGCCCGTGTAGGTTCCCACTCGAACGCGGATCAGATCTCCGTTACTCGCAGCGTTGATAGCTGCTTGGATGGATTGGAACGACACGTCCCCACCTCCGACGGTAAGCGTTTCACCGCTTGCCGATGACGTGCTTAAGACCAAGGCGATCTGAAGCAAAAGCAGTTTCACTAGGAAGCGGTCGTTCATAACATCTACCTAAACTTCGTCTCCTGGTGAAACCTCGCGACGGCCGTTTGTGAGCTTCCTCTTTTTAGCGGACAAGAGAATCGCCACCAGCAACAGGCCCGCAAATGCAAAAAATGCATACGAACCGATTCCCGGGTAACTGTTCACGAGGAAGTTGGCGATTTGTTTCGATCCAAAAAGCGGCGGCGTAAATGGCTCAACCTTGATCGAGGCGGTGGGATCAAGGTTGTGGCCATACATGTAAAGCCGATGATAAAAACTCCACAGCGAGAACAATCCAAAATAAACAAAGAGCACAAACACATCGACCAAGTTGGACATCTTGCCGAGCACCATTGCTCGCAGCGCGAGGATCATCAACAGGCCCACGACCAGCGGCACCCACGTGAACTCGCTGAAATCGCTCTCAAGCAGTGGCCGCATGCCGATATAGTGATTGAGCGAGTTGATCTCCCTGAGATCGTCGCGGTTGGGCGTTTTTCCGCCTTCTAACTGGTACGAATAAATATGCAGTACCAATCCATCCCTGTACTGGTTCGAGTAAAAGCTCATGTTCCAGAGCGGGAAAAAAAACACCGGCAGCATCACCACCACCGCGACGAGGATTAAAACCCGGCTCGTCGCGGTGAGCGGCCGCTCGAAGAAAGCTGTCTCTTTATCCAGGAAGTTGCTCATTGAAAGGACCTTCCTTCGCTACTTTGGCTTCACCAACAAATATCCTTGCATCTCCTGGTGGAGGGCCGAACAGAAGTTGGTGCAGTAATAGGGAAAGACTCCGGCCTTATTAGCCACGAACTCGACGATCTTCGTCTCTCCCGGATCAATCACCACGTTCATGTTGTATTCAAGCAAACCGAATCCGTGCAGCTCGTCGGTCGTCTGCTCGATGTTCGTGATGTACATGGTTACCTTGTCGCCCTGATTGACCTCGATCTTGTTAGGTTCAAAGCTGCTGCGCACTGCGATCAGCTTGACGATCACATCTGTTCCGTTTTTTGTAATTGAAGCATCCTTCATATCCCAGATTGCATTGGGATTCTTGTTCTCCTCTTTCGGATAAACCTCAATGGGCTTCAGTTTGTCGGCCCTGATGAGTTGTGCGTAATGCGGCTCAGGCTCAGTGAAAGCGTCGTAAATCAACTTCATCTTCTCGCCACTGATGTTGATTAGCTGGGAGCTTTCAGGCTGCGATGGTCCAACGTTCATGTGCCGCCCGTGTGAAAGCTTGTTGAGTGCAATGAGATACTTCCCGTCGGGGTTGACCGTGTCGCCTTCGGCGGTGGCGAGGTGACCGATGTTGTAGCTGATGGGTATTTTGTCTGCTACTTCCCAGGTCCCGAGCTTCCACTTGGCGACAGCGCTCTCAACGAAGAGAGACGTGTAAGCGTAGCCCTGATCATCGAACTGCGTGTGCAGCGGGCCCAAACCGACATTGATTTCAGCCTCCCTGACCTTTTCGTAGTCAAGCACGGGGATTCCATCCTCCTCGCCCGTGAAGTTCTTGTTTTGGATAGCAGCCAGCACTTTCTCCATGCTGAAGGCCGTCGTGATGGACTGTAGCTTGCCACTGCCGATGATCCATTTACCGTCGGGACTTACATCCACGCCGTGCGGACTCTTGCTGCAGGGGATCAGATAAACAATGCCGGGCGCATCTTTAGGATCGATGACTTTAACGCCATCGATGGTCTTTACGCCCCGACCTTCGTTGGCGGCCTTTTCGGCCTCTTTCCAGTTTACGGCGATGATGTAATCACGGTCTCTCTGTGTTGAAGTTACCTCGAGCTTGCCGATTGCGCGCTCGGTGTTGTAACTGGTCCAGAAGGCCCACCCATCGCTAGCGGCCTTGCCCGCGTCTCCGAGATCGAAATCGAACGGCGGCATTAAGATCTGCCAGCCGTTGCTCATGTTGCCCGTATTCGGATCAATGGCGAGACCTGCCACGATGCCCTTGAACTTCGTCGCGTAGTCTTCCATTGGCTCGTAAGTCCCTTTTGGCAAGGGAACCGAAAAGCGAGAAGCGGCCAATACGTATTCCGTGTTGGGGGTTACAAACGATCCGCCGTGATAACCGGAGATGTTTGGGACGGGACCGAAAATCTGTTTGGTTTTAAAATCCCTGAGATCAATTCGCGCCATCCGGTTGTTCGCATTGTCGTTGACGAAGAGCCAGCGTCCGTCGTAATCGCCGTTAGTCTCGCTAAGAGCCGGATGGTGCACGTCACCCCAGGTGTACGCGCCCAACATCTCTTTTGATTCTTTATCGAAGCCGTAGCCTGTTGCCGGGTACGGCGCAAAGACCGGTATCGTCGAGATGTGCCTCATTGAGGGGACGCCCGCGACGTAGACGTTCCCGGAGTGGCCGCCTGAGTAAAAAAGGTAGTATTCGTCGGTGTCACCTGGCGCTACATAACTGGCGATGGCAGCCTCAGCGACGTCACCTCGTTCGACGGTCGGCTTTTTTGCACAACCCGCGTAGACGAAAAAGATCAGCAGCGCGCTCAACGCGCCCACAACATACCAGGTTAGTTTTGAATGATTGCCTTTCATCTAACTCTCCTTTTCGGGGAAATAACGCTTTCACCTTTTGTTCCGAGAGTTTGGTTCCGTTGCACGCCATCGTGCATGCTGAGTGTCTCAAGTCTTATCTTTTAGGCGGCGAAGGACTCGGCGTTGCTTGCGGTCGAGTGTTCTGCGCCGCGGCGGATTGAGTCTGTTGCTCTACCTTCTTCTGGTAGGCAATCTTCAGTTTCTCCACCGCTTCTCTCTTCTCTTCAGGCGACAAAATGATCTGCGTTGATAAAACGACGGCCATCGTGCCCGTCGGGTTGTTTAAGAAATCTTCGAGCTGTTTGCCGAAACGGCTCTGCACGTCGGTTACTGCTTCGGAAAGATCAGGGCCGATCTTGGAGGCCGACTCGACGCCCAGCGTGCTTACTGAATGACATACGAAGCATCCCTTCTTGACGAAGAAGGCACCCTCGCCTTCGAGCATGCGTTTTTCTTTCTCCGCCTCTTCCGCAGTCTGCTGTTCGCTAAACTTCACACCCGACAAGTAGCGCGCAGGGATCGTGGTCCTTCGCCAACTCATAACCAGCAGCCCCAGCGCCTGCGCATCGCGGCTGTTAAAGCCGAAATTCGGCATCACTGTTTCGGGCACCAATGCTTTGGGGTTCTGTAAATGAGAAACGTGCCAGGCAAAGGCCGTCTTTACACCGAGCATTCGCGAGTAATCGTATTGCTCGGGCGATTTGTCTCCGACGTAAGTAAGATCAGGTCCGATGGTTCCGCCGCGATCGTTAATCGTGTGGCAGGCACGGCAGTTTTTCTCCGCGACCAACTGCTTGGCCTGATTGATGTAGTCCGCCCCTTTAGTTTCGCGGTCGTAGCGATGACAGGAGTTACAGTTGATCTGCATCATCGCTCGTCGGTCCTTTATCAGGTAAAGATCGCTCACCTGTTTGCCCATCAGCGGTTCTTCCCAGTGCTCGACAAACCCATGTGCGGATTCCATGTCGGTAGCAAAACCCTGCCCGCCGTGACAGACCGTGCAGCCATACTGACTCAGTGGATGTTTCTTTAAAATTTCCTGCGGATGCGACTTAAACGGGTGGGCCACATTGTCCAACCCCTTCCACTCCATGCCTTGATGACAGGTAGTGCAGCGATCCACTCTGTTGAGATCTTCAACCCAAATCTGTTGGAGCCCTTGCGGCACTTGCTGAATTTTCTCAGCGCCAAACTTCGTAGCGACTAAATCTTGAAACTCGTTTTGATAGCCTTTCCATTCCGGCGTGTAGTAATTCCAAAAGACGATGGCCGTTATGATGAAAACTACGCCGCCGAACGAGTACAGCAGGATTGAATCTTTCTTGAACATCGGGCCACTCCCTAAAATTTTCTTGGCATCGTAGGCCAGCTCTGCCAGGGCCAGTAAAAGTCCCAATATGGCCCACGCAGGTAAGTACCGACGATCGTTAAGACCAGGATTGCTGCCACGATAATCAGAAACACAATGTTCTGTCTGCGCCGTGCTCTCGCCATCCAAACACCAACAGTGCTCACGGGCGACTTATCGAGATAGGGCCAGACAATTGCCGCAACAACGAGAATGCCGGGCACGAAAATTCCGCCAATTAAAGCGCCGTTAATCGTGATGCCGCCGATGGTAAACGTGGTGAGGGTGACTAGTTCCTGCAACCAGAGGAAGTACCATGGAGCTTTTGCTGGATTCGGTGTAACAGTGGGATTGGCTGCTGCTTCCAACGGAGCCCGAAACAGGACAGTCAGCACCACACTCACGGCAAGCGTTCCCAGGCTCACCAAAAGCAAGCGGCGTGTTAGATTTGGCGACGAAGCAACGGTATGCTTGTCCTCATCAACAATTGATGTTTCGACGTGGACAGTTCTACCGCTGGCTATTCCCAGTAACGAGTAGGTCTTGCTTTTGATCGGCTGGGCATTTTCCTTCTTCTGTTCAAGCGAAAGTTGATCCACGCAAGCGAGCCCGCCATCTTTTCTGACCCGCCACATGTGATAAGAGAAAAGCAGCAGCACACCCAGCGGCAGGAAGAAGCAATGCAGAACGTAGAATCGGATCAGCGTGTTTTGATCGATCGTGCTGCCGCCCAGTAGGAAAAAGCGCAGTTGTTCGCCCACAACGGGCGCCGCCGAGGCTATGTTCGTGCCAACGGTGATGGCCCAATAGGCAAGCTGATCCCACGGCAACAAATAGCCCGTGAATGAAAGCAAAAGAGTCAAAAGGAGCAGCGTGATACCAATAATCCAATTGAGTGGGCGATTCTGTTTTGCCGCCGTGCCGTTCTTGTAAGCACCTGCGAGGAACACTCGCACCAAGTGGAGAAAAACTACTGCGACCATCAGGTGCGCAGAAACCCGGTGCAGTCCGCGCAAAAACCAACCGAACGAGACAGTGAACTCAATATCTTTAACCGAGAGGTACGCGCGCTCGACCGAAGGTACGTAAAGGAACATCAGCGGGATTCCGGTGACGATGAGGATGAGGAATAGAACCGCGGAGATCGTGCCCAGCCAGAACGAATAGTTCCATGAGAGACTCTGCCTCGTCACTTTTGCTGGAAACCAGTGCAACAGGAAGTTACGCACCACTGAGTCGCCTGCCTCACGGTTCGTCTCCGGCACCCAGGTCCATTTGATCTTTTCCCAGGTTGCCCGTTGATTTTTCAGCCTGGCCCAAACGGTGGGCTTCGTTGCCATGGTTGATTCCTCTCTAGACAGTTAAGCGGAAATCCTGCCTCACGATTTCGGATGTATCCACCACGAGTTGTCCGTCTTCCGGCGCGACTTCAAGCTTGAAATGGTCCAATGGTCTAGGCGCAGGACCCGAGTAATTCGTGCCGTCGCCGTAATACTTCGAACCGTGGCAGGGACAGGCAAACTCCACCTGCTCGTCAAACTCACGGCCGCCGGCGTTTACTCGCTTTGGCTGGTTCAGGCGCTGCATCTTCACCGTGCACCCGAGATGCGTGCAGGTAGCGGAAACACAATGCAAAGTATTTTTCTCGCGAAAGATAAAAACGCGCTTGTCTTCGATGAACTTGGCGCCTTCGCTGAATTGATCGAGGGTGCCGACTTTGAATCGTTTAGGATCTTCGTAGAGAACGTTCGGCACGAGTGAGCGAACAAACGCATACGCCTGCCCGCCGATTGCGAGCAGCGTCGCACCGAGCCCCACCCGGCTGATGAGCTTGCGGCGCGAGAGGTTTACACCGCCAGTCTTCACACTCTCATCCGGCGACTCCGGAGACGGGTACGATGCAGTAATCTCCTCAGGCCCTGACTTCTTCTTCCTCATAGTAGAAGACCTCCATTGTCATCGCGTCCGTAGGACATCGAATTGCGCACAGCCCGCAGCGAATACACTTCTCATCATCCTTGAGCATCGCCGACAGCGGGCCGTTCAGCGACACACCCTCGCTCTCGAGCACTCTTTCCTTCATTGCCGGTTCAAGATCCAACTCTTCGAGCGGCACGAGCTTTAGGCAGTATTCAGGACAGATATCGACGCAACGATTGCAAAGCACGCACTTCTCTGCATCGTAAATTGTTTGAATGTGACAGTAGAGACAGCGCTCGGCTTGTTCTCGCGCCTGAGCTTCATCGTAGCCCAGCTCGACTTGGGAAATTCCAGTGCGACGATCGAGCGAGATTACAGGCGGAGTCTTGCGTTCACATTTTTCATAATCTTCAGGACGGCTGTATGAACGCGTTGGCAGTTCCTCGATACGGAGATTCACCACCAGGTTTGTTTTGATCCCTCGCAGATAGTCGTCAATCGAGAGTGCGGCGCGCTTACCGTTGGCCACAGCTTCGATTAAGTTCCTTGGACCAAAAGCAACATCACCGCCGGCGAACAACCCTGGCGCAGAAGTAGCCAGCGTTTGTGGATCGACTTTAATGGTGCCTTGCGGCGTTAATTCGACGCGATCTTCGGAAGTCAGAAACGACAGATCTGCCTGCTGCCCGATCGCCAGGATCACGGAGTCCGCTTCAAATGTCTCACTAACATCCGAATCGTACACAGGATTGAATCGGCCTTTCTCGTCGTAGGTACGCTTGACGCCGATGAATTCAACGGCTTTGAGCCGGCCATTGTCGCCAATGAATCGGTTCGCTCCGCGTTGCGTCAGGAAGTGCACGCCTTCACGTTCGGCCTCTTCAAACTCTTCGCGTCCCTGGGTGGTCCGCATCACCGGCATCTCTTCGATTGATTCGAGACTCGCGATATGGACCTCGACCGCGCCGGCTCGGATTGCCGTGCGCGCAGCATCTATTGCCGTGTGTAGTCCCTCATTGCCCCTGGGTGCGCCACTTTCACCGGCGGCCCCCGCTTCTAAACCAGCACGGAGTGCCATGCGGGCGGCGTCGAAGGCTACAAAGCCTCCACCGATGACCAGAACTCTTCTTCCCAATTCAACGCGATAGCCGTTGTTGATGTTGAGCAGATAATCAATTGCCTTGATCACTCCATCGAGGTTTGAACCCTCGATATTCATGTCGCGGCCCTTCTGAACGCCGACGCTCACAAAGACGGATTCAAAACCTTCGGCTCTCAGTTCCTTGATTCCGAACTTCTCATTAAGTGCCGCATTGACCCTGATCTCGACGCCAAGTTGAACGACCTTTTGAATCTCTTTTTCAATGATCGAGCGCGCGAGACGAAACTCAGGAATACCGTGGTACATCATTCCGCCGGCCTGGTCCGTTGCTTCGAAGACTGTCACTCGATAGCCCATCAAAGCCAGATCGTGCGCTGCGGCGATGCCTGCTGGACCAGCGCCAATGACTGCGACCTTTTGACCGCGAGCAACATTAGCGCGAGTTGCTTGCAGTACCGGAAGATGGCCTCGCCTCTTGTTGCCTTCGTCACGAATGCCCTGATGCAACTCATCCTGCGTGTCCGGCTCCATCGATTCGACGCCATACTTTTCAGTAACGAAACGCTTTAGTGCCCGAATCGTAATCGGTGAATCAATCCTCCCTCGACGGCAGGCATCCTCACATGGCGCGGCGCATACACGCCCACAAACTGAAGCAAAAGGGTTCGGAGATCGGGCTGTCAGATAGGATTCTTTGAACTTACCTTCCGCGATGAGTTGCACGTATTTGCCTGCGTCCGTTTTGACCGGACAAGCGGCCTGGCAAGGAATCATGCCCATCCAGAATTCGATATCGGGAACCAGCGTCTTGTATTTGAATACACTCATGCGGAGACTCGGTTTAACCGGATCGCTCTACCTCAAGCAAAAGGTGCTCCAAGAATCACTCCAAGATCTGCGAGGAAATAACATGTGACTTTAGGGCTTGTAATCAACTAAAACCGTGACTTAGGTCACGACTTAGACGCGATGAGGGCCTCCAGGCCCAACCTGGGCCAATTCGGGGAAGACGCGGGATGGGAAAACTTACGCAAGGCGTGCGAAGTTTTAAGCAGTCTTTTGGGAGGAGTCTTCTCTACGGTCCTCTGTGTATCTCTG